>Ga0181527_1001785_pt1 | contig 21429 bp, 19 predicted proteins | sample PEATcosm2014_Bin_30_FD_119762 | JGI IMG/M metagenome (GOLD analysis project Ga0181527, IMG submission 119762) | Peatland microbial communities from MTU Mesocosm Facility, Houghton, MI, USA - PEATcosm2014_Bin06_60_metaG | ecosystem: Environmental > Terrestrial > Soil > Wetlands > Peat | place...
ACCCAACGCAAGCGTTGGGTACCCCCCCACCGCACGGCGGGTACCCAGCCGCAAGGCTGGGTGTGCTCGGGGCACCCCCGGGGCGGGGTCGAGACCCAAGTATCTTAGCGGCGATGACCCTTAGCACTATTCCCATCCGAGAGCCATTCGACAGCGAGATCCGACAGCGAAAGATCCTCTCGATTCCCACCCCGTCCCTGTCCCTGTCGCTGTCGGACAACCCTGTCGCCCCGTTAGTGCCCATACGGATCCGCCGCGTCGCGCAGGCCGTCGCCCAAGAAGTTGAAGGCCAGGATCACGATGGTCACGGGGATCGACGGAATCAGGAGCCAGGGCGAGATCGCCAGGGCCTGGATGTTCTGCGCCTGCTGGAGCAACACCCCCCAGGAGATGGCCGGCGGCCGCAACCCCAGGCCCAGGAAGCTCAGGGAGGTCTCGCTGATGATCATGGCCGGGATGGCCAGGGTCGTCGCCGCGATGATGTGGCTCAGGAACGAGGGCACGAGGTGGGTGAAGATGATCCGCATCTGCCCACAGCCGCACAGCTCCGCCGCCATCACGAAGTCTTCTTGCCGTAGCGAGAGGAAGCGGCCCCGCACGACGCGGGCCAGCTCGGTCCAGCCGATGAGCGAGATGATGACCGTGATGGCGAAGTAGACCTGGGTGACGCTCCAGTCGTTGGGGAGGGCCGCCGCCAGGCCCATCCACAACGGGATGGTCGGGATGGAGCGCAGGATCTCGATGACGCGCTGGATGACGGTGTCGATGACGCCGCCGTAGAGACCCGAGATCCCTCCCAGGAAGACCCCCAGGAGCAGGCTGAGGCTGACGCCGACCAGGCCGATGATAAGCGACATCCGCGTCCCGTACATGAGCCGGGACCAGAGGTCGCGGCCCTGCTCGTCGGTGCCGAGCAGGAACAGCGACTCCTCGGGGGTCGTGCCCTCGACCCCGAGGAGGTGGAGGCTCATCGGGAGCAGGCCGAACAGGTGGTACTCGAACCCGCGGGCGAAGAACCTGACGGGGATCCTCTTGCTGGGGTCTGGGGTGTAGACGCGCTTGAAGGTGTTCGGGTCGCGCATGCCGGTGAGGCCGTAGACATGGGGGGAGAGGTGCCCTGCGTCGAACCAGTGGATCCGCTGCGGCGGCAGCAGGGAGCGCTGGGCCTCGGAGGCCAGCGGATTCGAGTAAGCCATAAAGTCGGCGAAGACGACCACCAGGTAGAAGAGGAACACCACGACGGTGCTCACCATAGCCAGGCGATGCTTCTGGAAGCGCCACCACATGAGCTGCCACTGGGTGGCGACGGAGATGCGCTCCTCGGCGACCGTCGACGGCAGCGCCGTCTCTTCTTCGACCAGCGGGATGGGGCGGGCCGCGGGCTCGGTCATTGCTTCCCCTCGAACCGGATGCGGGGATCAATCCACATCAGGAGGAGGTCTGAGACGAACGTCCCGATGACCGTCATGACGCCCAGCAGCAGGACGATGGTCCCGGCGAGGAACATGTCCTGGGCCACCAGGGACTTGAGCAGGAGCGGCCCCACCGTGGGCAGGCTCAGGACCAGCGAGACGATGATGCTCCCCGAGACCACATAGGGGAGCAGGTACCCGATGGTGCTGGCGAAGGGGTTCAGGGCCACCCGGACCGGGTACTTGATGATCAACCGGGCCTCGGACAGGCCGCGGGCGCGCGCCGTCACGACGTACGGCTTGCCCAGCTCGTCCAGCAGGTTCGCCCGCATGATGCGGATGAGTTGCGCCGTCCCGGCCAGACCCAGGATCAGGGCCGGCAGGGGCAGGTGCTTCGTCAGGTCCCAAACCTTGGCGAGCGACCAGGGCGCCTCGGCAAGCTCGCCCGAGAAGAGGCCCCCGATGTTGGCGTTGAAGAAAGTGAAGCCGAAGTACATGAGGATCAGGGCTAGCATGAAGCTGGGGATGGCCAGACCGATGAAGCCGATGAAGGTGGCCACGTAGTCCCCGAACGAGTACTGGCGCACCGCCGAATAGACGCCGATGGGCAAGGCTGCGCACCAGGTGAAGATGATCGCCGCCACGGAGACCACCATGGTGAGATAGATGCGGTCCCCGATCACCTCCGAGACGGGCCGGCCGTACTCCAGGGCCATGCCGAAGTTCCCATGGAGCACCATCTTCATCCACCGGATGTACTGGATGTACCGTGGCTGATCCAGGCCGTACTGCTGGCGGAGGGCATTCGCCTCCTCCGCCGAGACGCCGCTGCCCGAGGCTGACATCTCGGCGATGTAGGAGGTGATGTAGTCCCCCGGGGGGAGCTGGATGACCACGAACGAGAGAACGGAGACCGCCCACATCGTGAGGACGGCGAGGATCAGCCGACGGATAATGTAGGCGAGCATGTCCCCACCCCTCGCCTGAGGGATGACGGCCGCCCGACAGGGTCGGGCGGCCGTCACACGTCAGCGCGCGATGGCTACGACTTGAAGAAGAAGGTGGCCGGGTGCGAGGTGTTGGGCGTGCGCGCGTGCTGCGCGTTGGTCTGCCGCGCGGGGATGTTGCCCATGTTGTTCTTGACGATCCTCACCCCCATGAAGGCGGGGGACAGCCCCACCGTCCCGATGACCCAGCACTCCTCGACGATGATCTTCCAGATCTCCTGCGCGATCTTGGTGCGCTCGGCCTCCTTCTTGCCGGACGCCGAGCGGTAGAGATCGAATGCCCGGAGCATCTCGGGGTTGGTCGGCTTCTTGCCCTGGGTTCCGTTGCTGGCGTACCAGCGCGCGAAGGGCATCCCAACATGGCATTCGGCCGGATCCACGGGGAGGACGTGGCGCGGGAAGAGGTACAGGTTCTCCGACCCCCCGACCGTCCAGAACATGATATGGTGTTCCGCGTTGGCCGTCTTGGTGAAGGCGAGGCCGCGTTCGGTCTCCTTCACGTCCGCGTCGATCCCGATCTTCACCCACTGCTGCCTAATCATCTCGCCGACCTGGGTGTACGGGATGAACTGGCCGCCGACGCTCATGAGCTCGATGCGGACCCGGCCCTTGCCGTCGGTGCGCAGGCGGTAGCCCTCGGCGTCCTTCTTGGTCAGGCCGATCTTGTCGAGCAGGGCGTTGGCTTGCTTGAGATCCAGGACGGCCCACTTCTTCCGGTACTCCTTCCCGGGATTGATGGCCACTTCCTCGGCCGGCGCGGTCGAGCCGGGCGTCCCCAGGCCGAGCCAGAAGGCCTCGTTGAGCTGGTTGCGGTCGATGCCGAGCGAGATGGCCCGGCGGAAGTCGCGGTTGGTCAGCCACTTGGCGATTTCGGGGTCGGCCTCGTAGGCCGTGTTGATCAGCATGCCCGCATCGCACCCGCTCTGCGAGGTGTCCAGGTGGATGCTGTAGTTACCCTTCTTCTGGTTCTCGATGAACACGGGCAGCTTGGGCAGGCTGACGTGTCGCTCCTGCAGGTCGTACTCACCCGAGATGGCCCTGAGGTTCAAGACTTCCAGGTTCTCGGCCAGGCCCATGGCGATGCGATCGATGTACGGCAACTGGTTGCCCGCCGTATCCACGGCCCAGTAGTAGGGATTCCGCTCCATCCCCCAGGTGGGGGTGTTGATCGGGCTCACGGTCTTCCAGGGGCCCACCACGGGGAGGTCGACGTTGAGCGCCCAGTTGGTGCGGTTCCGGAAGTAGCTCACCCAGCCGTCGAACCCAACCGCCTTCGCCTTCCGCGTGGCCTCATCTGCCGAGGAGTACTTGGGCAGGAACTGCTTCAGGTAGTGGGCGGGGGCGTAGCCGCCCATGAAATTCGCGCGCGCCGCCCCCGTCGCCTGCCCCCCGCCGATCAAGGTGTCGCCGGCGAGGATATCCACGAACAGGAAGTATGGATCCGGGAATTCAAAGACCACCGTGTAGTCGTCGCGCTTGACCATGCGCACGGGTTTGCCGTTGATCTGGAGCTCCGGGATCGGCGTCGGCACCAGCTCTTTGTTCTGATAGATGTCCTCGTACCAGAAAATGAAGTCGTCCGCGGTGAAGGGCTGCCCGTCCGACCACTTGAGCCCCTTGCGCAGGAAGATCGCGCAGACCCTCCCGTCGTCGCTCAGCCGCCAGTCCTTGACCAGGCTCGGGGCGGCCTTGTTGCCGGTGTAGTCCCACATCAGGATCTTGTCCGTGGAGACGATCCGGTTGCCGTTCTCGTTGTCGGCGGGACCGGTGAAGCCGCGGCGCCACCGGCCGCCGTACTTCCCGATCTCTTTCAGCGGCTTGACGACCATCAGATCGGCCGGTTCGGGCAGACGCTGCTCCACCGGGGGGAGCTTCCCGGCCTTTACCAACTCCGCCAGCATTGGCGCTTCCTTGAACGTCTTGGGGAACTTCGTCGCGTCGCGGATGATCTCAGGGCCTTCCAGCTTCCCGATGAACTGGGCGCCCAGCTTCGCCTCGGACGCCTGCCCGGCCCGGACCAGTGTGGGGGCAAGTCCCGCCAAAGACACTGCCCCCGCGGCCAACGACGTGTTGCGAAGGAACTCGCGTCTCGTGATTCCCCGTCGATGGTGTGCCATGATCCTTCCCTCCTTCTGAACTGTCATGGAGTCCAAGACATCACGATCCGGTCAGCCTGGAGCCGAAACACGAGGCCGGACACTTGGGATATTGTGGGTCCACACGGTGAACGGCCGGAGGTAGGGTGAGTCTATTCAAATCGCGACGGGCCTGTCAATCCCATTCTCGGCCTGTTGTTGTTGCCCAGCTATCTTCGCCTCGAGCGGTGGGGGCCGGGATGAGGCTAGCCTGTCGGGGGCTCCAGGAGGGCAATGACGGTGCCCACCTTGACGACGGCCTCCTCGGGGAAATGGAGCTTGCGGACGATGCCGGCAGCCGGCGATTCGAACTCCACGTTCACCTTGTCGGTCATGACCTCCGCCAGGGTCTCCCCTTCGCCCACCGCATCGCCCTCCGCCTTGAGCCAGCGGACGATCGTCCCTTCCGTAACCCCCTCGCCCAGATTCGGCATCCGCACTTCGATCATGGTCGCCTCGTTCGGCTGTCAGCCGTCAGCTATCGGCTCTCAGCATCCAGCCGACTGCTGAAGGCCAGGTCAGTGTGCTTTGTGAACCTCAGATTCCCAGGTCGAGCTGCTCGGGATGCTCCAGGAGATCCGTCAGGGTCTCCAGGAACTGCCCCACCGGCACGCCGTTCACGATCCGGTGATCCCAGGTGAGGCTGAAGGGCAGGATGGGGCGGACCACGATGGCCCCATCCCGGATGACCGCCTTCGGCTCGATCCGTCCCGTCCCCAGGATCGCCGCCTGGGGCAGGTGCACGATGGGCGTGGACCACCCCACGCCCCGGACCATCCCCACGTTGGACAGCGTGAAGGTTCCCCGCCGGACGTCCTCCGGGGTGAGCCCCCCGCTCCGCGCCCGCTCGGTCACATCCGCCACGCGCGCGGCCACCTCCGCCAGGCCCTTCCGATCGGCCTGGTGGACGACCGGCACGATCAGGTTTCCATCGGGCAGCGCCACCGCCACACCGATGTTCATCTCGGCATAGACGCGAATCTCCGGCGCGTCCTCCGCCAGGGCCGCGTTCAGCGATGGGTGCTGCGTCAAGGCCTGGGCCAGGGCCTTGACGAGGAGGGGCGTGTATGTCAGTCGCACGCCGCTCGTGCGGGACGGCTCGGCTGCCAGTCGCTCGCGCAGGGCGACGAACTCCGTGACGTCCACCTCGCCGAGGCTGGTGACGGCGGCCACCTGGGCGTGGCTGTTGGCCAGATGGTCGGCCGCCATCTTGCGCATCCCTTTGAGCGGGATGATCTCTCGAACCGGGATGCCCCGATCTTTCCGGACGGCCTCGGTCATGCCTCGCGACCCCCTCAGCCCGGGTAATTCACGAAGACACCCGTGAATTTCCCGGGCCATTGCTCACCTGTCAGGCGGCGTACTTCATCACGGCATGCACGGCGTTGGAAATATCATGGGCATTCGGCAGAAACGCCCGGCGGATGGTCGGGTGTGTCGGGATCAGGGCATGGGGCGCCCCCAGCCGGACGATCGGCGCCTTGAGAGACGCGAAGGCCTGTTCTGCCACGGTAGCAGCCACCTCGGCGCCCAGCCCTCCGATTTTCCACGCCTCGTGCGCTACCACCAGGCGACCGGTCTTCTTCACCGAGGCCAGGATAGCCGGGACATCCAGCGGCGCCAGCGTCCGAAGGTCCAGCACCTCCAACTCGATCCCTTCCGCTTGGAGCTGGCGGGCCGCCTGAAGAGCGCGATGGACCATCCAGGCGGTGGCGGCAACTGTGACGTCCCGACCGGGCCGCTTCACGTCTGCCCGACCGATGGGGACCAGGTGTTCGCCCTCCGGCACCTCGTCCCGCACGCCGTGGTACAGGTACATGTGTTCGAAAACGAGAACCGGATCGTCGTCCCGAATGGCCGTCTTCAAGAGGCCCTTGGCGTCGGCCGGCGTGGAGGGCATCACGACCTTCAGGCCGGGGATATGGGTGAACCAGACTTCGTAAGACTGGGGATGGTGCGTGTACGGCCCGTCCCCCACCTTGGTCCGGATGGTGAGGGGAACCCGCGCCTTGCCCAGGGTGAGCCAATGGGCCGCAGGGGCGTGCAGGGCGATCTGGGGCATCGCCGCCGCCAGGAACTCTCCGAACGAGATGTCGAGGATGGGGCGGAGGCCCTCCAGCGCCGCGCCGATGCAGACCCCGGTCACGCCCGACTCGGAGACCGGCGTGTCGAAGACTCTCGCCGGCCCGAATTCCTCCCACAGCCCCAGTGTCGAGCGCAGCGATCCGCCGAAGGGCCCGATGTCCTGGCCGATCAGGAACACGTTGGGATCCCGGTGCATCTCCTCGCGGATGCCCTCGACGATGGCCTCTGCGAACGTGAGCCGCTTGCCAGGCATCTCCTCAGGCCTCCTGTACGGGCGTTGCGAACACGTCTTCCATCCCCAGATCGGTCGGCAGAATGTCCGGATGCCGTTTGGCCGCCGCGGTGGCGGCCTCGACCTCTTCCCGGCCGGCGGCCCGGGCGGCTTGCGCCTTCTCGGCCGAAAGCACGCCGGCCGCTGATAGTCTCTCCTCAAGCCGGCGGATCGGATCCCGACCCTTCCACTCCTCCACCTCGGCGGAAGACCGGTAGGCTGCGGTGTCCGCCGCGCTGTGGCCCCGCATGCGAAACGTGGTCGCCTCGATCAGCGTCGGGCCCTGGCCCGCCCGGGCTCGCCCTACCGCCTCCTGGACGGCGGCATGGACGGCTAGGACGTCGTTCCCATCGACTGCCACGCCGGGGATCCCGTACCCGAGAGCCCGATCCACGAGGGCCTTAGCCGCTGTCGCCTTGTCAAGACGGAGGGAGATCGCGTAATGGTTATTCTGAATGACATACACCACGGGGAGTCGCCAGACTGCTCCCAGGTTGATCGCCTCGTGGAAGTCCCCCCGGTTGCTTGTCCCGTCGCCGAAGGAGACCACGGTCACGGCATCGCTCTTCCGGTATTTCTGCGCGAAGGCCGTTCCGGTGGCCTGCGAGATGATGGGCCCCAAATCGCCGGCGATGTACGGGAGGACCCTGAGCTCGATGGGCGCCGTGAAGTTGAAGTGGCGCCCTCGCGCGAACCCGGTCCGCTTCCCCAGCGCCCCCGCCAGGACATACTCTAGCCCGGCCCCGCGCATGACGTACACGATGGGCGCCCCCCGGTAGGCCGGCGCGCAGACGTCGTCGGGCCTGAGGCCGTAAAAGCTGCCCACCGGCACGGCCTCCTCCCCCTCGGCGGGAAACCAGTGGGCCGATTCCCGGCAGCACACCTCGTCGAGCGCCCGGCTCAGGACCATCCACCGGTGCATCGCCAGGGCCGTCCTCGGATCCTCGATCATCACGACCTCCCATCGCTTCCCCTGATACCACACGCCAACGACGAGCAGGCGCCCTTGCCTGGGGCACAGGATGCCACAGGCGCTGGATCGGGGACAAGGGTTTTTCTGGTGAGGGAGACCCCCTCCGTTTCATTGCGGAATGCGAAAAGACCGGCTCAACCTCACACCATCAGATACCTTCGACGCACCTCGGCGTCGGCGCGGAGCTCCTCGATGGCTCCCTCGTACTGGATACGCCCCTTCTCGAGGATGTACGCCCGGTCGCTGACCCGGGTGGCGAAGTGAAGGTTCTGCTCCGACAGCAGGATGGTCATGCCCTCCCGCTTCAGCCGCTGGACGTGACCGGCCAGGTCCTGCAGCACGCGCGGGGCCAGGCCCTCCGACGGCTCATCCAGGAGGAGGAGCGCCGGGTCCCCCACGAGGGTCCGGGCGATGGCGAGCATCTGCTGCTCCCCGCCGCTCAGGCTGTCCCCGGCTCGCTCCGCCAGATCCCGGAGGGCCGGAAACAGTCCGAAAACCCGTTCCACGCTCCCCATGGGATCGCCGTTTCCTTCCGGACGTCGTCCCACCTCCAAATTCTCCCGCACCGTGAGGTCGGGGAAGATACGACGGTCCTCGGGAACAAAGCCGATCCCCTTCCGGCAGATGAGGTGCGGTGGCTTTCCCACCAGGTCCTCGCCCCGAAAGAGGACCCGGCCCGCCGACGGGGGGACCAGCCCCATGATAGCCTTGAGGGTGGTGGACTTTCCTGCGCCGTTTCTCCCGAGCAGCGCCACCGCCTCACCCGCCGCGGCCCGGAGGGTTACGCCAAACAGGATGTGGCTCAAGCCGTAATAGACTTCCAGGTCGCTTACTTCGAGCATGGCTTCCCGTCAGGATCCGCGCTTCCCGAATCGGCAAAGATTCCCAGATACACAGCCTGCACCCGGGGGTTGTCCCGCACCGCTTGAGGCGTGCCCTCCGCGACTATCCGGCCCTGGTGCATGACCGTGATCCGATGGGCCACGCTGAAGACCACGTCCATGTCGTGCTCGGTGAACAAGAGGGTGACCCCCCGCTCCCGCACGAGGTCCACCGCCAGGGCCATGAGATCCAGTCGCTCCTGCGGGGCCGTCCCCGCCGTGGGCTCGTCCAGGACCAGGAGCTCCGGTCCGTTGGCCAGGGCGATGGCCAGCTCCAGCCGTTTCAGATCTCCGAAGGCGAGGGTGGCGCACACCTTGTCCGCCTGGTCGTCCAGCCCCACCACCCTCAGGAAATCCATGGCCGGCTCTCGCGCCAGCTGCACGGCCCTGGAGACAAGGTCGCGGCTGCGGCCCTGGTGCGACAGGATCGCCACCTGCAGGTTCTCCAGGGTCGTTAGGCTGCTGAAGGTGGCGGTGATCTGAAAGGTCCGGCTGATCCCCCTGCGCCAGATTCGTTCCGGCGGAAGGCCGCTGATCCGCTCCCCCTTGAAGAGCACGACCCCGTCGTCGCAGGAGAGTTGGCCCGTCAGCAGGTTCAGGAGCGTGGTCTTGCCGGCGCCGTTCGGGCCAATCAGCGCGCGCACCTCGCCCCGGGGAAGCTCTAGACTCACCCCCGCCACCGCCTGGACACCGCCGAAGGCCTTCCACACGTCGCGGGCCGAAAGGAGCGGCGTCTCAGCCACGATCTGCCCTCCTCCGCCCCCATTGCGCCTGCACGAACCCGACGAGACCGTGGGGGAACGCCAGCACCAGGAAGGCCAGGACGGCCCCCAGAAGCGCTTGCCAGTAGGCCGTGTACTGGGTGATGACCGTGTCCAGGAGCTTGTAGACCGCCGCGCCTGCCGGCGCTCCGGCCAGGGCGTGAATGCCGCCCAGGAGGATCATGACGAGCGACTCGATGGAGATCGGGATGGAGAGGTAGTCCGGGAACGCGCTCCCTTTCAAGAAGACGAAGACGGATCCACCCAAACCGGCGAAGACGCCGGCCACAAGAAAGGCCAGCAGCCGATGGCCCCGGACGTCGACGCCGATGGCCCGGCAGCGCTGCGGGTGATCCCGGGCCGCCCGCAGGGTGTAGCCGAAGGGGGATCGCGTCACGCGCCTGAGGAGGGCAAACCCTCCCGCGCCCGCGACCAGGGCCACGTAGTAATACCGCAGCGGGCTCGCCAGAGCTGCCGTCGGCCACACGCCGAGGATGCCGTTGTCTCCACCGGTGAACTCGTACCACTGGTGGACGATGGCAAAGGCGATCTGCGCGAACGCCAGCGTCAGCATGGCGAAGTAGACGCCCGACAGCCTGACGCAGAAGATCCCGAAGAGGAGCGCCGCCGCGCCGGCCACGAGGGGACCCAGGAGAAAGGCCGCCGGCATGGGGAGTCCCCCCTGCTTCATAAGGAGGGCCGCACCGTACGCCCCCAGGCCGAAGTACGCGGCATGGCCGAAGGACAGCATCCCGCCGCTGCCGACCAGGAGCTGGAGGCTCCCGGCGAACAGCGTGAAGGCCAAGATCTCCGCCAGGACCCACACGTAGAACGTGGGCAGGATGAGGGGCAACCAGACCGGTACGAGGATGAGCCCCACCTGGAGCCACCGCGGCAGCGGCGGCGTGCGGCTCGTCTCCAACCCGATGCTCGCGGCCGGGGCCGCACCCTCTGCCTCGGGTCGCCCCAGGAGACCCCAGGGCCGCACGATCAGGACTCCCGCCATCAGGATGAAGATGAGGGCGAGGTGGAACTCGCGGGGAAGGAACAGAATGCCGAAGGCCTGGAGCACGCCGATCAGCACCGCCCCCAGCAGCGCCCCGAAGGGACTCCCCATGCCGCCGATGACCACCACCACGAAGGCGTCGACGAGGACGCTACTGTCCATGGCCACGGTCAGGGCCACCCGCGGCACCTGGAGGGCGCCGGCCAGGCCCGCCAGCCACGCCCCCAGGACGAATACGCCGGTGAAGAGCCGGGCCTGGTTCACCCCCAGGGCCCCGGCCATCTCCCGGTCGGAAGTGGCGGCGCGAATCAAGATGCCCCACCGCGTGCGATGAAGCACCCACCACAATCCCAGGGCCACGAACGGTCCCAGGAGCAGGATGGCCAGATCGTACGTCGGGAAGAGCTGACCCAGGATGGGCACGGAGCCGGAGAGGCCGGGCGGATTGGGCCCCGTCTTGTTCTCCGTCCCCCAGAAAAACTTGACGGCATCCCCGATCACGAGAACCACCGCAAAGGTGAGGAGCAACTGGTACAGGGGCGGCGCCCGGTAGATCCGCCGCAAGAGGCAGACTTCGATGACGCCCCCCAGCAGCGCCACGCCGAGGGAGGCCAGGAACACGCCGACATAGAAGCCCGCGGCCCCCAGGGGGAGGATCGCCACCAGGGTGGACGCCAGATAGGCCGCCAGCATGTAGAATGACCCATGGGCGAAGTTGATCACCCGGGTCACCCCGAAGATGAGGGACAGCCCCGACGCGACGAGGAACAGGAACATCGCGTTGGCCAGACCCGTCAGGAGTTGGATGAGTAACAGGGCCATTGAATGGGGTCAGGGTTGGGATTGAGAGATGGGTGGTTCGTCCGCGCGCAGGAACTCAGCGGGATGCCTCCCGCATCTTCCGCACCTCGGCCTCGGAAGGGAGGACCCGGTCGCCTGGGACGTACTCCCAGTTCACCATGGCGCCCACCCCGCGCTTCCTGTCGAGCTTGGTCGTGCCCACCCAGGCGCCCATGGTGGACTGGTGGTCGAACGGCCGGTAGGTGATGGGGCCGATGGGGGTCTCGACCCGCAGGCCCTCCAGCGCAGTGACGAGCTTCTCCGTCTCGGTGCTGCCCGCCTTCCGGATGGCCTGGAAGATGGACAGGAATGTGACGTATCCCACCAGGCTTCCCTCCACCGGCGTCCTGCCCGCCCGCTTCTCGAACTTGGCCACGAACGCCTTGTGGGCGGGGCCCTGGATGTCGTACCAGGGATAGCCCGTGACAAGCATGCCCTCGGGCGCCTCCAGCTTCAACGGCTCGATGTACTCCGGCTCGCCCAGGAGGATGCCAACGGAGAAGGCCGATTGGAACAGGCCCCGCTTGTCTCCCTCGCGGGCGAAGGCGATCCAGTCGCTGCCGAACAGGGAGACGTAGACGGCATCGGGGTGCTGGCCCAGGAGGGCGGTGACGTACCCGCCGGGCTCGATCTCGCCCAGCGTAGGCCAGTGCTCGCCGACCAACTGCAGGTCCGGTTTCAGCTCCTTGAGGTGCGCCCAGAACGTCTCCCAGGCCCGCCGACCGTACTCGTAGTTTGGACCGATCACCGCCCATCGCTTGTAGGGGAGCTTGGCCGCCTTCTCCGCCAGCATGCGCCCCTGCTCGTAGGTATTGGGGCGAACGCGGAAGACGTACCGGTGCCCCTGGGACCAGGTGAGCGCCTCGGTCAAGGGCTCCGCAGCGAGGAACGGGACCTTGTGCTGTTTGGCAAAGTCGGAGACCGCCAGCCCAACATTGCTCAGATACGTCCCAGCCAGCAGCGCCACGTGCTCGCCGAAGACGAGCTCCTGGGCGTGCTTGACTGCCTCCGCCGGATTGCCCTTGTCGTCCCGGAACAGCACCTCCACTCGCCGGCCGAGAAGCCCTCCGCCGGCGTTGACCTCGTCGACCGCCATCTCCACCGCTTGGCGGTACGGCAGGGTGAACCCCGCCGCGATCCCGGTATAGGAGTTGATCTCGCCGATCCGGATGGGCGCTTGCGCCTCGAGCCGGGCCGCGAGTCCCAAGGTCAATGTGAGGATCAGTCCACCCAGCAGCCGCCAGCGCATGATTCGAGGCTCCGTGTCGGACGGTAGGAAATCGGATATGCTTCGGTCTCGCGACGATTCACGGATTCTCACAGTGGAACGGCACCCACTGTACGTCAGTGAAAAACGGGGTGTCAAGGTAAATGGGGGATCGTTCCTGCACCCCCATGGAAGATGTTCGCCAGGCGGGATGCCCTCGCGACGGCGAGAGAAACACTGGACCCACGACCCTCCCGACGTCGGAGCAGTCTTGAGGGCAGAAGCAACTCTTCAAAAACACGAATGTTTGACCGAAACTGCCCACATCGAAAAAAATTCCGAAAAAGGGGCTTGACACCTCCCAAGGGGTGCGCTACAAGAGGAGCCTCGCTGGCCTGTGAGGCCGACAAATTGTTTATTTTCAATACGTTCCACATCTCTCAATGCCCATCACCGGGTTGCACAACCTGGGGACAATTCCCCGAGAAGCCGAAAAAAGCGAGGGTTCCAGGTTATCCACACCTGTGGAGAAGCCTGTGGATAACCCCAAGACCGCTCTGGAAGCCGATTGATCGCACCATGAGCCATACCGATCAAAACTTTTCAATTAGTTAAGGGTTTGGACGGGCTGTGGATAAGTTGTCCGGAGGGCACTTCATGAAAGGGCCGGTGTCTTTGGCGAACGCGCGCGAACTCTGGGACGAGGCACTCTCGGTGATCCGGAATCGAATCAGCCGGCAGAGCTTCGAGGCCTGGTTCCGCCCGCTCAGTCTGGGAGCTGTCGAGGATCACCGGATCCACGTCCTGCTTCCCAACCGGTTCTTCAAAGAATGGTTCGAGGAGCATTACCTGGGTCTCCTTCGCTCGGCGTTGGAGGATCTCCTGTTCACCAAGGTGGAGGTGGTCCTACTCCTCCCCGAGAAAGACGCGGCCGTGAGCGCCCTCGTACGGGACGAGCCCGCGCACCAGCGGGCGTCCCGCCGGCCCCGTGAGGCCGCGGCCCAGTTTAATCCGAAGTACAGCTTCGATTCCTTCGTCGTCGGGACGAGCAACCAGTTCGCCCACGCCGCGTGCCTGGCCGTGGCCGAGCAACTCTCCAAGGCGTACAATCCCCTGTTCATCTACGGGGGCGTGGGGTTGGGGAAGACGCACCTGCTTCACGCCATCGGGCATCTGGCCCTGCAGCGCAACCCGCGGATCAAGGTCTCGTACGTCTCCTCGGAGAAGTTCACCAACGACCTCATCAACGCCATCCGCTTCGACGCGACCGTCGAGTTCCGGAACCGCTATCGCAGCCTGGATCTTCTCCTGATCGACGACATCCAGTTCATCGCCGGGAAGGAGCGGACCCAGGAAGAGTTCTTCCACACGTTCAACGACCTCTACGACTCCTCGAAGCAACTCGTCATCAGCTCGGACAGTCTGCCCCGGGAGATCCCGACCCTGGAAGAGCGCCTGCGGTCGCGGTTCGAGTGGGGCCTGATCGCCGACATCCAGCCGCCCGACCTGGAAACGAAAGCGGCCATCCTGCGGAAGAAGGCCCAGGCCGAGGGCGTGCGCCTGCCCGACGAGGTCTCCCTCTTCATCGCCAAGCACGCCAAGTCCAACATCCGCGAGCTGGAGGGATCCCTGGTCCGGCTCGTGGCCCATGCGTCCTTCACCAACCGGGAAGTCAGCCTGGAGCTGGCGCAGGAGGTCCTGAAGGATCTCACGGCGGAACAGCAGCGGCTCCCCACGATTCCTTCCATCCAGAAGGCGGTGGCGGAATTCTACGGGGTGCGGGTGGAGGACCTGCGCTCTCGAGGGCGGAACAAGTCCATCGTTCTGCCCCGCCAGGTGGCCATGTACCTGTGCCGCGAGATCGTCAAGGCCTCGCTTCCCGACATCGGTGAGGGCTTCGGCGGCAAGGACCATTCCACGGTGATCCACTCCTGCGAGAAGGTGAAGCGGATGATCGCCAGCGAGGATGCCTTCCGGAAGCAGATCCACGACCTCACCGCCCTGGTCTCGGCCTGACCCACCTCCCTGGAAGAGAACGGACGAAGAGCGGCGGCGTCCCGGAGGAGGGATGCCGCCGCTCTTATTCTGGAGGGAAGACCTGCTTACGGGCGGCAGCGGATGTTCCGCTCGCGCGCCAGGCGAGCTTCGCGGGTCTTGGAATATTTGGCTATTAGCTCGCAGAGCGCGGCGCTGGCCCGTTTGGTGTCGTTCAACTGCAGGTAGGCATCCCCCTGTTTGAAGAGGGCGCTGGGAACTTTGGGACTGTCCGGGTAATCCCGGATCACGACGTCGAACTCCTCCACCGCCTGGGCGTAGTTCTTCTGGCTGTAATACGACTCCCCCAGCCAGTACTGGGCGTTGGCGACCAAGCTGGTCTTTGGGTAGTTCTGGATGTAGGCCCGAAATCCGGTGATGGCCAGATCGTAGTTCCCCTTGGTGTAATCGGTCAGCGCGTTCTTGTAGATCTCTTCGGGAGGAAGCATCGCCTGCGACGGCCGGGCCGGGGGCGGCGCCACCGCCGTGGGCGGCACCGAGGCCACCGGCGCCGGCGGCTGGACAACGGGGGGCGCGGCTGGTGGCTGCGCAGCAGGTGGCTGGACGGTGGGTGGCTGCGCCCCGGGGGCCTGACCGGCCGGAGGCGCGACGAGAGAAGGCTGGGCGGGCGATGGGGTTCCCTCAGGCGCCTGGGCAGGTGGCTGGACGGTCGGAGGCACGGCTGGCGGGGGCGTGGTGACGGTGACGGCCCGCACCTGCTGTTCCAGCGCCCCTAGCTGCTGTTCCAGCCCGCGCACCTGCTGTGCCATCGTCTTCGCCTGCTGATCCACCCCGTCTACGCGACTGACCGCCAGGCGGGCCTGTTGGTCGATCTCATCCAGCCGGCTGTTCAGGTTGCTCAGAGCGAAGGCGTTTTCCTCCAACTTTCCCTGAACCAGGCGCGTTTCCGTCGCCAGCTCCTCGAGCCGCGTGCTCAGCGCCACGCGGGATCCTTCGCTCTCTTTCACAGTAGACTCGAAGCGGTTGCGCAGGTCGTTCTCCAGCCGGCTCAGACGCTCCTCGGTGAAGCCCCGGGCCCCCTCGGTCGCCTTGGTCAGCCCCGCCACCTCCTGGCGAAGGGCATTCACGTCGCGCTGCACCGCATTCAGGTCCTCCGTAGCGACGCAGCCCCCGGTCATCAGGGCCAGGCCCATGAGCGTCGCCCCTGCCAGTCCGCTCCTCCGTACTGCCGTTTTCATGCTCCGAGACAATCTGCTCTCCTTGCGCCAAGTGGCGCGATCCCCCCGGCGTCCGGGAGGAAAGTCAAAGGACGGTCGGACGTTCCGCGAGTCGACGCATCACTCGCATTTCCCGCCTCGCATGCGACGCTGCGGAAGGCAAGGCTCACGGCGACCAGTCTGGAAGATAGTTTTCCTGCCCGCTCTGCGTGAGTCGGGTCTGCTCCGTGCCGTCGGCGTGCATCACGAAGATGTCCCGACGGCCCATCCGCGTCGAGGTGAACACGATGTGCCGTCCGTCCGGTGACCACGCCGGATCCTCATTGATCCCCAGCGATGTGAGCTGCTGGAGGCCGCTGCCATCGGGGTTGATCAAGCAGATCTGGTTGCCGGCAAGCCGGCACATGAAAGCAATCTTCTCCCCCCGCGGCGACCAGTGCGGGGAGGAGTTGTAGTTTCCTTGGAAGGTCACCCGGTGGAGGTTGGTGCCATCCACGTCCATGATGTAGATCTGCGGGGAGCCTCCCCGATCGGAGTTGAAAACGATCTGGCGGCCGTTGGGCGAGAAGGACGGGGACACCGAAATGGCGGGGCCGGAGGTGAGGGGTTTGGGGATCCCGCCGCCCTTGGAGATGAGGAAGATGTTGGTCCCGCCGCCCGGGCTCATGGCGAGCGCGAGCCACTGTCCGTCGGGGGACCACCCAGGGGTGGCATTCAGCCCCCGTTGGGCCGACAGGACCTCCCGCCGGCCGCTGTCGAAGTTGAGGACGAAGAGGTCCGGGTTGCCGTTGCGGTACGAGGTGTAGGCGATCATCCGGCCGTCCGGGGACCAGCGGGGCGACAGGTTGATGGATTGGTTTCCCGTGACCGCCACCGGGTTCGCCCCGTCGTAGTCCATGACGAAGATCTCCTTCGCCGTCCGGCTGACGCCTGACACGTAGGCGATCCGCGTCTGGGCCACGCCCTTCTCGCCGGTGAGATGGAACACGATGTCGTCGGCGAAGCGGTGGATGATCAGGCGGTAGAACTTCGGGTCCCCGACGTACCGTTTGCCGAAAACCATGTTCCCCGTGGCCACGTCGAACAGCCGTCCCTCGACCACCGCCTCGCGCCCCCGGCTCGAGACCTGCCCAACCGCCAGGTGCTGGACCTTGAGAGAGTTCAGGCCCGGGAAGAGTGGCCGCTCCTGATCCAGCTGCACGCTCTTGGGGTCGAACGGCAGCATGGCGGGGTCCATCACATCGAAGATCGTCGTGAAGCGCAGGTCGCCCGTCAGCACCGACCCCCCCAGCTTCCCCAGGTCCTCGCCATTCATGGCGAAGGGCGCGAAGCCTGCCACGGCGATGGTGATGCGGGGGACAACGCGCTCCCGGAGTTCGCGCTCGATCACCTGCGCCCGGACGTTCAAGGGCAAGACTCCGAGGCTAACAAGCATCAGGCCGAGAGCGACCCCCTGCAACCTGCCCCTCATCCGCGCTCCATCACAAAACGGTATCGGAGATCCAGCCAGGGTTCGGTGAGCAGGTTCGGGAACGGGGGCAGAGGCAGGCTCTGCCGGACCGCCCGCAAGGCCGAAGCATCCAGGCTGGCACTCCCCGATGTCGTCTCCAGGGCTATATCCCGCACCTGCCCGGATCGCAGGACGCGGAAGCGGACCACCACCACCGTCTCGGGCAACCCCGGCGTGCCCAGGGGGGTCCAGTTCTGCTGGATCTTCCAATCGACGAGGGTGAGATATGAGGCCAGGGAGCTGCCGGCGGGGCCTGCTCCGGCGCCGCTCCCCGCCCCGCTCGCGGTAACGGCCACCTCCACACCGCTCGTCGTTCCAGTCCCTGTCCCCGCGCCGGCCGAGGCCACGGGTGCGACCGGTTGCGGGACAGGGGGCGCCGCTGGCGCCGACGGTATCGGGGTGGGGGGAGCCGGCCGCACAGTCTCCTTCCCGGTCACCGGCGGCGGACGCAAAGAAGGCTCGCGTTCTGGTGCGGGCTTCGTGGCGGGCCGCCGCCCGGGGAGGGTCAGCTCCTCCGTCGGCGCCGGCCTCGGCGCCGGGGCCGCTCGTGGAGTTGGCGCGGGCGCGACCTGGGCGGGCGCCGGAGGCCTGAGAATGGCCGGCGGGGGCGCCGGGCTGCCACCGCCCGGCGGTGCGCTGACCAGGCTGACCGTATAGGTCACCGGCACCGTGATGTAGGTGCCCACCTGGAAGTGCGGGATCAGCACGGCCGTCGCCGTCAGCAATCCGTGGACCAGGACCGAGAGGCCGAAGGTGAGCCACACTTCGCGGGGCTCTTGTCCCGGCGCGAAGAACCGGTCAGCCGCCGCCGCCACGCCTCAACTCCCCCCGGGGCCGATCGGCTCGGTGATCATCCCCACCCGGTCAACCCCGGCCTTCTTGATGACGTCCATCACCTTCATGACGGTGCCGTAGGCCACGGCCTCATCGGCCTTCAGGAACACCGCGGCCTTGGGGTTGCGGCGCACCATGCCGCTCAACACCCTGGACAGCCGATCTAGGCTGATCGGCTGGTTGTCCAGGAACACGCCCCGGTCGCGGGTGACGGAGAGGACAAGCCGCTCCTCGGGCTGGATGTTTCGCGCCGCCGTCTTGGGCACCCGGACATCGATCCCGCCCAGCAGCATGGGCGCCGTGATCAGGAAGATGACGAGCAACACCAGGACCACATCCACGAACGGCGTGACGTTGATCTCCGCCAGGGCGGGCCCCAGGCGGCTTTCTTCTCCAAGGTCGGCGCTCTTAAATGCCACGATCGCTCTGCCCTGCGCCGGCGCGGCTCGGATCCGCGCCCTGCGCCCTTCCTACTTGCTGACCCCCGCCTTGGCAATGGCCCGTTCGGCCATCCCCATGAATTCCAGCGCAAAGAGATCCATCCGGGTCGCCGTTCCCTTGATCCGGTTGAGGAAGTAATTGTACGCGATGACACCGGGAATCGCCGCGGCCAGGCCGGCCGCCGTCGTGATCAGCGCCTCGGCGATGCCGGGGGCCACGGCCCCCAGATTGGCGGAGCCGGTGAGGCCGATGCTGTGGAAGGCGTCCATGATCCCCCAGACCGTCCCGAAGAGCCCGATGAAAGGCGTGACATTTCCCGTCGTGGCGAGGAAGATCAGCATGCGCTCCAGCCCGGAGATCTCCCGCAGGCTGGCATGGCGAAGGCTGCGCGAGACCCGCGACAGGACCTCCTCGGCCGGGACGTCCCCGCCCTTGGCGGTGGCTTCAAGGGAAGTGGGAGACCCGCCGGGGTTGGGGTTCCCCTTCAGGGCGTAGCTCAGTTCCCGGTAGCCCTCCCGGTACAGGGCGGCGAGGGGACTTTGGGGGAAACGCCTGCAGTCCTCATAGGCGCCGTGAAGGTTCTTGGTCTCCCGGAAAAGTCGCAGGAACCGCTCGTCCTGTCTGTCCACGCGGCCAAATGTCCGAAGTTTGAGGAAGATGATCGTCCAGCAGGCCAGAGAGAAGAACAACAGGACGAGGAGGACGCCCTTGGCGACGACACCGGCTTGGAGGATCAGACTGACGGCATTCATTGAGCGGAACCCATCAGTGTCTTATAGCAAATGGCTGAAACGGACGTCAAGCGAAACACGCGGGGCTGCCGCCGCGGGGCCGGATGGATCCGGCGAAGGCGCCTGCCGCTGCCTCATCCAGGTCCGGCGGGATCCTCCCTTCCCACGATCGGGAAAAGGGTCGCCTCTTCTCGCCGTGTTAGACCATATCCCAGTGCGGAAGTTCCCCGGAACGGGCTGGAGGGCCTCCGACCAGGAAAGCGTGGGGAGGCGACGATCGCGGGTCCCAGTTGCCGGCGAGGAGAAGCCTCAGGAGTGATGTGCGCGGGCCCCGCCGGCGGCGGGGGTCACCGGCCCTGGGTGTCCAGGTAGGTTTGGAGCAACGCCTCGGCCTCGCGGGAGAGGCTGCCGAACTGCACGCCGCTCTGGAACAAAAGGCCCGACTCGCTCTGTTCTCCAGGCACCCGGTCGACCGCCCGCGACCAGATGACGACACAGTTGACCGTCAGGACGCGATCGTCCAGGGGCAGGCGGAGGTAGCAACTGCTCCCCGGGCGGAGGATGATCGTGTGCTCGACCCGGGCGCCACCCCGGCTCAGATCCAGGACGTGGACCTCGTGACTGGACGTCACGGCGCCCGACACCGGCTCACTAAACGTGAGACGCGCGTGCTTGCGCCGGACTGGGTAATCCGGGAGCATGCTGTTTCTCTCGCGGGATTTCGACGGATGACCACCTGCGGTTGACGGTCGAACCCCTTCCTCTGATCCGGACGCGTCCAGTCAGTCGACGGCACGCAAGGACTGCCGGCCCTTCCCCGCGGCCCGCCTTCACCTGCCGGCCACTGCGCAGCTCGGTGGGACTCTAGCGAACGCCTCGCCGCTTGTCAACGCGAAAGCCCCCAATACAGGGCTACGTCAAAGTCCCGCAAGTATCGGCAATCACAGCCAGAGCATTTCTCGCTGGCGTTTTCCCTCGCGCTTTGTTAAGTTAATTGTAACATGTTGAATTCATTGAGTTCCCAGGTATACTCGAACTCGGCATTTCACGGGAAGAAATTGCGATGGCGAAGGTTACCCTCAAAGCAAAGACTGCCGGGAAACGGCTCCAATTGGCTGTAGTGCGTATCCACTTCGCTCCAGTTAGTCGCCGGCCTGCTCCCCGGCACCATGGGCCACCAGGCAGTGATAGGGCGCCGGACCAGTCGCGACCGCTTGCTGCGCGAGCCGATGGAAGAGCAACCCGCGCGCCCGCGAGCTCCGGCGGTTGAACCGGAACGTGAACTCGTCGAGGTAGTAGTCGAGGTGGGAGGGCTGGACCCCGCCGTGGTGCGTCCCGAGCAGCCAGCGCTTGAGCAGGGCGGCCACCTTGTGCACCCGGGGCATGATCTCGTGGGCGGGGTGGCCGCTCCGCTTGAGATGCGTAACCCGATGCTCGTAGCCCTGGGACCGGAGACCAGCGTAGCCGCTCCAGCCGTCGGTGTGGACCACCGATCCCGGAGCGACCGCGACCTGGACGAAGGGGAGCAGACTCCCCGACGAGAGGTCCTCAACCCGGCGCAGGCGGATCCGGCCGATCCCGCGCCCACGCGCCTCGGCCGCCACGACGACGGGGGTCTTGTCTGCGGTCTCGCGCCCTCGCACCCCCTCTTCCGGGCCGCCCACGTAGGTTTCGTCGACTTCGACGGTCCCGGTCAGCCGGTCGCGACCCGGGCGGACCATCGCCCGTCGCAGCTTGTGGAGCCACGCCCAGGCGGTCTGGTAGCTCCCGAGCCCGAGCACCCGCTGCAGACCCAGGGCGCTCGCCCCGGGCTTTTGGCTGGTCATGAACCACAGGGCCAAGAACCACGTCCGCAGGGGCTTGCGGGTGCCCTCGAACACCGTCCCGGCGGTCACGGAGGTTTGGCCCTGGCAGGCTCGGCACTGCAGCACTCTGCGCGAGGTCATCCACGGGTCCCCCGGTACGCCGCCGTGCGGGCACTCGAACCCTCGCGGCTAGCGCACGCGGCGGAGGTACTCCCGGCAAGCGTCTTCGCTGGCAAACCGTACATCAAACTCCTGGAAGGTCCGCGGGTAGTCGACACCTGGGACCGGATGGTCGGGGAGTTCCATGCCCCCAGTCTA
>Ga0181527_1001786_pt1 | contig 21414 bp, 20 predicted proteins | sample PEATcosm2014_Bin_30_FD_119762 | JGI IMG/M metagenome (GOLD analysis project Ga0181527, IMG submission 119762) | Peatland microbial communities from MTU Mesocosm Facility, Houghton, MI, USA - PEATcosm2014_Bin06_60_metaG | ecosystem: Environmental > Terrestrial > Soil > Wetlands > Peat | place...
GTTACCATTCCGCAGTTCCTTTCCAAGCTTACGTCTCCAGCTTCGCTTAGGCGAGAGCCAACGATTGGAGTGATACCTAATCGATCCTATTTGACCGGCTTCCAGAGAACCAATTAGATGGTGGTCACAACGTGGAAAAATTTCGCTGCGAAGTAACGAATTATGTATTTTGGTGGGTGAGCACTTCGCCTTCGGCGCGTAACCAATCGTCAAGGTCGTGACAGTGCTCACGACCACGCTGCTCATACAGGCTATACGGGTAACCCCGTCGAACAGATCACTCAGCCTACTTCGGACTCGCTCAGCCGTCGATAAACACAAGCCTAGTACAGATTCGCAACTGTCAACGCCCAGCATTGGTGCAAACCATACATTTTTAATTCACCGGACCCATTGTCGTAAGTGACAGAGAGCACGTGGCTTACAAATGCTGAAAGTTCTATTCTCGACTTATTGACACTTTTTCCACAGAGGCATTTGTAATTGTCCTTGAATGCGCCTCCCAAAGGTGTATTTTTGCAACCGTTGTTCCTGTTTACGCAACACCCTTCTCAAAAACTTGAGTCTCGCAGGCTGTTACAAAACTCAATTTCACCCCGCCGAAGCCCCAACATCTTGGGTTCGGCAAGCGATCTGAATACTACCTATAACTTCAGATCAGAGTTTCGTAACAGCCTGCTCGGCTCGGGGTTTTGTTTTTTGGTTCAACCAGCCGATGGCGGAAATTGACAAATTTGCTGTGACGCACTGTCTCGGGTGCAGTTATTAATGCTCAGGGATACCAGTCTTGCGCGGACGCGTTCTGGCCCCGCGACCTTAAGACCGACCGTCAAGTAATTCTGAAATCTTCCGCAAAATCTCCGGAGGGGAATCAGTTTTGCAAATGAACAGGTCTGCGTGTTCTATACCCTCTGGTGCTTCCACCAGCCCCGAGATTATTGCGATTGGGACATCCGGTCTAAATCTCTTCATGGCGGCGGCTAATTCGGTACCACTGCCATCTTCCATAACATGATCACTCAGAACCAGATCGACGGCGGATGAGGAGAAAATCTCCATTGCTGTTGCGAAATCGGTGGCAACCAGCACTGAATATCCGGCGCTCTCCAGCACCAGTTGTCGGACATGGAGAGCCGTTTGATTGTCGTCAACGCACAGTAGCGTTGGTTTGCGAGATTCGGTGGGCATAATGAAAGTATTCCAGTCCTTTGTCTGGGCCTGATTCGAGCTACCACCAGACTGTAGTGTTTCAAGTTCTCAAACGATACTCCCGGCCTCTGATCAATGCACTCTCGCTTTTACGGTGTAGCAGTCCAGTTTCCACGGGTTATTCACCCTCTATTCACACCCCCATGCTGAATTTAGGTCGCTCAAGTGTTTAGCCAGCGGAGCTTGCACGAACATGCATCGCTGTTGGGGCAACGACTCCCTCGGTTACAGCCCTAAGGTCGGAAAAATGCGGCAGCAAACTTGCCGGGAGGCGCTCGTAACGTGCCGGACAAACCCTGTTGAACTCGGTTCAGCCGCATGGCTCAACTGAAGGGCACCATGATTCGCCGCAGCATTCCAGAAATGGTGAGATTTCTCCCCGGTTTTCCATGGCACAATGTCAGCCTAAGGTTGACTTATCAGCCAGTGGTAGTAGCATCTTCCGCCGTGCCGAGGGGGGAAAAGCGTGAGAATACCGGGGCTTCTGTTTGCATCGAGGGAGTACTTGCGGACTCACAGCAGGCGGTTATGCGTCCAACTGTGTCCAACGCTGTCAGGCAACTTGAAGCAGGACTCAACCTCCGGGAGGAGATTGTCGAAGGCAAAACACCGGAGGGGTTGTTCCAGTTCGGCTTCGTCGTTTACAAAGCCGTGCTGGCCTTTGGCAGCAACATTGCGATCTGGTTCCGGCGAGTGCTGCCCTGACAAAGGGAGTTGTTTGACAACGGTGGCGCACAAGCGTAACATGATAGTTGAGCAAGTTACTGCCTTTTACTCTTTCAGGTTCCCTGAACTAAGTCAGCCCATCTGAAGTTCGTTCCTCTTAGCTTACCCCTCTAAAGGAGGAATCCTATGACAACAATGACCCGTTGGGAGCCTCTCCGTGAATTTCTAGCCATGCAAGAGCGCATGAACCGTATGAACCGTCCTTTCCGTGAGTCCTATAGCCCCGAAGTTCCCGAGGAGGCATTGACGACCACCAGCTTTGCACCGCCCGTGGATATTTACGAGGACGAGCACAACATTACTCTGAAGATGGAAGTTCCGGGCATCGACGAAAAAGATATTGATGTCAATATCGAGAACATTACTCTGACCGTCCGTGGCGAGCGCAAGTTCGAAAAGGAAGAGAAGGAGGAGAACTTCCGTCGCATTGAGCGGCAGTACGGAAGCTTCACCCGCGTATTCACGCTTCCCAGTTCCGTTGATCCGGGGCAAGTGAGCGCCAACTATGACAATGGCGTGCTGAAAATCAAGCTGGCCAAAAAGGCCGAAGTCAAGCCCAAGCAGATCACGGTTAGTGTCGGCCGCGAGAAAGCTCTTGAAGGCAAGCCGCACAAGGCCGCATAAAACCACTTGCCAGTGGTCTAGTGACAGAAATGGGAGGCGGCACATGTCGCCTCCCATTGTTGGTTCTCCTTCGCAATGAGCAAGACGGCGGTGCGTACCGAGATGTTTTTTGCAGGCTGGAGGACTGAATTCGCTGAGGTGACGGAGCCATCTTGACACTTGCACGAAAAAAGGCCGGTATCCTGTGGGATATAGGCCGTCTGGAGAGCAGTTACATGTTGTAAGTCCGATGTCCTCCCCCAAGAGCATCGGTCTAACGGCACAGTTAGTTGTCTGTGCAGCATGAAAAATAACTTTGGCACTTGCTCTTGCAAGTTACGTGAGTAACACCTCAGGCTGCACCACACGATTGCAGGGGAGGGCAGGCCGCTTCACTCTCGCGCCGTCCACTCCCGATGAGCACAGTTCTCGATGTAATGTACACAGCCCCAGCGGCTGAAGGAAGGAACGCAAATGGCCAAGGTCAAGCAACTGACAATCTCACTTGAAAACCAACCCGGAGCATTAGCTAAAATGGCGAAGGTTCTCGCCGATGCCAAGGTGAACATCTCGGCTCTTCTGCTGAGTAGTACCGCCGGTTCGCAGGGCTCGGCACAGGTGGTCGTGGACGATATGAGGAAAGCGAAAAAGGCTCTGGAGCAAGCACTACTTCCCTACACTGAAGGGACAGTCGAAGAATTTGAGCTTGCGAACAAGCCGGGAGCCCTTGCAGAGTTGACCGAAAAGTTGGCCAAAAAGGGCATCAATATCGATTCCGCTTACGCCTCGATGCCCAAGGGGGCGAAGAAGGCGGTGGTGCTGGTTGCAACGTCCAGCGCAGCGACCCGTTTATAGCGGGAATTGGTTTGGGGTTTTGTTTTTGGCTCAACAAACCGTTGTTGGGACACGGCAACCTGATTTGAGGTACCGAAGGGCCGAGTCAATTTGGTGTGTGACGAATATCACTGCTACGAGCGTTTCAAATAGCTACGATTCATTCAGCCTCTCAAGGCGCACGTCGTGTGCCCTCCTCTCCACAATTGATACGGCGTGCGCCGTTTGCCTTTTGAATTCGTTAGGGCGTTCTTGCAACTTCTGACTGCCGCTTTTCAAGACCATCGCTAGGCTGCGACAGTAACATCGCCGCCCTGTTTCACCACTTCGGACTGGTTCCTGTCCGAACCGAGCAACGGCCACCCCCGCCGGAGTACATATTCCGCTCCAGCCTCGCAAGCAGAAATGGTTTGTGGGGCATAGTCGGGCGAAAGCTCGTGCCCAGCCCAGCCGTGAGTCCCGGCCATGACGCAGAACATGGGTTCCGCTTCGAGCGCCCTACTGCTGGGTGGAAAAAATCGCTCTTTTTGGACACGGGTCCGCTATCTGAAACCTGTTGCTTGTTCCTGTTTTGGAACTTCGGGACAAAATAAGTAGGTCTAGCACGTTCTCAGACTTGCCCACGCGCAGAACAGTGGTAGCCTCTGCATCAACAAAACACATTTGCTTTACTTCTGTTCTGCTGCGCTGGCCGAAGGAAGGTCCTGAACGATGAAATCGGGGGACGAAGGGCCAAAATCCGAAACTTTGCTCGGGAAACTGCTGTCGGTGCCCGCCACAGGCTTTGAAATGTTTGAGGACTACTACACCGATGCGGCGATAACCCCTCTGTGGTCTCCACGCCTGACCGACGAACAATCGGGAAAAGTATGTCCGGCTGGTGGTTGCACAAACGGTGACGCAGGGAGTCGGGCGGCAACGAAGAGCTAGGCGGAGCCTTCCCGACAGCCTTTGCGCTGCCAAGCGACAGCACGCGGTTGCAATCCCCTCAGTTTCGAAATGGAAACGACAGGGGTGATGACCGGCTCTGAAGTGTTGACTATTGCCAGCCCGAGTGACATGATTCTCCCCCGTTAGCCAACCGCATCCGCCACTAGGTTCCCAATCGGACCCTTTTCATAATAGATGTTCGTCTTCAGGGACTCGGGCTAAAAAAGAAATTCGCATTTACATTTCCGTGGGGATTTTCCACAAAGGGAGAGAAACCATGACGAAGCGAAGTTTAGCGATTGTCACACTTGTAATCCTCGCTCTGACTGTCCCACCTTCTATGTTGGCGCAGCAGAACAGCAAGGCAGAAAAGGAAGTTCGCGCCGTTCTAGACGAACTTACGCAAGCCAACCTGAAAGGCGGTGCCGAGGCCGCCACAATAATGGATAAATACCTTGCAGATGACATGGTGCGAATACCCAGCAATGGATCGATCTTTACCAAGGCTGACATGGTGGATGGGTTCAAGACTGGGAAAATCAAGGTTGAACAGATGGATTTGTCAGACGTGAAGATACACATGTATGGAAACACGGCAGTGGTAACTGGGGTGATAAGCGCTAAATCCACAGTGATAGACGCTAGTTACAACAATAAGAATCGCTTTTCGCGAGTCTTCGTGAAGCGCGGCGGCGTCTGGCAGAGTGTGCTATACCAAAACACCCCAATCAAGCAATAGGCGCTTGGCGTTCCCGAAGTCAAAATGGAAATCTCGGCTCCGAGTTCCGTTCGTGGTGTCGTTAACCACTATTTGCGCGGTGATGAAAGCCGCGCCATGCAAAAGGAGACTTTCAATGAAGTGGAAGCGGATTGCTTTGACGCTCATTACCGTCTCGCTGCTCGTCGTGCCGCTGGCGTGGAGCCAAGGCGGAAATGCCGAACAGCAAATCAAAACACTTATCGACCAAGTTTACGCGGCGATGTTGAAAGAAGACAGCAACGCTCTGGAGAAACTTTACGCCGACGACTACACAGGAGTCCGTGGTGACGGCTCAGTGCTTACGAAGGCTCAAGAGATCGAGAAATATAAGTCCGGTGCTATCAAGTATGAAACGAACGACGTGCAGGACTTGAAGATACGCGTCTACGGGCATACGGCGGTCAGCACGTCGCTGTCGTCCTCCAAGGATATAAGAGACGGGCAGCAACACATCGGCACCACCCGCAGCATTCGGGTCTGGGTGAAGCAGAAAGGCACATGGAAGTGCGTTGCATATCAGACAACGCGAGTGAGCCAGTAAGCCCTAAATCAGGGTTCCTTTTGTGATGTCGCAAGAACCCAGCAGTCTGTGCAGTATTGTGCAGTAATAAAAACCGCGATGTTCGAAAAGGAGATTCCTCATGAACAGGAAACAAATTGCAATTGTGTCCGTTATGGCGGTCGTAGTTCTCGTGACGGCCATTGGTTTTAGCCGTCGTACACAAGCGCAAACCACAAACCAACTGGCTGGAACATATCGCATGATAAGTTATCAGCGAACGGTAGTGGCAACCGGGGAGACTACGGAGCCGATGGGCAAAGCCCCGCAAGGGCATGTAATTTATGGTCGCGACGGTCGGTTTGTGATGTTCTATGTAGCAGACGGACGACCCACACCTAGCGGCTTGGCGACTATGACGGATCAGGAGCGTGCCGATCTGTTCAAGACGATGGTCGCTTACAGTGGCACCTATAAGTTCGACGGTAAGGCAATCACACATCACGTTGACATTTCTTTCAACCAGATTTGGACGGGTACGAACCAAGTAAGAAATGTCAAATTTGAAGGGCGAAAACTCGTTACCACTACTATCCCTGCACCTGCGTCATTCGATGGGAAGGTCAGCGTGATCGTAACAACATTTGAAAAAGTGGATTGAGCGGCTTTCCCGACCACGAGCCGAAGTGGCTCAAGATTCGAAACCTCAGTTACAGCCAGTAAGTCGGGCGGAAGGAACTGTTCGAGCGCGGCGGGGAGGCGATCCGGATTTTTGGGGTGGGATGCGTGCGTGAGGGTGTGTGCGGCGAACTCAGGCGTGTGATTGGTATCACCGACTCGACAATGTCCGAAGTTCTACTCTGCATTCAACTTAAAAAAGGCGCACGTCGTTGCCATCCTCACCCCACATACTACGGCGTGCGCCGTTTGCTTTCTGAATCAGTTCCCCAACATTCCCGTGGAGTACTTGCGTTTGTGTCCGTCATCTCGCATCGGGCTCCGGTTCAATTGGCTCCCGGCAACAAAGTAATATCTGCCGCTCCGCTGGCGCTGTTCATGTAGTCGGACATGCCCAGAAGGTGAATGATTGTGTGAAGCATATTTTGGAAATGATAGGTGTTACTCGTAGTTGAACCCGGCATTACTTTGGGGCCAATCATTACGAAGGCGATGCGTCCACCGCAGCCGGAGGTCTGCGTTGGGGAGCAGGAGTCATCGCTGGATGTGTCACCGGATTTTCCCGCCACTTTCCCTTCGTCAAAGACGACTATCAAGATTCCATCCCCGCCTGCTCCAAAGGAGGGCGTGGACAATAGAGGCGCGATATTCGTCTTCAGCCAGCTATCTGCCGAGGACAGCAACGCGCTGGCGCTCTGTGTTCCAGTTCCATCGGCATCGTGCACGACGTTAGGGACGATGTAACTAAAGTTATGAAATGAATTTGCCTGTACATCCTTAGCGAACTGACTGAATGGATACATGTTGTCTTGCTGGGTCGAGGAATCGGCAACATCGGAATACCAGATAAATGGATTGTGGTGTTGCACATAATCGTCCGTGTCTCCCCCCATATAACCTTGGGAGGGCATCCCCTCAAAGTAGCCTCGCCACGTCTTCCCCTCATTCGTCAAAGCACGAACGAGGTTGTCGCCCGTGATGATGCCTTCACTTGCACAACTGCTGCCACCGCAGTCGTAGGGAGTCCCCGTCCAGTCGGCTCCCGAGGTATCCCAGAGGTAATCCAACAGCGAGCCATGAACGTTGGAGTAGAAGTGCAAGGCCAAGCCATTGGCAGAGGCTAAACCGCAAAGATAAGGCATTCCCGAGCCAGAACAGTTGCTCGCGGTTCCGTTGGGAAACACTTGGGAAAAGTCTTGATTCTCCTCCATTATGACGAAGACGTGGTTCGAACTTGGGAAGCTCGTTGCCGACGCCACCGTCACAGTCGCACTCGCAAAGTCGTTACTGTCGGCCACACTGGTTGCGGTTACCGAATGCTTCCCGGCGGTTGCCGGAGCCATGTACGTAACGGTTGTACCGCTGCCGCTAATCGTTCCCACGCTGCTATCGCCGTTGAGAATGCTGTCCACCGACCAGTCCACGGCAGTGTCCGACGTATTCTGAACTGTCGCAGTGAACTGCTGAGTGCCATTCGGCGGCAACGTCACCGAGGTCGGTGTGACGCTGACGGTGATCGTGGGCGGACCAGAAGAGACTGTGATCGTTATGTCGTCGGTGACGGTCGTGTTGCTGCTGGCATCGTGCGCCTGAAGTGCTAAGACGTGCTTTCCCGTGGCGAGCGACGTGACCGTGTAATCGAAGGTGCTCCCGTTGTGTTCTGAAATGATGGGAACCCCATCAATCCAGAGCTTCGTGTAGGTATCAGTGCTGCTGTACGTGAAGTGCACATCGAAGGGGACGGTTACGGTAGCTCCGTTCATTGGCGAGGTCACCGTGATCACCCCAACAGCCAAAGCGGGTACGGAGACACCAAGGATTGACGCCAGAGCGAGCAGCCCCAAGATCAGTTGCCGCTTGCGGACGCTTCGAAAGCTACACATAGGAACCTCGCATGAGTCGCTGGCAATTCAGAAGCCAATTTGAGCAAAACTGTTGCTCAAAGTTGGTGGCCCGTGCTAAAGGTGAGAGTCGGCGCGGAACTCTGCCGTTTCCCTAGCTAAGCCCCTTAATCCCCGAATGGCCCATAAGTTGTTGTAGACAGGCGGTAATTCTGAAGCAGTCCCTATGTGGACAAGCGGCTGCTCGTCGGCGAACGTGAGTGCCTTCGAACACCGCCGAAACTTCTGGGTACCAATGGCAGGAGGGCGCTGGCGGATCGACTGGCCTCGGACGAATCGCGGTCGGTGAACAGCCGCAAATGGCGAGTTCGGTCGCCGTGCCGCTCGGAAAAACTTGCGGCTTTGGAAGTTCCATTACCTTCGTAATTCGGCTGAATGGTACGCAAACGGAGCAGGCCCAGAAGCGCATTCTAGCTACCGTGCTGTCTGTTTCTTAGCCGGAGAAGTGCTAGACTTGCTTGGTCGAGCGATGATCCGCAATGCTCGAATCGGTCATTTCGTGAGCGCTGGAGCCGCAAATGTTCACGAACCCAGACTCTCCGGAGTGTCGTTCTACGTCCGCTGGAGCCTTCCTTCTGCACAGCATGGCTGCCCTGCTCGGATGCGGATTATGTGCTGATTTCGCAGGAGTGCTACTCGTACGGGCTACCGGCTTTGACCCGGCTTCCAGCAACTCCAACCTGTTCATGTGGTACAGCCCATTTATCTGGTGGGCCGGACTGTTGCTCGGGCTCGTCGTTAATTGGCGTTCACGCGGTACCGTGGCGTGCTTAACATGGCTGTCAGGCGCTCTGTTGCTGGCGTTACTCATGGCAGATTTCTTTTGGATAACCCGTAGCTGGGATCGCACGATGGCAGATATTTTCCCTTTATTGCAGGCAGAACGAAGCCCCGATGATGCGCTTGGCGTCAACCAGCTATTCTTTGTCTGGCCCGCTATGAACTCGTTCGCATACTCACTCGGAGCAAGCATTCCGCTCTTACTTGGCAGTACAAGGGCGAGTGAGCACACCTCGCGGCAATGAGCCTGCCTGCTGTAATCGGGTGCCCGGTCAGCCGTGCTCGATGGCGAGATCGTGTCACTCGACCGCCACGGCAAAACGCAGTTTCGATAATGGCGATTTGGAATTGGCTTTTTTGCGCTATATTCAGGACGCTGCCGTGACGGTGAGCACCGCCCCGATAACAATCAATGATTTCGGTGGATTTCCCCGCAAACCCGCTTCAGTGCAAGAGTTCCTGCTGAGCGGCCAAAACACCTAGTCCGAGCAACGCGACCGCTACCGTGATGAGCGCCACGGCGCGACTCAGGGCTTTGTGACGTGTCTGCTGGTAGATAAGCGGAAGGGTTACCAGAGAGCTTGATACCGTCGCGAGTACGACCGCTGCCCCCGCCTGATGTGGTGCGATAGTCCCGTCCAGTGCCATTAGGGCCGCACTTGCCGTCGTACTTGCGCTGCTTACAAAGCCACCGATAAAACTAACGACCAGAAAGCCCTTGTGGCCAAGGTAACGTTCAGCCAGCGAACTGACCACCTGAATGCCGAGGAAGATCGCACCCATTGTCAGAACTCGGCGCAAGGATATCGGGGAAGAAAGTTCCATTTGATGTTCCGCTGCTTTGCTCTTTTTTCTTCCTGCCCAAGTGATCAGGGCGGCGGCAAAAGCCATGCAGAGCAGGGGCCATACAGCAGTGTGGACTGCTGCGGGGGCGAAGATCGACAGGATCGCAAGGTTCCTCAGGAACATTGAGATGCGCGTAAGCAGGATCAGCCCCACGGCCCGGGAGACTGATACGTCTTCTACCGAACGAATCCAACGCGAAACCTCGGCAACAGCAGCAGTGCTGTTAACCAGCCCCCCTAGCGCGGCGGCATAATAGAGCCCTTGGCTGCTGTAGACGCGCAGGAAGACGTAATTCACAAAACCCATGCCAGCCAGCACTATGACCGCGATCCATGCTTGACGGGGATTCAGCAGGTGCCACTTGTCAATGAAGTAGTTTGGAAGGAGGGGGTAGATCACCAACCCTAGTAGGCCGAGTAAAACCGCGCTGCGGACTTCCTGCGTAGTGAGGCCGCCAGCGAAGCGCGTCAATTCAGTTTTCCATGCCAGCAGCATCGTTATGATGATTGCCGACGCAACGGGCGTAAACGTGTGCCCCTCACCCGTCAGAATCCCGAGCAGAGCAACAGCGATCAAAGCCACCGAAGTGGTGATCTCCAGCGAACGGTTGACTAATAGAACACGCAGGTTGGCAAAAACAACCAGTAGAAAAACGCCAATGACAACTGCCACTGAAAATTGACGGCCCAACAAAGCCGCGAGCATCCCGGCCATCGAGGTTATGGCGAAAGTCCGGACGCCGACATCCTTGTGCGCCCACTCCCGTTCGAGTCCGACAAGGGTACCAATACCAAGCGCGATCACGATCTTGGTCGCAACCTCGACAGGCGGAGATAAATGCTGAAATGACATTGCGAGCAGCATTGGAAACACAAAAGAGGAACTCAGGGTAAAAACTCTAGACCCACTGCCACTCGGCACGCAAGGCGAAAATTCGCAGTGCCCCACGCCACAGGTGCGAAGTGTTGCCGAGGTTTCGGCCGTGCCCCGGCAGGGCGAACGGTTTCTGTACTGCGATCACGTCGAGGCAGACGGCGAAGGACTGTTCCGTTTGGCGTGCGAACATCCCCGATTACTTAATGCCCCGCACTGGTGTGCTGCATATCACTGCAAGGTTGCCGACTTTGAGGCATGGTCTTTCTGGCGCAGCAGAGAGGGTGCCAATGCCGCTCCGTGAATCCGTTGGCAATGCGGAGAAACGCCGGTTGCCGATGCACGCCAAAGGCATGCTCAGCTTCACTGTGACAGTTCTTCTTTGCCTTCCAAGTCTCGTGGCCGGGGCTGCGCTTCTGGTCAACCTGCTGCTGTATCGGAACATCGAGCAATGGACGCAAATCTCATCTGCCCTGATTGCATTGGGCATCTTTTTCGGTAATTCGGCTGCTCTGCTCGCAGCAGTTGTGTGCGCGATAGCGGCTTTGAGGCGACGTGTATCCGTGAAACTCAAGTACGCTCATCTTGTCGTCCTCGCCTTCCTATGTAGGCGCACAGGATTGCGTCCATGATCCGATATAAACTTGATGATCTCGGTTGGTATCAGTTTGAAGCGCTAATGCAGTCCCTTCTTAAGGCAGAACTCGGTCTCGGAGTTGAAAGCTGGGGTGGGAGAGGGGACTATGGCAGGGATGCCTACTGTGCTGGTCCTTTAAATTTTCCGTCGCGTCATGCCACTTCGGATGGTCCTTTTGTTTTTCAAGCTAAGTTTGTTTCAAATGCTAACGCAGCGGGCGCGAACTTTAAGAATGCGATAGTCGATGCGGTCACCAAAGAGAAAGCTCGCATTTCGGAGAGAATCAGGGGCAAGAGTTGGAAAGCCCCTCTTCATTACGTTCTTTACACGAACACGCCGCTATCGGCAGACTTGAGGCTGAGCATTGGCGAAACTCTTCAGGCTGTTGTTCCGAAGGCGACGATCACGCTGCAGGATGGCGGCGACATATCCGATTTATTGGATAACAATCCGAATCTTCGGCGCTCTTTTCCCCAGTTGCTCAGCCTACGCGACCTTGATGCGCTGATCGAGGATGCTCTGGGAAAGGAATCCCGCGAGCGCAGTCGTGCAGCAGTCTCGGCAGCTCAGGAGGTTTCCCCCGTCTTTGTGCCGACGACCGCTTATAACAAAACATGGACTGTGCTCGCCAAACACAATTTTGCTGTCCTGGAAGGTCCCCCGGAGGTGGGGAAGACCGCAATTGCCTGGATGATTGCGTTGGCACAATGCTCACATGGCTGGGAAGCCATTGTGTGCGATGAACCGAGCCATTTCTTCACCAGTCTCAAGGCCGATATGCAACAGGTATTTGTCGCTGATGATGCCTTTGGTCGAACGGAATACGAGCCAGCAAGGGGCCTGAGGTGGGAGCGCGATCTCGACCGTGTCCTTCGCTCTCTCGACAAGCGGCATTGGCTGCTCTGGACCAGCCGTAAACATATCCTTGAGAGGGCGCGGCACCACATGGACCTTCAATGCGATGGCCGACACTTTCCCAATCCTGCAGCTGTTTTGGTAAATGCGGCCAACCTTTCCGAAGAAGAAAAGGCCATCATGTTGTACCGCCATGCACGGGCCGCAAGTCTGGAAGCTCCAGCAAAGATTCTTGTTCGGGCACATGCGCCCAAGCTTGTACATGATGCCAGCTTTACCCCGGAGCGGATACGTAGATTCGTCCAGGAAAGTTTGCCACAACTCGTCTGTGAACTCGCGACAGGGAGGCTCACTGCTGACAAAGTCGAAGGCGAAATACGAGAGGCTATTAGAAACCCCACTGACCGTATGCGAAAGTCGTTTCGCGCACTTAGTCCCGGGCACAAATGGCTCTTAATATCAATGCTAGAGGCTGGATTTTGGCCGCAAACTGACGTGATGCGGGAGTCGTACAAGTCGTACCGCCCTGATGGGGAGACGCGAGACTTTGACGAGTTGCTTGAGGAACTTAGCGAATCATTCATCAAGCCTATCGCTGACGGACGAAGTTTGGACTGGACACACCCAAGCTACCGCGATTTGATCATTGAGGAAATGACCTTCGACGTTGGACTCAAAAAGCGCTTCCTGGAGAAGATGTCTCTTAACGGCATACAGTTGGCTATCTCCGACACAGGCGGTGCAAGGGGAGATCGAAAGCTTCCCGTCATGGATTTACCCGAAAGTTGGCAACTGTTACGGCAGCGATGTGTTGAACTCGCGAGCCAGCAGGCCAGCGGTTGCGTGGCAGACCTGCTTGATTCTTTGGCAAGCGCTGCCCAGCACGCAAATGGCGAGATCAGATCAAAGATCGTTGAAATCATCGCTTCCGCGTCCGACGCTGTCAAACAGCGTTGGGATGTCGGCCAGTTGGCGTTCGGGGCACTAGAACTGAGATCATATTTCGACTCCACGTTGCTAGTCGCGCCACTGCCCGCTTCCCCGAAGCTGGAAAATGCATGGCTGTCGGCTGAAGCCCTTGCAGCGAAAGAAATAGAAGGGGCGCAACGTTCGGGGTATTTGACGGAACTCGACAGTCTGAAAGAGTGGGTTGATCTGACGGTGGTTATTCACAACAACGAACCAAGATTTCTTCTTCAACGAGAATTTCCTAGCAATTACACTGAGATGTTTGGATCGCTGATGGAAGTTGCCAAGACCGAGCTGGATACGGAGCCAATTCACGATGACTCTGATGAACTGGCTTCCTTTGCCGAACATTTGGGCAGTTTGGCTGACATGCTCTCTGACCTCTCGGAGCTTGGCGAGGAACATGAGAAGAAACTTGAAGAGCTTTCTAAATCGCTCAGTCAAAAAGCAGAATCGGTCAAGGAAGAAATCAGAGAGTCTGAGGGACGCGGGGAGCCGCCGTATGAACCGGATGATGACGGGGGGCGCTCAGGTGCCGGTGCTCGTTTTGATATTGCAGCGCTGTTCTCAGACTTGTGATTGCCTGTTTTTCCTCTGACTTCGCGTGCCAACGTCACCGAAACCACCTGAGCCGCCCCAATCTAACTCCTATTCCGTGCGCACGAATCTGATCAAGCACATCGAACGCCGCTTTCGTCACCGATGGCGGTTGCTTTCGCTCCAACCCATTCGCGGTGGTGATCTCAATTGGATGACCGTACATCTGGTAGAACTTTAGCAAATTGTTTGGGGTGGCTTTCAAGGCGTTTCCCTCCAATTCACTCCGCACGTCCCGCCCCCCGACCACCATCCTAGCCGACTGGGGCAGGGCGTCTTTTATTTATGTTCCTTAGGATAACCCCAAAGTTCTGGGGCCGCGCGGCGATTTGAAATCAGAATTGCACGGCTTTTGTGCCGCCGATCAGCGGTTTGAGCAGGAGCCGGAGAGCCATTCTGTTATCACTGCTTCTCGAACTGGAAAGTACAGGGACGGCCCTCGATGCGCGTGCCCCGAACAAGAAGAGGGGCGATCCACCAGAAATCACAATTCGGCATCGGCGGTGAAGCCGAAGGTTTCGATTTCTACATTTTCTGGATAGAACACAACCGTGAATCCAAACCGCGACACCTCGCGGACCTCCGGTGTGTTCCCCTCGGGCAAACCGTTGAACTGAAGGCGCGGGGGAACGCGCATCGGCGCAGCAAAAAGCACCCGGAATACGTTTCTGGCGACTCGGATTATGAGGGGTCGACCCGGCAGACGTTCGTCAACTCGAACCGGGTACACATCCTCGGTGAGAATTCTCAAGATTTCGTCCGAGAGCCCCTGCGTTTCTTCGGAAGGTGACTTCCTGGACAGCTTACGGAATTGATCGGCAGCGGCCCGCTGACGTGCATATTGCACCAACACTGCCTCCAGTGTAGCGTCCCGCACATTGGCTGACTGAAGCGCCTGCTCATATCGCTTCAGAACCGGTCCAGTCTGTTCCAGCGGCTCCTTTGCCGTGCCCGCTACCTCAGAGACGAACGAAGGCAGGTGATGAGACACAAGCTGCCGTAGTTCATCCGCCGTACGAAATGTAAAGTACAGTGTATCTTTCTGCCGTTCCCGTCGATATTCCTCAAGCGCCTTGAGCTGGTCGAGGTCCGCGTTCCTTGGGACATCTGCCGTAGAAAAGTACAAGGCGACGTGCTTGCCAGCTTTTCGGAAGCGTTCGATTTCCTCGATAGTACCGGACTGCGCCTCGCCGGTGGGAGTACCCATGCGATGCCCAAAAATGCCAATCAAGATATCGCCTTCATCTGCGAGTTGCCTGTTGATGATGGCCTGGGGACGATCACCCGATGCCGGATACGAATGTGTTTCCCATCGGATGGCGTGAAGCATGATCCCGGTGCCACGAAAATGGGCGGCGTTCCACCCGTTAATGGCGTCCGTGACCATATCGCGTTCATCGCTCACGTCCGATGGCGATGCAATGAGCACATTGAGGATCACTGCTGTACGCGGCATCTTCCGATTACCTCCAGCTGGTGCAAGGGCCGAGCGTTCTCCTTCGCGTTCACTTTCGTACATCCGAATTGTTAGCTGCCGTTGCAACTGTTCCTTAATTTCGCGTTGGATGGCCAGAAGCCGCAAGGTTAGGTCTGATGGGTCAGGAATAGGAGCACCATTAAAACTGGGATGTGACCTCACCCTTTGAATTTCGCCTTGCTTCAAGAGGATCAACGTGGTAGCCGCGCTCTCCATCTTGAGCGCCAGATCAAGCAATATCTCGTCGATAACTGCAGGGGAAAGCAGATGTCCATCAAGCGAGTACGCCTTTCAACAGGCAATCTGCGCGAGACTTGCCGATTTCGGCCACATGATCCAAGTCAGGTTGTACAAAGGTCCAGAACCCCACCCTACTACCATAAATATCAGCAGGGTGAACCAAGCCTTGCCGGACTCGCTCAATCTCAATGTCACGCTTCTTCGTAAGATTGAGGATGCGCTCTCCCCAAAGATTTTCCAGGTAATCCTGCGCTTTAGGACTTAGTGGCATCGATGAGAGTCATTTTACTGATCCTAATCCCTTGAAACCAGGGTCTTTGTTTCCTGTAGTTCGTCAGTGGGGCGGCGGATGCGATTAGAATAGGCCCCGTCCAATGGGGACGCGTTCATGGTCGTGAGAACTGCAAACGACATCGACGCCGGCAATATCAGCCCGTAAGCTCGGGAACCACGAAAACCGGCACTTAGCAGAGACTCAGAGAGACAAACCCCATGCGCCAATTGGAACATTTTGGAACACGATTGTGATTTGGAGGGCTTGGAACTGATTGAAAAGATGGTGGCCAGGGACGGAGTTGAACCGCCGACGCCAGCCTTTTCAGGGTTCCCGTCAATAGCATTTCCAAGAACTTGCACGCACCAGAAGAACCGCTAACTCCTTCCAAGTACGTCCAAGACGGGCCGAAAGCGGGTTCGGATAGCGGGTTGGAATTTTACGGCTGGGCCACAAAGTTGCAGCTGCGTATGCGGATAAAGTACGCGGAGCGCGACGCCAGACCTCTACCGTGTCAAGCGTTCCATAATCAGTATTTCCAAGTACATGTAAGTTCACGAAGGTCCGCTAAGTTCTTCCAAGTACGTCTAAGACTCGCCGAAGACGGGCTGGAATAACGGGCTGGGAATTCCGCCGGGCTGCAATCACGTCTCAACGTTGTTTCCGATAATCCTGAGCCCCCAAGGTACCCGCCAAGATAGCTTCCGAGTGGCCAACCACTCGCCCAGAAACACACCCTGGCTTCCCACAACGCGGTTGAACGCGGTTTCGAAGTCCCGACTCTGCTGTCCCTGCGGCTGCAGCTTGTCACGGTCATTTTGGCTCTGGACGGGAATTTTGAAGCGCCGCTTGCAATTTCGCGCGGGTCAGACTCTTCATCCGGTAAAATAGATTTCCCGATGGTCGACGCTAACTGCCTGACCTCTACCGTGGCATCGCCGCGCAGGTTGCGCATCATTCTCGAGGACGATCGCGATGCGATTTTCGCCGCTATGAAGACGTGCACCGCCCTGGATCTCAGCAAGGCCAGAGTCGTCCGCATCAAGGGCAAGTTGCGCATTGGCGAGATCTATATTTCTGAGTCGCTGTTGGCTGAAGCCGCTACCAAGCCGGAGATTGAAGTAGTAAGATCGCCTGCCGAGATGGTTTTCGATGCGGCAGGAAACCTGATGGATCAGCCGGTTGAGATTGAGACCACCGCCTGAGAGAAATCACCCCGCAGCAAGGAGGAGCGATGAGCACACAGAAATGCCGTCCGGCCCGCGACCTGTGGTCGCAAGTAGATGCACTGCGTATGGGCATGAACTGGTCGGAACAGGACACCAGTAAGCCACACATCCTGGTCGACGACGTTTGGGGCGAAAGCCACCCCGGCAGCTTTCACTTGAACACCCTTAACGACGAAGCATCCATGGGGGTGCATGAGGCGGGCGGCAGGGCTGCGCGGCATCATGTGACCGATATATGTGACGGCTGGGGCCAAGGACACGAGGGCATGAATTACATACTGGCGTCCAGGGAGGCCATTGCCAACATGGTCGAGTTACACGCCTCTGTAATTCCCTGGGACGGCATAATACTGATATCGAGTTGCGACAAATCTATTCCCGCGCATTTGATGGCCGCGGCCCGCATGGACATTCCCGCCATCCATATTCCCGGCGGTTCCATGCGCCCCGCGCCTGGCATGAGTACCTCGGCAAAGTGTGGCGCATTGTCGGCGGCCTGGAAAAAAGGAGAAATCCCCGAGACGGAGATTCTGCACTATCAGCGATCTGGTTGCCCGACGGTGGGCGCCTGTCAGTTCATGGGAACGGCAAGCACCATGCAATGCATGTCCGAGGCACTGGGCATGGCGTTGCCCGGCAGTGCACTGATGCCGGCGACGTTTGCTGAAATCGGCCGCATGGCTCGCGTCGCGGGAGGTCAAATCCTGGAACTGGCCGAAAAAGGAATTACCGCCTCTAAGGTTCTGACTCGCGCCAGCTTTGAAAATGCCATCAAGGTCCATGCCGCGATCGCCGGCAGCACAAACGCCATGATCCATCTGCCGGCCATCGCACACGAACTGGGATGGGTGCTGGAACCGGAGACGTTCGACTGCGCCAGCCGCGAGATACCCTATTTGACCAACATTCAGCCGAGCGGAAAATTTGTAACCGAAATGCTCTGGTTTGCCGGCGGAATTCCCATGGTTCAATGGCTGATCAGGGATCATCTCGATTTGAGCGTAATGACCGTGACCGGCAGGACACTTGGGGAAAATCTGCAGCAGTTCTGGGACAACGGCTTTTTCCGGCACTGCCATGAATACCTGGAAAACTTCAGGGTTTCCGTGGAAGAAGTGATTCGCAAACCGGAGGATGCGCCGAAAAAAGGTTCGATTGCCATTCTCAGAGGCAATATCGCCCCGGAGGGCTCGGTCATCAAATACGCCGCAGTCGCTCCTGCCATGCATCATCACGTTGGTCCCGCGGCTGTATTTGACTCGGAAGAAGGCGCTCAGGAGGCCATCGTCTCCGGCAAGATCAAGCCGGGCGATGTCATCTTTATTCGATATGAAGGACCCAAGGGGTCCGGCGCTCCCGAGATGTTGATGACAACCGACGCGATTGTTTTTGACGCATCGCTCAATGGCAGTGTCGCGTTGATCACCGATGGAAGATTCTCCGGCGCCACCAGCGGGCCGTGCATCGGCCATGTCTCTCCTGAAGCTGTCGATGGCGGGCCGATCGCATTGGTGGAGAACGAGGACATCATCGAAATCGACATCCCGAACCGGAAGCTGAATGTCATCGGGACCGGCGGGGAAAGAAAGTCGCCGCGGCAAATCGAAGAAACGCTCCTCAAACGGAAGAGTGCGTGGCAATTGCCCTCGCGCAAGCCGCGAAGAGGAGTGCTTCAGCAGTTTACTGATCGTGCCACGTCGCTGATGTCTGGCGCTTATACCAACCACTCTTTAAATGGGCAATAATCGTTTGCCTCAATGTGATTCCGTGGCATGATTATTTGCAGCCAGAGGAATGTGTAGGCAGCGCATCGATGGGTTGTGACCGCTCGCCCCACTGATCGTGCAGCAGATGAAAGCCTCGCCTCGTGTATCCCATCCGCCAGATCTCGGTGGCGTTCATGGTAACTATCCGCGCTGTAGCTTTGGTGGGTCTTCTCCCTCGCGCTTCACTTGAGGCGATCTTCCAGACGACTTCCTCCACCGCGAGACCAATCGCCAAAATCTTGCGGTCGGTGTTTTGCGTGCCGGCGATCATCATGCCCACCGGGACAGTGCCAGGTTCATGGCAGGGAACCGACAGGGCGCAGCCGTCGAACAGGTTCACGATGGCTGGGTTGCGAAGCATACGAAGGTTTAGGCGGGTATAAGTTTCGTCGTCCTTTCCTGCTTCGGCAATCGTCGGCGCCGTCTCTGGGGTCGTCGGCATCAACATCGCGTCATAGCCGGCGGCGGGGCGGAAGTATCATCCTGCGTGGCTTCAGCGGCGAAGACCGAGGTGACCGCATCTTGAGGCACCACGATAACCGGCCACCAGAATGGTAAGTCCCTCCAGCCCTGCGCAATCGTCTGGTGTCGGCGAAAGGTCAGCAAATTGGCACCGAGAACTGATTTTGGGCATCTGACGCTGGCTATGGGACTAGCCTGCGCGGGAGACCTCCTAATATCGGTCACGATACTGCAATCCCGCAAAGCCACTATTTGCCGAATTCTCCAGTTTCTTTAAGGATTTCATTCGCCCTTGCGGCCTTTTCCTTCGCCATCTTTTCCAGGTTGGGCGACTCGCCCTTGGTGTTGATCGATTCGATCACCAGTTCGCCGATCAGATCACGGACTTCGCCGACGGCGCTCATGAACGGGCGATCCAGCGGATTACCGTACTTGGCGGCAAATGCCCGAGTCTCTATAAGTTCGCGACTGATCTTGGCCGCTACCGCCTTATCCTGCCATACGGAGGAGCGCGCCATCGTGATGCCGGCAAGTACCCCCTTGCTAGCCATTTCTTTGCTCGTCGCCCACTGCAGGAACTTCATTGCCAAATCCCTGTGCTTCGATTGGCTACCGATCGCCATGCCCCAGGCGGTCGCGAAGTACGGCGTGTTCATCTTCGGCCCGGCGGGGAAGTTGGCGATCCCGACATTGCCGAATGCGACCTGCGTCTTGGCCGGATCAACGACCTGCCCGTAGAACACGGCGGTATCAGTCCACATAGCAATCTTGCCGGCTTGGAACAGCGGCAGGATACTTTCCCAGGACATCGCCGTCACGCCCTTGGGACCATAGTTGCTCATCAGTTTGCCGTAGAAGCGAATGGCATCAACAGCGGACTTGGAATCAAAAACAGCAGTACCCTTGTCAAGATAATTTCCGCCATAGTTGTAGACGTAGCTGGACAATTGGGTCACGGCGGCTGCGCCTTTCCCGCGCGAGGCAATTCCCGCAACGCTATCCGAATTAAGTTTCCTGGCAGCGGCTTCAAGTTCGGTAAAGTTCGTTGGCACCTTGAGGCCGGCTTTCTGGAAAAGATCTTTCCGGTAATAAATCACTTCCCAGTCCATCACCAGCGGCACAACATAGACTTTCCCCCCGAAGGTAACGACGCTCATGACGTTCTTCGGATAATCGGAGAAGTCCATGCTGAGCGGCTCCATCCAACCGTTCTTGTAGAACATCTTCACTTCCTGCAAGGGACGGGTCATAAACACATCGACAGTCGATGAGCGGGTGGCAAACTCGGTCGCCAGTTTTGTGCTGAGCTGGCTTTCCTGCAGTTGTTCGACCTTGACCCGGATACCCGTAGCTTTTTCAAAATCGGGGATAGAGGCTTTTATCAAATCACCGTAAGGGTGATTGCCCAGCAGAACACGAATCTCGTTGTTCTGAGCCAGAGCACTCGTGGATAGGCAGAGCGAAAACAGAAAAACCAGTGCGGCAACGACTGTCTTCTTCATTATTAACCCCTCCAAGTTTCGACGCAATACCGGAAATATGTAAGCACCTATTTACTCTTCCAGCTCGTGGTCCAGTTCGGATGAGAACCACGTCTTTCTCGACTTCAACTAGTTATTGAGGATAACTTTGATCAGTGGGCCGGGATCCTTTGCCAGTTTGGCGAAGAGCGCTTTCATACTTCTGCCCTTTCCTGCCCGGACAAGGATGGTTTTATCTGAAATCTCATTTTGAACTCTGAATCACGGGCATTGTACCGCTCGGGGCCGCCTTTGCAACCCAAAAAGTCCAAGGCAGGTTCGCAAGCCAACGGCGCAGCTTCGGAGTAGCTTCCGGAGTTTCAGTTGCGCCGCTTGCCTCGCTTGAAGGACGCGGTCCCCGAAGTCGCGTTCTGGGAAGTCAGCCGTGGTCAATTGATGAGTCACGGACAATCCGGAAGTAATCCTTTTGGACAATTCACCGACTCTTCGCCCGCCCGCAGCTCGCCCAATTCGCCAGACTATATCGGCCCCTTGCCGTCTCCCCGTTAGCATGCGGAGGCTACGGCTCGGCTGAGGCCCAGCGCCCGCCATACCCCCCGATATCGCTCGCTTGCGCCGAGCCCCGGCGCCATGCTGGGGGACGAAAAGGTAGCGCTCTGCGAAAGACGGGCTGGAATAACGGGCTGGGGATGTTTGCAATTGACTCGTAAGTTGATGCGGACTAACAACTTAGGCGAAAGCGGATGTCAACCGTGTCAAAAATGAGGTCAGCAACCTAAACCCCTTTA
>Ga0181527_1001790_pt1 | contig 21372 bp, 14 predicted proteins | sample PEATcosm2014_Bin_30_FD_119762 | JGI IMG/M metagenome (GOLD analysis project Ga0181527, IMG submission 119762) | Peatland microbial communities from MTU Mesocosm Facility, Houghton, MI, USA - PEATcosm2014_Bin06_60_metaG | ecosystem: Environmental > Terrestrial > Soil > Wetlands > Peat | place...
GACCGCCACCTATTGGGAGATTGGACGGCGCATTGTTCAGTCAGAGCAACAAGGAGAAGCGCGGGCAGAATACGGCCAGCAATTGGTGGAACAGCTTGCGAAAGACCTCAGCAGACAATTTGGTCGAGGGTTCGGCAATGCGAATCTTTGGAAAATGCGTGCCTTCTACTTGGCTTGGCCCGCAGAACGAATTCTCTCGACACTGTCGAGAGAATCTGGCAAGCCAAGCTCAGTCAACGATTTACGCACGCTTTCTTTAAGTACTTCCAGGCTGGCCAATCAGTTTCCCCTGCCCTGGTCCGCCTATGTACGACTGCTTTCCGTCAAGAACCCGGAGGCCCGATCCTTCTACGAAACTGAAGCTCTGCGGTCTGGCTGGTCTGTCCGGCAACTGGATCGCCAGATCGGCAGCCAATTCTACGAACGCATCGCGCTGTCGCAGAACAAAGCCGCCATGCTCCAAAAGGCGGAATCCGCCGAACCTGCCGACCTCGTTACACCCGAAGAGGCCATTAAAGACCCATTCGTTCTCGAATTTCTCGATCTCAAGGACGAATACTCCGAGTCAGATTTGGAAGAGGCACTCATTCAACACCTCACCGATTTTCTCCTAGAACTGGGTGACGATTTTGCCTTCATCGGTCGGCAGCGCAGGCTTCGCATCGACGACAATTGGTTCCGCATCGACCTTATATTTTTTCACCGCCGCTTGCGCTGCCTGGTAATTGCAGATCTAAAAGTGGGAAAGTTTAGCTACGCGCACGCTGGGCAGATGCACATGTACTTGAACTACGCCCGCGAGCACTGGATGAAGCCCGGCGAGAACCCGCCAGTCGGACTCATTCTCTGCGCCGAAAAGGGAGCTGCCGAGGCCCACTACGCACTCGACAATCTCCCCAACAAGGTCCTTGCCGCCGAGTATCAGACCGTCCTTCCCGACGAAAAGCTCATTGCCGAGGAACTGGATCGCTCCCGTCGGGAACTGGAGGAGCGAACGAGGGTTGCGCACGTGCCATCTAAGCCTTAGACAACTGACGGCCGATCAGTCGGAGCCGTCTGCTACATTTTTGACAGCAATCACTTACGCGGGCGATGTGTGTCGGCAATGTGCCTTTTAGGTCGTGTCAAGGAAGTACGTTTTTCCTCCGAGAGAGATTCCTCGCTGCGGAAACGTTGGGTCGGAGCGAATTCCAATCCACCGCTCTGCACGCCCGATTATGACCTTCTTCCAAACGTTGCCATAGAACATCCCGGCGCGCTCCTCGTCCATACCGCAGGCCGTCTCGTATATCGGCTGGAACACGGTTCCACTCCAATCGCCCCTAACTCCCGTGGCTGGATTCGCTCTCCCGCCCTCGATTGACGTGTTCGTGATCGAGCCCCAGTTCGGATCGGGGGACGAGATAAGTGCATCCAGCCGACCATTGATTTCATTCTCGATGAGCACTCGATCCGCTGCCGAGATCAGCGACCATGTTGCCTCGAACTCTTGGCTATGGGGTAAGCGCAGAACGTCGTAAATGCTGCCATCTTCTCCAATCTCGCGAAGTGCCATGAGCTTAACCTCCAATTGTCTCCGACTAATATATCCCGCGATGCACGCCAGTACTGTACCCCGTGTCACGCGAAGCGGACATAGCGCGGACTGGCGTGATTGCGGCGCTCTTGGCTCTGCATCCCGGCCCCTACTAGTTTTGTCCCGAACATCTCGACTACAATGGCGCTTCCCGCAACCTTCCCCTGCGGAACTGAGCCGAAGGTGTGTCTGTGAGCGATTTTTCCCAAAAAGTTTCATTCATTTGGTCGGTCGCCGACCTGTTGAGAGGCCCGTACAAACCGGCCCAATACGGGCGCGTCATTCTGCCGCTGACCGTTCTGCGCCGTCTGGATTGCGTCCTGGAGCCGACCAAGGCCAAGGTCCTGGAAAGGCACGCCGCCCTCAAGGACAGCAAGATCAAAGACCCCGAGCCGATCCTGAACAAGGTCGCGGGGCACGCCTTCCATAACACCAGCAAGCTGAATTTCCAACGGCTCAAGGGCGACCCGGACAAGGCCGCGCAGAACTTGTCGCACTACATCAAGAGCTTCTCCTCTAGGGCCAGGCAGGTCTTCGAGTACTTCGAGTTCGAGAAGGAGATCGCCAAACTGGATGAGTCGAACCGTCTCTACCTCGTTCTGTCGAAGTTCGCTGACATTGATCTGCATCCCGATGCCGTTCCCAATCACGAGATGGGTCTGGTTTTTGAGGACCTGATCCGGCGATTCAACGAAGCGTCGAACGAGACGGCTGGCGACCACTTCACGCCGCGCGAGGTCATCCGGCTGATGGTCAACCTGCTGTTTACGCCGGACAGCCAGATTCTCCGGACCAAGGGAATCGTCAAGACTCTGTGCGATCCCGCGTGCGGGACTGGCGGTATGCTCAGCGTGTCTGAAGAATACTTGCGGGAACTGAATCCAGATGCCCGGCTGGAGGTTTTCGGGCAGGACTACAACAACGAGGCGTTCGCGGTCTGCTGCTCCGACATGATGATCAAAGCGCAGAATCCCGAGAACATCAAGTTCGGCGACAGCTTCACCCAGGACGGTCTGCCGGGGCAAAAGTTCGATTACCTTCTCGCGAATCCGCCCTTCGGCGTCGAATGGAAGCCGCAGGCCGACGTGATTGAGCGCGAGCACGACGAGCAGGGGTTCAAGGGCCGCTTCGGCGCGGGGCTGCCACGCATCAACGACGGCTCGCTGCTTTTCATCATGCACATGATCTCGAAGATGAAGCCGGAAGGCTCCCGCCTGGCGATTGTGTTCAACGGCTCTCCGTTGTTCACGGGCGGTGCCGGATCCGGCGAGAGCGACATTCGCCGCTGGATTATCGAGAGCGACTGGCTGGAGGCGATCATCGCACTGCCGACCGAGATGTTTTACAACACCGGAATTGCGACCTACGTATGGATTCTGACCAACCGCAAGCGCAAGGAGCGGCGCGGCAAGGTTCAACTCATCAATGCAACCGACCTATTCGTGAAAATGCGTAAGAGCCTGGGGAACAAACGCAACGAATTGTCGAACGCGAACATCGCCGAGATCGTCGAGTTGTACGGGGACGTGACCAAGAACGGCCGCTCCAAGCTGTTCGACAATTCCGATTTCGGCTACCGCCAGATCACGGTGGAACGTCCGCTGCGGCTCGCATTCCAAGTGACCCCTGACCGCATAGCCGTTCTGAAGGAAGAAGCAGCGTTTCAGAAGCTCGCTATGTCGAAGAAGAAGGGCAAGGACGGACAGCGGGAGATCGAAGAAGGACTGGCACTACAGCAGGAGGTTGTCTCCATGCTCGAAGGCCTAGCCGGTCTAGATGCTGAATTGAGCCGTCCGAACTTTGAGAAGCGGCTCACCAAAGCCGCTCGTCAGGCAAATGTCAAACTCTCCGTGCCGTTGCAAAAAGCGATCCTGGACGCCATGTCTGAGCGAGATGAAGAGGCAGAGGTCTGCCTGGACGCCGAAGGAAATCCGGAACCCGACCCTGAACTGCGCGATTCCGAGAACGTGCCGCTCAAGGAAGACATTCACTCATACTTTGAACGCGAGGTGAAGCCACACGTACCGGATGCTTGGATCGACGGGTCGAAAACGAAAGTCGCTTACGAGATTCCGTTTAATAGGCACTTCTACCAGCAGGCACCACCACGCCCATTGGGAGAGATCAAGGCAGAGATCAGGATCATCGAGCAGGACATTCTCAAGTTGTTGGCTGAGGTGACCTCATGAGCTGCCTCCGACCAATCCGGAACACTGGAGATGCTTGGATTCCGAACGTCCCAGAGCATTGGGCTTTCACCAAGTTGAAGTACGTTGCCCGCTTCGTGAACGGTGCTCCGTTCAAGCCTACTGGCTGGAGCGACGCAGGTGTTCCCATCATTCGGATCGAAAACTTGAATGGTAGCCAAGAGTTCAACTACTCGGACGCCGAATTAGGCGCCAAGTACAAAGTCGGGCCGGGGGATCTGCTCTTTGCATGGTCAGGGAATATCGGTACGTCGTTTGGCCCGACAATCTGGAATCGTCCGGGTCTTCACTACCTGAACCAGCATATCTTCAGGGTTGAGGGGTATCGACTAGAGAAACGATACTTCTTCTGGGTTTTGAAAGCAGTTACAACCCGGGTCGAGAGCGAGGTCAGTGGGATCATCGGGTTAGTTCACGTCACAAAGCAGGAACTCGGAAACATTCCGATTCCTATCCCTTCAGTGCCCGAGCAGAACGCTATCGCGGACTTCCTGGATCACCAGACAGCGATCATTGATGAGTTGGTCTCAAAGAAACAGCGACTTTTGGAGTTGCTGAAATCTGAGGAAAACGCAGTCGTTCGGGACCTGATCTCGGGGGCCGATTCTCCACTGCCTAGACGGCATTCGGGATATTCCTGGTTGGGAACCGTCCCGGATCACTGGAAGTTGCTGGCACTTAAACGGATCGCTAAGAGGGTGGTAGTCGGTATAGCTGAAGCTGCTACCCATGCCTATGTGGACGTAGGAGTTCCGCTTGTGCGAACCACCAACGTAAAAGCAAACCGTGTTGATGTCACTGGCTTGCTTTATATAGAGCGCACTTTTGCAGACAAAAACCGATCGAAGTACATGCAGGCCGGAGACATCGTCACTGCAAGAACCGGCCATCCGGGTATCAGCGGAGTCATTCCGAAGGAACTTGATCAATCTCAGTGCTTCACTATGCTGATTACGACGTTGGAAGAAGGCCACGTTCCCGAGTTTTTCTGCTACTACATTAACTCAGAGCTGGCACGGACATATTTCGCACTCGAAGGGTGGGGCACCGCTCAACTGAACATCAGTGTTCCCATCTTGCAAATGCTTCCTGTTCCATGTCCGCCAGAGAACGAACAAAGGCAGATCGCGGAGAAAATTGCCATCGCTGTGTCACAGTCAGAACACAGGGCAGCGCGAGTTCTTGACGCAATCAGAGTTCTACGAGAATACCGTTCATCGTTGATCTCCGCTGTCGTCACAGGTCAGATTGACGTCCGCACGTACCGTCCGCAGGAGGCCACTGCCCTGTGCCAGTAAATCACAAAGAGAAAGCCTTCGAGTCTGCGATCGAGCACCACCTGATCGCGTCCGCTGGCTACGCGAAGGCCGAACAAGACTTGTTCGACCAGGAGCGCGCGCTGGATACGACTCAGTTCGTCCCGTTCGTAAAAGACACCCAGCCGGACACCTGGAAGAAACTGGAAAAGCTACTCGGGTCGCGGACGGAAGAAGTTCTGGTCGACGACCTCTGCAAGGCGATGGACTCGCGCGGCTGCCTCGACGTGATCCGCCACGGGTTCAAGTGCTATGGCGAACCGGTGAAGGTCGCGTACTTCGCGCCGGCCCACGGAATGAATCCCGAGGTGGCCGCGCTCTACGCGAAGAACCGCCTGACGATTGTCCGCCAGCTTTTGTTCAAAGCCACAAGCACGAAGGCTCTCGACCTGACCATCTGCCTGAACGGAATCCCGATCATCACCGCCGAACTCAAGAACCCGATGACCGGGCAGACAGTACAGGATGCGATCTGGCAATACAGATACGACCGCGATCCGAACGACCTGATCTTCCAGTTCAAAAAGCGCACGCTCGTTCACTTCGCCGTTGATCCCGACCTGGTGTTCATGACGACGAAGCTCGCCGGCAAGAGCACTTTTTTTCTGCCGTTCAATCAGGGAGAGGGGATGGGCGCCGGGAACCCGCCTGCACCGGAGGGTAAGTACAAGACGTCCTACCTGTGGGAACAGGTTTGGCAGCGGGACAGCCTGCTCGACCTTCTGGCCCGGTTCATCCACCTGGAGGTGATCGAAGCCGAGATAGGCGGCAAGAAGGTCCGCAAAGAGAACATGATCTTCCCGCGCTATCACCAGCTTGATGCGGTTCGAAAGATCGGGGTGCGGGCTCGGGGGGAAGGCGCCGGGAACAACTATCTGGTGATGCACTCGGCAGGCAGCGGCAAGAGCAACTCCATCGCCTGGCTCGCTCACCGGCTTGCAAGCCTTCACGACGCCGGCGACCAGAAGGTATTCGACTCCGTGGTCGTTGTGACCGACCGCCGAGTGCTGGATCAGCAACTCCAGAACACGATCTACCAGTTCGAGCACAAGTCCGGCGTCGTGCAGAAGATAGACGAGGATTCAACGCAGCTTGCGGATGCCTTGAAATCGGGCGTACCCATCATCATCACAACTTTGCAGAAGTTTCCATTCGTTACCGAGAAGGTGGGAGCGCTCCCCGAACGGCGATACGCCGTGATCGTAGATGAGGCCCACAGCTCGCAGTCGGGCGAGGCGGCCGCCGAGCTGAAGGGCGTTCTCGCCGCGCACGCCATCGCTGAGCAAGCCAAGGAAGAAGCGGAAGAAAAAGCGCTGCCCGACTATGAAGAAGAAATTCTGAGGGCGGTTGCCAAGCGGGGACGGCAGCCGAATCTCAGCTTCTTCGCCTTCACCGCGACCCCGAAGTACAAAACCCTTGAGACGTTCGGTCGCAAGGACGAGAGCGGGAAGCCGCAGCCATTCCACATTTACAGTATGCGCCAGGCGATTGAGGAAGGGTTCATCCTGGACGTGCTGAAGTACTACACGACCTACAAAACCTACTTCAAGCTGATCAAGTCCGTCACCGACGATCCCAAGCTGGACAAGAAGAAGGCCGCCCGAGCGCTGGCGCGGTTCGTCAGCTTCCATCCGCACAATCTCGCGCAGAAGAGCGAAGTTATGATCGAGCACTTCCGTGCGTTCACGCGCCACAAGATCGGCGGACGGGCGAAGGCGATGGTCGTGACCAGTTCGCGTGCGCACGCGGTCCGCTACAAGCAGGAGTTCGACCGGTATCTTGCCGAGAAGGGATACAGCGACATCAAGACGCTGGTGGCCTTCTCAGGGACGGTGCGGCTCGACGTGGGCGACGAATACACCGAAGTGGGCATGAACCTGGGCATCAAAGAGAAGCAACTTCCAGAGCGCTTCGCATCGGATGAGTTCCAAGTCTTGATCGTTGCTGAAAAGTACCAGACCGGCTTCGACCAGCCGCTACTGCACACCATGTACGTCGATAAGCGCTTGGCGGATGTGCAGGCCGTCCAAACGCTATCCCGGCTCAATCGCACCGCAGTGGGCAAGGAAGACACCTTCGTGCTGGACTTTGTGAACGAGACGGAGGAAATCCAGAAAGCGTTCCGGCCCTATTACGAAGTGCCGCTGGTGGAGCAGCAGGCAGAGCCGCATCAGCTCTACGATCTGCAAGCCAAGCTGGCGGCGGAGCAAGTCTACCACGGCAACGAAGTGGAGGAGTTTGCGAAGGTGTTCTTCAAGCCGAAGAAGATGCAGACGCCGAACGATCACGCCCAGATGCACCGGATTCTCGACTTTCCAGTCGAGCGCTTTGGCAGCCTCGAACCAGAAAAGCAGGAATTGTTCAGGAACCAGTTGACGGCCTTCAGAAGCCTGTATGCGTTTCTGTCGCAGATCATTCCGTTTCAAGATACCGACTTGGAGAAGTTGTACACCTTCATCCGGCTGCTGATTCCGCGGTTGCCGAAGCGATCCTTCGGGCCGGGAGTGGTGTTCGACGATGAGGTCAACCTGAAGTACTATCGTCTCCAGAAGACCAGCGAAGGCTCGATCTCGCTGGCGCCAGGGGATCGCGGCGCGGTGAAAGCGCCGACCGCGGTCGGTACGGGAGAAGATCATCATGAGCAGATCGAACTCTCAAGGCTCATCGACATCGTGAATCAAAGATTCGGAACCGAGTTCAAGCCCGCCGACCAGCTCTTCTTCGACCAGATCAGGGAAGAAGCAGTGGCAGACACGCACATCCAGCAGGCCGCCATGGTTAATTCGCTGGAAAACTTCAAGTACGTTTTCGACAAGGCCCTGGAAGGCAAGTTCATCGACCGCATGGATCAGAACCAGGAGATATTCGCCCGCTATATGAACGATCCAGACTTTGCCAAGGTGGTCGCAGAGTTCTTGAGGAAACAGGTCTACGAACAAATTCGTGCTGAGACGCGCCGGGACGCCCTGCAACAACCGTAAACGGCAGAGTTGGAGATGCTGAGAAATGACTCGGATCGCGGAATGGCGAGTAAGTAGTACCACATCGTCGGTATGTCCGATACATGTGAGTTGCAGCACCCAAGATCAGCTGCAAAACTCGACCCCCGCCGTAGGCCGTGTCTACGGAGCGACTGACATCCCAACAGTAGTCCGGCGCGCCAAACCCGCCCCTTTCCGGGATTGCAGTGCCAAGAGTGTGCCCAAAACCTGGAGACACCTTTCGATTAAACGACCGATCCGCCTGCTCCCGTCGCCGGATAGAGCGAGACGCTAGCGTACGGTGAACGTGTCAGGAAGCGCGAAACACGGCGGGGGCGGATATCATCTGTGCATGAGCGGAGAGGCGCCAATCGACGGCGAAAGCGTTGAAGTTCAAATCACAACGGCTGCCTACCACGAAGCGGGGCACATCGTGGTGGCTGCGGCATTGGGACTTCCCCTGCGGCCGGAAGGAATAATGATTGGCGAGGACGGGAAGGGTTTCGCCTGTTATCGGAAAGAGCCGGACCTTACGGATTCATCGGTCGAGGCCAACGTCCTTGCGTCCTTCGCCGGATTCTGCGCCGAAAAGCGCCTTCGTTCAATGCGCGGGTTTCAGCCTCGGGAGTACTTGGGCGTCATCTGGAGCACGGATTGGAAGGAGGCCCGCGCGCTGGAGGCAAAATTCTCGAACGCATACCTGGGCGACAAAAGCGTCCCTGCAGTGCATGAGGAGCTGGAGGCGAAAGCAGACGAGATCGTTGCTCAATACTGGCCGGCTATCGAGAAAGTCGCAAAGATTCTTCTGGCGCGAAACTGGGAGCAGAAGAAAGCGTTCGAGAGCGGCACGGAGTGGAGCGAGTCCGCAAACGCGAAGTACATTACGGGAGAAGAATTGGTTACGGTTTTCGTTGGCCTGGGGATTGCAGCACAGGTGATGGCGGCTCGGCGACCTGCCGGCCGTCTTCATCAGGCGGACTAGCGGTCGAGGCCTTGGAGCCTGGCCCACAACCTCCCGCCATCCAGGGGGCATCGCTCAGTTTGTTTCCCGTTGGCTTGTCCGACTCACGGCAAGCGATGCCCCGGAAGACAACGCCCTGTCCGAATTGCGCCGCGTACATGAAGAAATCCTGCTCGTACTTATAACCGGACATGTACCGAAAACGCTCCCCATATTGCTTGACATTGGGTCGAGTGCCAGTCACCCTTGCGGACGTGCAGATAGATCGCAACGAATGACAGTTCTAAGAACCGATATTGAACGGGCGCTGGATGATCTCATCTCTAACGAAGAAGGGATGAGGTTCCAAGGCCTTGCTGTCGTGCTCGCGAAACAGCACTGGCCGGAACTCGTCGCTTCCGAGCATAAGAAGGATCTTGGTGCGGATGCAATCGGATCCGGGCGGGTGCTTGCCTGCTCGCTCACCGCTACCCTGGGCAAGATAAAATCCGATGCCGCGAAAATGAAGAAGAACTTCCCGAGCGTGAGTGCGCTCATCTTTGCGACGCCGCAGCGCTTGTCGAATAGTGTGGCGCATGGCTGGGCAGAAGAAATCAAGAAAGCGTTCGGCTATGAGTTGGTGGTCATCTCCCGCGAGGATATTGTCACCTCGCTCCTCGACCCATCGAACCTTGCGCTGTGCAGGACCCATCTTGGGCTTTCCGCAACGCTGGATGCGAGCGCCGTCGGTCAAAGTGGGCAGGTGCGTGACGCAATGGCGGAAGTATCGGACGCATGGTCGCGTCAGTTGGCAGGAAAACCGCTGATTGACCTGCGGGCGGTACGAATGAATGAAGACGGAAGTGACACGGCCGAGATAGTCCCGCCAGCCGATGCACTGGCCACGCTGGCCCGAAGCGGCCGGATGGTGATTGAAGCCCCCGCCGGACGGGGCAAAACAACAACGCTTGTTCAGCTGGCAAACCGATACAACGGTTCCGGAGGACTGGCAGTTCTCGTCGATCTGCCGGGCTGGATTCGATCTGGAAAGGGTCTTCTGCAATTCATTTCGGAGACTCTGCCCTTCCAGTCCCGTGGGCTCACCGCAGATGTGCTGGCGCGACTGCATGTGCTGCAGCCATTTTCGTTCCTGCTCAACGGATGGAATGAAATTGGGGAATCCGATTCGCTGAACGGAGCGCAGGTACTCCGGGACCTACAAAGGGATTTCCGTTCCGCCGGCATCGTGGTCGCGACACGCACGCATCACATCGTGCCTCCCCTGCCCGGCGCCACACGGCTGAGACTCCTTCCGCTCAACGCGGCTGAGCGCGGGGCCTACCTCGACGCGCGTCTCAACGAGCGCGGGCGTGAACTGGATGCAATTCTGAGGGGAGACGCGGTTCTGGATGAATTGACGCGAACACCGCTCATCCTTTCGGAGGTGACTGCCCTTTTTGAAGCAGGAAAGCCCATTCCGAACACGAAGATGGGCGTCCTCGAAGCCGCCACGAAATTGCACGAGCAGTCGCAGGAACACGCAGGGCATCTGGCGGTTGCACCTTTGGGAGGACGGGCGGCACAGTATCTGACAGATCTCGCAATGGCAATGATGGAAGAGGGAGCCGTGACGATGACCGAGCAAGCGGCGCGCGGCATCGTCAGCAAAGTTTCCGCGAAACTTAATAAGGACGGACAGATCGCGAGCGTGCCGGAACCGCTAGCCGTTATCGCGTCGCTCACCGCACATCACGTCCTGGAAAGAGTGCCGTCTGCGGTCGCCAGGGTGCAATTCGAACATCAGCAGTTCCAGGAATTCTACGCGGCTTCTGAGTTGGCAGGGCACATCCGGGAGCTTGCGGCCAAGGGAACAAAACAAGAGATACTCGAATTCACAAAGAAGTATATTAACGAGCCCACATGGGCAGAACCGCTGCGAATGGTTGCGGAGGAGATCGGGGCCACAACGTCGAAGACACCGGCAGACGCAGGTGCCCTTAACGCCGGTGCACTGCTCGTAGGTAGGGCATTCGATTGCGACCCGGTTTTCGGGGGCGAGCTTGCCTTTCTTTGCGGGAGCCGTGTGTGGAAAGAAGTCGCAGGCGATGCGAGTAAAAGGCTCCGCGGCCTCTATGAGGCCGGAGGACATCACCGCGAAGTTGCCCTCACCGGAATGCTCGCTACCGGCTCGGATGAATTCACAGATATCATTTTGCCGCTGTTAAGCAGTGCGGATCAGCAGGTCAGGCTTAGCACTTATCGCCTCTGGTCCGATTTCCATCTGTCGAGCCTTGGCCCCGACTGGGAAAAGACAGTGCGCGCGTGGCCGGAGGAGATTCGCGCGGAATTTGTTTCGGACCTGATCCATTTTGGCAACGCCGCTGCTAACCTCGTTCCTTTTGCCCTCGCTGATAAAAGTGTCAAGGTGCGGGTCGCTGCGATTGACGCTCTGGCGTGGGTTTCCCTCGAAGGCATGAACCAGTGTTTACCGGAACTGGATGAAGACACCTTTAAGGCGACGGTGCGACAGCTTCCGCCTGAATGGGTGCGCGGAGCGAATCGCCCGCGCGCGCTGGCTGTGTTCCGAAAACTTTACGAAACCTCAGAGCCACTAAAGCGGATTTCGCTCCTGATGAAGGCAAGCCAACTGGGCGAGACCGACATTGCAGGGCGTCTTAAGCAGGAACTGGGCAAGTGCGAGCCCGCGCAGGCGAAACAGTTGGTCGATTTCCGACTGAAGCCCATACTGGACACGATTCGCGGAACCGATCCGGAATGGATAAGCTGCTGGGTTGCTGAGCGAATCATCGATGGCACGCTGTGGCATGACTATTGGATTTCTTATGTGACGAGCATACCGCCGGAGATGCGAGAGGGCTTGCTTAAGCGGCTCGAAACCGAAGATCTTCAGCATGCGCGCCGGGGCAACGGAATTTCGATCTTAGCGGCGGTCCCGGACAGCGCGATGGTGCAGAGCGTCTTCGCCAAGCTATGCGAACTGCGGCAGAAAATAACAAGTGATCCCGATCGCAGGCATGAACTCGAATGGGCCGTTGAGCACCAACTTGAAGATCTCTTTCGACTCCTTCCTGCGAAGGACGCGGTTGAGGGGCTAACGCCCGAACTCACGGGCGACATCGAGGCGCTGCGCCTCACTGTCGTTTGCCGACTGTTCAGCCGGGTCGGTCGCGAGGATACCGATCTTCGGCAGGAACTCTCCGACTCCTTGAGGCAAATGCTACGTAACTATCTTTTAAAGGGTGTTCCCATCATGCTCCAGCAGGAGGACTTTTCAGGGAACATGAAGGCCGATCTCGCTTCCGCACTTGCGCGCGTCGGCGAAGCAGAAGACCTCGCCCGTCTGCACGACCTGATCCAGGCAGATATAGAGCGCCTGAGAAAAGGGCGGGAAGCGAGGGCTAAGGGAGATCGTGGAAAGCAGGGCAACGGCGCATCAATGAGTTACTCGAACTGGCATACGCGGGCGCTGGCACGTCTTGCTCCGCATCGCGCGGACTCGGTTCTTCTCGAATTGCTAAAAGTGCCTGAATACGAACGCGACGCCGCGGCGACATTGGTCCAGTTGGCACGCATCCCTGAACCGCAAAAGCCGGTCAACCCCTTCGGCAGCAAAAGGAACTACAGCGAGATGTGGGAGGCACGGACGAAATTGCAGCCAATGGGCTTCAATGAGGAACGGCGCAACCGGTATGCGGAAGCAATCAGGGGCGAACTCGAGAACGTGCTTGAGGCCGGAAAACAGGGAGGAACAGTAAACGATTTTAGGGTCAAGGAGCTGGCCAAGATTCTGGCAATCCTTGATGGACTGGGCTCCAAAGATCTTCTTTTCCGAGCTCTGCAGGTGTCCGGCCGCTTTAACGGCTGGCAGATTGTCGAGACGTTGGAGACGCTTCTGTTTAGCGGGGCGACGCTGCCGGCCGAGCAGACATTGGCGCTTTTTAATGCGATAGAGGAACAGGTGCGTCCGAACCGTTGGAATGATAATGAGCGTCACCTCCTCATGAAGGCGCTGTGTCTGCTGCCATTCCTCGATCAGCCGGCTACGGGGATCAAGAGAATTCAGGAGGTTGTTTCAAACCTGAAGATCCGGGGTTACGAGTTGCGGGAAGTCGTTAGTGCGCTCGGCCAGTGCCGCTGCAGCGAAGCCTTGCCTGCGCTCTGTGCCCTTGCAGCAGATGAGGTTACCGGCAAAGCGGTCGGCGATGAATGGATTGATGCGCTTGCGGCGCTGGATACGGCAGAAGCACGAAGGGTCCTGCTAAGCCTGGTGGACCCCGAGATCAAAGGGGTTTCTTTTCCGGTTGCATTCGACCGATCGGAAACGGTTGCGGCACGGCTCGTCGAACTCGCCCGCCGGGATGCAGACATAGAGCGGCGGCTATCTCAGCTGTGCTCCTTGCGAATCCCAGAACCCAAGCGCTCGCTGCTCGCCAAGGTTATGGAGTGGCTCGGCACAGCGGATGCGGCTCTGTCTGCTTTGAACCTGCTCGATGACGAAGCAACTCCGCAGATACCCTATGACACCTGGAAACAGATGGAAGCCGCGTTCGTCGAGCGCAAGCCGTACGGTAAAGATACGAACAGCTACACCCTGTCTCCGCGAAGCTCGAATGAAGTCCGAATTCGACTTTTTGAGATGTCAAAGCAAGACAAATTCCGCGCTAAAGCGGCGGCCAGTTTGCTCGCTCAAATCGAAGCCTGGCGTTTGGAGCACGGGCGGCCCGCAGGCGAGCCGAGAAGCGTGGAAGTGGAATGCGAATCGCCCTGGCCGGCTGTTCCAGTAAGTGAGCTTCAGCCCGACGGCAGCAAAGTTGATTGATAGCGGGCCTTGGCTTGCAAGCCTTACGGTCGATCGGAAACTAGTATTTGATCGATGTCGGGTCCACCAACCCTTAGGTAGTTGCCGTCTCCGTCATAAAAGACGTACCGGCCTCGGCTCAGGCATTGTGCCAGGCGATCTTCCCGGCACCATGCGAATCCGCCGGCATACTTCATATTCCGCGGATAGTCGAAATCCACGTATTTGCTGAAACCATGTTGTCCACGCGCACCTGACTCAGGCTTCTCCGACATGAGTTGCCAGCACTGATTTACCGAATTCCACTGCAATCTCCCGGCAAGCTGGATGAGCGCTGCTGTCGTGCCAGAAAAGCGGTGTACCTTCTCTATGAAGGATGCTGGAATTTCAACTTGGGCATCGGAATCTGATTTGCGGAGGAGGAAAACCTCATTAGACTCCCCGATGATCAACCACTCCGTGGGCTCGGCGCATCTGGGAATTATCGGCGCGATGCGTACCCTCCCATTGAGCTTCAAGCCAAATGAGGCAGAGGCATTGGCTGCTACTGTCTTGCCGATGCGTTCGCGCGCCTCGGACTCGGTGGAGGGTTTCCAGCGCTGCAGCACCTCAATGGTAAAACGAGCGGGATCGTTGTCCACGAGCTTGGCGCAGTTCTGGCAGAGCCAGATGCCGTTTGACGGGCCGCTGCGCTCTTCGGGCAGAAGGTTAGGGTCATAGCGTGGGCCTCCTGCTGAGGCCGCTGTGATGTGAGCGCCGACCCCTATGTTGAGTGCCTTTGCCGGATTTTCCTGCGGTCCGCTCGTCAGCGCACGGCACTCCGGATTTGAGCAAAGATTCCCAACTCGCGCCGCCAGGGTCTTTTTGACTAACTCTGAAAAGTCGTCGGCCATTTCAGATCATTTCTCCGATTCACAAGGAACGTTGCGACTATGCATGTGCTTCAACCTGAGGTACAGGTCGTTCGGTCTCCTCTGGGTTGAGCGCATGATGCAACACCGCTTCGAGGGCGTCATGAGCCATTCAGGTGCTATCGCTCAGAATCCTCGTTCAGCCAGGATTCGAGGTCAGAAATTCTGACCTTGGTCAGTCTGGCTGCTTCCTTCCCCCAAAGCAGCGATCGTATCGTCCCACCTCGGTTGAGGTATGTATCAAACTCGCAGTGTGCGTTACGGTAAGCCAGCCACTTCGCCTGGACATCCTTTAAATGCTCCAACCAGCTAGTATCAGATTCATAGCCCGGAATGGATATGGGCCTGCTGTCCACTGTTTTCACACGTTCTTCGATTGTCGAGAGAAGCTTGTTCATCGCGGCCTCAGTACTCCTCAGTTCTTCAGCGGCGGCTATATTCATTTCCGTCTGCGTCAGTGGAACCAGGCCGAACTTCTGAAGCGTTAGGATGGCGCGTAGCGCTTTGGCAAGTTGAATCGCGTTGTCCAGAAACTGATCGATCTCGCTCGATTCGTAAGCCGACTTTCGGGGCGCTTCATGACAGAGTATGTGCCTAACCTCGAAGAGACGAGTCAGGGATCGCGCCATTGCCTCATAGTCCTTAACAACTGGTGCGGTGCTTGTTTTCATCACCTCCGTTTCCCATCGGTCGACAGCGGTTTCTAGGAGAGGCCGCAAAGGTTTCCCCAAAATCGTCTCGAAGTAACCGACGATCTGACCGAATGAATTCACCGGAACGCTGTGAGCCAAGATGTCGCCGAGCGTGATGATCTTACCTTGCACGTCGCGCAGAAGCGCAAAATCAATCTTGACGTGTTTCGAGAACTCGATCGCCCTGTCAGTGAAACTCCTATCGTGATCGATGGTATCGGCAAGGTTCCTTCGAGTGAAGACCTCCAGCAATGTAACAGCCCGTATCACATAAAAATCAGGTGCGCAGCCCGGTTTGTCGCGATTCTTTTGCCATTCCCTCTGAAGTGATTCGAGTACGAACGAACCAAACCATGTCCATCGGGCGTCGCGTTCCTTAACGTCTAGAATCTCTTGGGTACGATCTCGGCCGCTCATAGGTTTCCTAGGTCCACGGAAGTTTCCCGCGCCCCTGCGCCGAAAAGGGATTGAGAGTGTCCTTCTCCGCGAGATGGGTCCGACACGTTGCCATGATAGATCCTTGAGTCCGGCTCACACGTGAAAAGCACGCCATTGATCGGATCAAGCAACGCCGCTGCCTGCTCTTCTGGCTGACAGTTCACCATGGTGGCGGCCTGAATCCCGGATTCGCCTGCCGAAATTTCTCTATAACCTCATCGCGTGCCCGCTGAAGCTCTTGCGTCGCGTGATGGGGCTCGAAGAAGAATGTCGGGCAGCTCGGATCGTTGCACTGGCAATGACGGAGCACGCCCGTCCTGATCATCTCGTCATACTTGGCACGCAGCCGGGAAAGCGCCATCTCAACTGCCTGAATCTTCTTGCGCAAGGCTTCGCTCTTCAACTGGTGGCGTGACGGAATGCGGTCGATAAGGTGACCGTCGCGGGCTTTCCAGATACCGGTGCCCAAAGCCTGGATCGTGTCCGTGATGGCCTGTTTAAAATCACTCAGATTGCTTTCCTGATCAATCGGCGTGTAGAAGGCGGGGCGATCAAACACTCTGGCATATAAGACGAGTGCCTCGTGATCGGTAACGGGCTTGGTCGATTCTGCCAGCTTCTTCAGGTCTGCGGGAGCATCCGGGAATGCTTCGCCATGGAAGAATCGTTGCAGCAGAAATTCAGACCCATGCCTCAGGAACTCCTCAAACTCCGGACCTGACCACGTATCACACTCCCTAACACCGAGCGATGTGACGTGCGCCTTGATCTTGTCGCGCATCTTGGCCGAGATTTTGGATTGAGCGACAACGCGAAAACGGTGGGGCACACCGTTGGGTGCTGTCAGAACCTTGCCGATGTCCTTCGCGATTTTGGCAAACGTCAGGTTCTTGCGGTTGACACACTGGATACAGACGGACTCTCCTTTGGCGGTTGCGTTTTCGCGGAGACCCCAAATATCGCGGCCTAGGTCACTCCCAGCTTGGCCGTACCATTCAAGAGATCGCCAATCATCGCTTCGCCAGTGGTACGCAAAAACCAGCCGCTCAAACTCGGAGCCGTCGAGATCCTCAAAGTGAATCGGGTGAACGGAAGTGGCAGGTGTATTCATGGCTCCACCAATATATATCTACGGCTCTCTATACTTCTTGTCGTCTCGGCGCAGCTGCCTGTCAGCCTCAGAAAAGGACTTCGGTACTTCGTCTCTTAGCATCCTCATCATGTCCCCGGCTACAAGGTCATCCATCTTTGGCTCCGATAGGCAAACGATGGCAGAGAGCTCCGTTAATGTGTGCGCGGCATTTTGCCCCGGCTCCATCAATCCGAGGTTGCCGCGTCCAGGTAATAGGCCGTCATAGTCTGGTAAGCCCAGCCTTACAAACATGCTTTTTATGCCGGCATGGATATTGTCATTACCCATCTGATAATAGGAGCGCATTTCCGCACGTCCAGCCACTTTCTCTAGATCCGCGAACGTTGGCCGCTGATTGTTTAGATGTAGTGCCGCCCATCCGTACTCGCTTTTGAAAGACGCACCGTACGTCGCGATGGCCTTGTCGTAAGCTTTCAGAATCTTCTTTTGTTCGCGGACCGGCAGCGGTTTGTACCCGAGGTCTTTGTAGCACGCCAAGTATTTGTCCAGCGCGCGCTTGGACTCAACGGCCTGATGGTCGAGGTAGCTTCGCCTCTTTCTCTCCACTTCGTCCTCTTCCGGGTGGACGCCGCTCGGCCGCGGCTCGGATGGGCGTTTCGGACTGCGCCGGTTTCGCGCCAAACTAACCCCAACCCCGTTTCGCACTCACCGCGCTTTCACTCACGCCCTGCCACCCTCCTTCGGCCTCCGTTCTGTCCCTTCGCCCGCGTCGGCTTGTTTTTCCTCGCTGCCGCTCAAGTGAAAGAAAAAACAAGCCGACACCGGCAGAAGGGAAAAAACATGAAATTAGAAGAAGTCAACACACGAACCAAAGAGGCCGTGGATTTCCTCGTTGCAGCATTGGAGTCCGGTCACAGTGAAGTCCTCACCGCATACCTCGGAGCAATGGCGAAGTTTCACAACTACAGCTTTGGCAACATCATGCTCATCGCACGCCAGAAGCCCGATGCTACCAACGTCGCCGGACTTCGTACATGGAACTCGCTTGGCCGCTTCGTTAAACGGGGAGAAAAAGGCATCTTCATTCTCGCCCCGATGGTCGGAAGACGAAGCACGAAGGATGCGGCGACCGAAGAGCCAAGCGAAGACGCAACCACGGAGGGTCAGCGGACGCTGTACGGCTTCCGGGCCGTCTACGTTTTTGATCGGAGTCAAACGGAGGGCAAAGACCTTCCAGCTTTAACCGAAGTGCAGGGCGATGTCAGCGGCTACCGCGAACGTTTGGTCAAGTTCGTGGAAGCCCACGGCATCACCCTGAATTACTCCGACAAGATCGGGCCCGCCAAGGGTCTGTCCTACGGTGGGAAAATCACGCTGCTTTCCGGGATGCAACCCGCCGAGGAATTTTCCACGCTGGCGCACGAGATCGGCCATGAACTGTTACACCGGGGCGAACGCCGCACCTTGACCACCAAGCAAGTCCGCGAAACCGAGGCCGAAGCTGTGGCCTTCGTCGTCTGCCAAGCCATCGGGCTTGAGACCGGAAGTTCTTCGGCGGATTACATAGCCCTCTGGCACGGAGACGCCAGTCTTCTCCGCGAGAGCTTGGAAGCCGTTCAGCAAACCGCTGCCGTGATCCTCGGGGGCATTGCTCCCGAGCCTCCGGCGGCAACCGCAGCCGCATAACCGTGAACAACGAAGAGATTCCGGCGCATACGTTCAACGTGTGCGCCGATCACCACTAACCAGAAATACAACCACATGAGAGGAGAAGAAGTCATGCAAGCTACGCAAAGAGCAGTTACCAACAACGAGTATCGCAACATCTCAATCGCCGCACTGGTCGAGTCGGGCACGAATCCACGGAAACGGTTCGATCCGGTTGCTTTGGAAGAACTGGCCGCGAGTTTCAAAACACAGGGAGTCCTCGCGCCCCTGCTGGTCCGCGAACTGGAGGAAAGCAAGTACGAGGTCGTGGCCGGAGCGCGTCGTCTGCGCGCCGCCCGCATCGCGGAACTTGAAAACCTTCCCGTCCGCATCGTCAAACTCACGGACGCGGAGGCGATTGAAGCCCAGTGCGTTGAGAATCTCCAACGTCAGGACATCCACCCGCTTGAGGAAGCTCTGGGTTTCCGGGCATTGCTTGAACTCGGAGAACCCGCCTACAGCATTGCCAGCATTGCAGCCAGGACGGCGAAAAGCGAGGCGTACATCTATGGCAGGATTCGCCTCGCCGATCTCATTCCACCCGTGGCCGAGGCGTTCCTGAAAGATCAGATCACCATCGGCCATGCTTTGCTGATCGCCAAGCTCCCGGCTGCACAGCAGCAGGAAGCTTTCACCGCCGCTTTTCGTGGTATGTGGACGAGCGACGGAAACACGCAAGTCCTCATCCCCGTGCGCGAATTGGCGGTGTGGATCGAGTCCAACATTCTGCTGCAACTGGCGTCCGTGCCGTTCGACAAACAGGATGAAACGCTGGTGCCCGAAGCAGGTTCGTGCACCAATTGCCCGAAACGGACGGGCTTTAACAAGCTACTTTTTCCCGATGTCCAAAAGGACAGTTGTATTGATGCCCAGTGCTTTCGTCACAAGCTCGACGTTCACATATCGAAGACACTCGAAAGCAAGCCGAAGTTGGTGCAGATTTCTTCGGCCTGGAATTCCCGCGAGGGCGCTCCCTTGGGGCGCAACCACTACGTGGAACTCCAAATCAAGAAAGCCAAGACCAACGGAGCGGCGACAAAGTTGCCGCCCGTCCAGAAGCCTTGCGAGAAGATGACGGAAGCCATCCTGATGGACGGCGGCAAGCGCGGACAGATCGTCAAAGTCTGCGCCGATCCGGCTTGCCGCGTGCATCACCCGAACACTCTCTCTCCCGAGCAGGTTGCGCGGGAACGGGCCGAAGAGCGCAAACGCATCGAAAAAACCAAGCTGGCAATCACCACTCGGCACCGGGCTTTGGCAGCAGTGTTGGAACGGGTGTCAGCACCATTGAAGAAGCCCGATCTTCTGACCGTTGTCCATCACGTCATCAGCCAACTGCCCTACAACCAAGTGCCCACTCTGGCGAAGCGGCACAAGATCGAAGAAGGCAAGAGCACGAAGACTCCGCAGGAGCTTCTGGCCAAGCGCGTCAGCACTTATGACGAGGCCGCGCTCTGCCGGATACTGCTCGAAATCAGCCTGCTCGACTCTGCTTACATGCGTTCCGGCGCATCCGACGAGCTACTCACCGATGCCGCCAAGCGCTATCGCGTGGATGTCGAAAAGCTGGAAAAAGCCGTGGTTGCTGAGTTTGCGGCCAAACGCAGTAAGGGGGCCAAGCCTAAGACCAAGGCAAAAACAAAATCCGTAGGTTAAACCCAGTTGCGGACGATCCGGGCGGAGTGGGCCCATCCATTTCGCCCTTTTTTTCGTCCTATACTGTCCCCATGTGCGGTCGCTATCGCCTCGCCCGGAAGAAGGAGATTCTGGCCGAGACCTTCGATGTTGACAATGATGTTGAGTGGAGCCCTCGCTATAACGTTGCCCCCGGCCAGAATGTACTAGTAGTTCGACAAGATGCGGCCCGACCCTCGCGCTCGATTTCGCTGGCCCGCTGGGGATTGATTCCGTTCTGGGCGAAGGATGCGAAGACCGGATACAAGATGATCAATGCCCGAGCGGAGACGGTTGCCGAGATGCCTGCGTTCCGTGATTCCTTCCGATCTCGCCGTTGCTTGATCCCTGCGGACGCGTTTTATGAATGGTCGAAGCAAGGCAAACAGAAATCTCCCTTCTGCTTTTCGATGGCGGACGATTCGATCTTCGCCTTTGCCGGTATCTGGGATCGATGGAGGAACCCAGACACAGAATGGGTTGAGACCTGTTCCATCATCACAACTTCGGCAAATACTCTTCTGTCCGGAATTCACGACCGAATGCCTGTCGTCCTGAAGCCTGAAAGCTACGACCTCTGGCTCGATCCGGGCTTTAAGGGGGCCGATGCTCTTCACGACTTGCTCAAGCCATTCCCCGCCGACGCCATGCGCCACCATCGTGTGAGCACTCGCGTGAATTCAGTGAAGAACGATGATCCTGCCTGCGCCGAAGAATTCATTCCGACACTGTTGTTTTAGAGAGCGACTATTCGGCAACAACTTCGTTCCTAAACAGCAGCGCGTTTCTCGTTACGTATCCTGCTTCGGGCGGGAAAAGTATTGATTCTTCTGACCGATCGAGGGAATGCTCGGCGAGCAATCCGCTAGCTCTGGATCGATCAGTGGGTTCGAGATTTGTGTCCTTTCGGCAGAGCTGCGTGACTTGAGCTGATCGAGGCTGGTAGCGTCAGTCTTTACCTGTGTGAGCAGAGGAGGGCTGGCGATGGCGAACGGGCGGTCTGAGATTCCCCACGGCA
>Ga0181527_1001795_pt1 | contig 21346 bp, 20 predicted proteins | sample PEATcosm2014_Bin_30_FD_119762 | JGI IMG/M metagenome (GOLD analysis project Ga0181527, IMG submission 119762) | Peatland microbial communities from MTU Mesocosm Facility, Houghton, MI, USA - PEATcosm2014_Bin06_60_metaG | ecosystem: Environmental > Terrestrial > Soil > Wetlands > Peat | place...
GCTTTGGGGCTGGTGCGCCGCCACCGCTCCCAGCAGGTCGGATGTAAACGTGGCAATGCCGCACTTGCGCGGCAGGTAGTCTCCGAGAAACGCGATGGTTCGAGTGCTGGAGGCTGTGTTCACAACTAAGTCCCACCTTTCGTTCTTTTGCCACCACCGGTCATTCACGCGGCATTGCCGAGACTCTCGCCGAGAGATTCCGCTCTCTCCTGCCGGTCCCGATCGGCAGCCTCCTGGCACTGGATGCAAAGCGACGCCCAGGGCAAAGCCACCAGGCGCCTTGGGCTGATCGCCAGTTCGCACTCGGCGCAGGTTCCAAAGCTGCCGTCGTGAATCCTCCCCAATGCGGCTTTTACCTGGCTCAGCAGGTGGGACCCGCGGTCCACGTTTCGAATCGCCAACTCGCGTTCCGACGCGTACTGAATTTCGTCCATCTGGTCCGCGCTCTTCTCGATGGCGAGGCCATCCCGGTTTTGCAATTCCCGCGCCAGTTCAATGGCCTTTCGCTCCAGGATCTCCCGGACCCCGCCCATCTCGGTAGATACTACCTTCATGACAGTCCCTCTTTCGCGCGTTGGGTCGCCTATCCTCCTTTGCACGAGACGGTCCAGAGCGGAACCCCTGCATTTGGAGGATGAAACCGCCGAGCCAGCGTGCCATTGGCGGAGATTCACCGGCGCTGGAGTGCAAGATTTGCACTAGAGTGCGGAATTTGCCGCCGCCGATATAGCTCCCTCCCAAGAGATAGCCCACAGGCGGGGTGGTCACGAACGTGCCTTCCACCATGCTGGAGAAAGCTATGCGGCATATCAAACGAACCATTCCACGGATGGCAGTTCTCCGGAAACTCGGGCACTCCGCCGCTCTCGGGCTGTTGCTTCTATTCCCGGTCCCCGCCGTTTACTCATATTCCGTTCTCACCCACGAAGCCATTATCGATTCCACCTGGGACAGTGCCATCAAACCGCTGTTAGTCAAACGGTTTCCGGCTGCCACCGTGGAGGAGTTGACCGAAGCGCACGGATTCGCCTACGGAGGGTGCATTATTCAGGATTTGGGGTATTATCCGTTCGGCAGCAAGTTCTTCAGCAATTTGACGCATTACGTCCGGAGCGGCGATTTTGTCCTCAACCTGATCCGCGAATCCCAAGACCTCGATGAGTACGCTTTCGCTCTGGGAGCGTTGTCGCATTATGCCGCCGATAATAATGGCCACTCACTGGCCGTGAACCGGGCCGTTCCTTTGTTCTACCCGAAGCTGGGCCGGAAATTCGGAAAGCTGGTAACGTATGCCGAAGATCCGTCCGCCCACGCCAATACGGAGTTCGCTTTTGATGTCTTTCAAGCCGCCAAGGGCCGCTACGCCTCCGCGGCGTACAAACAATTCATCGGGTTTCAAGTGGCAAAACCCCTGCTCGATCGGGCGTTTCAGGATACCTATGGAATGACGCTGGAAAAGGTATTCCTGGACGTCGATCTCGCCATCGGATCGTATCGCCGCGCGGTCGGCACGATTCTACCGGCGATGACCAGGGTTGCCTGGCAAATCAAAAAGCAGGAAATCAGGAAAGACGCTCCCAGCCTTACGCGTAGGAGGTTCGTATTCAATCTCTCCCGTTCCAGCTACGAAAAAAACTGGGGCGCTACTTACAAGCGGCCGGGGATCCGGTCGAAACTTCTGGCAACGGTATTCCGCGTCATGCCAAAGGTGGGCCCGTGGCGGCCGCTGTCCTTCAAGAGCTTGACACCCGAGATCGAACAAATGTACATGGCCAGCTTCAATTCGACGATTACGCAGTATCAGGACCTGCTTGCGGAACAAAATGCGGGCCGTCTGAAGCTGCCGAACGACAATCTGGATGTGGGAACGTTCACTGCGGCCGGGAAATATACGCTGGAGGATGCCGCTTACTCGGAGCTATTACACAAGTTGCAGGGCCACTACACGGAAATGCCGCCAGAACTCCGCAGCGACATTCTGGCCTTTTATAGCGGCCCTGGCCTTGCGAATTCGACCAAGACTAACGCCCGCGATTCGGCCAGAATGGTGAAAGAACTCGATCAACTGCGGGTCGTGGACCTGGACCCGGCGCGCACCGGTACCGAGGTGTCCGCGGGGGTGGGGAGCGCTCCTCGCCAATGAGCCGCTGGTTGCTGCTGGCGCCCGTGCTGGTTGCGATTTCCGCGGCCTCCGGGCAGGAGCCGGGCGATGAAGCCCTGAAACCCCTGGCCACGGGGTTCGCCAGGAACATTTTCCGGGATCAGAAAGCCATCTGGACCAGTCCGTTTCACATGACGCGCAAGGACGCCCAGTGGTGGCTGACTTTCGGCGCCATCGTGGGCGTGGCGGTCGCGACCGATCGCCGCAGTTCGCAACAACTGCCCAATACGCCGGATCAGCGGAGGTACAGCCGCGACATCTCGCAGGTGGGCGCGGCGTACTCCCTGATTCCCATACTTGGCGGGTTTTATGCGACCGGAGTTCTGGCGAAGAGTGCGAAGTTGCGCGGCACGGGACTGCAGGGCGGCGAGGCGGTCGTCGATGCATGGATCGTGTCCGAAGTCCTCAAATACGCAACCGGCCGGCAGCGGCCCCTGGTGGGGGATGGAGACGGGCACTTCTTCCACGGAGGCGATTCGTTCCCGTCCGGCCACGCCATCGAGAGCTTTGCCCTCGCCTCGGTAATCGCGCATCGCTGGCGCCACAAGAAAGCGGTCGTGATCGCCGCCTATGGGCTCGCAACCCTGGTGAGCGCCTCCCGCTTCAGCGGCCAAAAGCACTTCGCGTCGGATATCGTGGCGGGAGGCGTCATGGGGTGGTTTATCGGCACGCACGTGTTCGAAACGCAGTAGGGCGGGTCCAGGGCAAGCCGGCCGGAAGGCCGAGCCAAATATGTACGTACGCCACAGAGAACGGCACCGCACCGGACGCGTCGCCTGGCTGCGCGCGACGGTATTGGGCGCGAACGACGGCATCCTCTCGACGGCCAGCCTGGTGCTCGGTGTGGCAGCCGCGCATGCGACTCACGGCAACGTGATGGTGGCGGGGGTCGCCGGCCTGGTCGCCGGGGCGATGTCGATGGCAGCGGGTGAATACGTGTCCGTGCACTCGCAAGCGGACACCGAAAAGGCCGACCTCAAGCTGGAACGCGCGGAACTGAAGACGGACAACGAGGGCGAGCACAAGGAGCTGGCGGCCATCTACATCGCTCGCGGGCTCGATCGCACGCTCGCCAAAAAGGTCGCCGAACAACTGATGGCGCATGACGCGTTAGGCGCGCATGCCCGCGACGAGCTGGGCATCTCCGCGGCTTTCAGCGCGCGTCCCATTCAAGCCGCGCTGGCGTCGGCCGGCAGCTTCGCCGTCGGAGCCGCCCTGCCTCTGCTGGTCACGGCCATAGCCCCGGAGGCGCGTCTCATCCCCTTTGTCTCCGGAACTTCCCTCGTGTTCCTGGCGCTTCTGGGAGGATTGGCTGCCCGCGTGGGGGGCGCGGGCGTGACGGTGGGCGCCATACGCGTCACGTTTTGGGGCGCTCTGGCCATGGCGCTGACCGCGGGCGTCGGGGCACTGTTCGGAACCGCCACAGCTTAAAGCTATCAGCTATCGGCGGTCAGCTATCAGCCAGGCCGGTGCGGCTGGCCGCTGAAAGCTGAGAGCTGAAAGCCGACCGCTGACCGCCACAAGGTCGCCCTTCAGGTAAACGTCGATTCTCTGTTCCATCTCGACCGGAAACTGCGGTGCGGGGCCTACCAGCTTTTTACGGTACGCGGCGAGCACGATTTCCTGGAACACCGGGAGCGCAGCCCTGGCGCCGGTCTCTTCCGCTCCCAGGGAACGGTTGTCGTCAAAGCCTATACGGACGGCTACGGTGATTCCGTCGGGACCGTAAGTGGACCCCACGAAGAGCGCGTCCCGGAACTCGTTTGTGGTCCCCGTCTTTCCCATAACCGCGAACGGGAGACCGCCGGAATCCAGTGCGTGAGCTGTGCCGCCGGGTATGCGCACGACACCGCGCAGACCTTCCTGAATGAGCGCCAGCGCGTCGCCATCGACATCGACGGGTGACGACCGGCGTCCGCCATCGGCGATCACCTCGCCCGAATCCAGCACGATCTTTCGAATCACATGCGGCTGGGTGAGCGTGCCCGATGCGATGGTGCGGTACGCATTGGCGAGTTCCAGCAGGTTCACTTCGGACGATCCCAAGGCCGTGGTGGCGATAGGGTGCAACGGCGTCTCGATCCCCAGATTGCGCGCGGTCTCGAGCACGCTGGCAATGCCGATCTGCTCGGTGATCCAAATGGCGACGGCGTTTCTGGATTCCGCCAGCGCCACGCGGAGGGGGATCATGCCCTTGAATTGACCATCGTAGTTCGAGATCCATTTCGCATCCTGGTCTTCGCCAATGGAAACGCTGATGGGTTCGTCGGGCACCGTGGTGTCCAGATTAAATGTGCCTTTCTGAAAAGCCGCGAGATACACAATGGGCTTCATGGCGGAGCCCGGTTGCCGCAGCGACTTCGTCACGCGGTTGAAGTCGCTATAGGCGCTGGAGCGGTCTTTGTAGAACTGGCGGCCGCCCGTCTCGGCGACGATACTCGCATCGCGGTTTCTCAGCACGACCACCGAGCCCTGGACCAGCCCGCTGGCCCTGGGGTGCCGCTTCTCATAGAGCAAGAGCCCGTGCTCCAGTGCCTGGTTCGCAATTTGCTGCACTTGGGCGTTCACCGTCGTGTACACCTGGATATGCCCCTGCAACAGGTCCTTTTCGGTGAGGTCGGCATGGCCGCCTTTGAGTTCGTCGAGAACGTTGTCCACCACGGCGGACGCCACGATGGCCTTCTCCTTGTGCTGCGCGACCGTCTCAATGGGGCGCCGGCTGGCCCCTCTGGCCTGGTCCGGCGATATGAAACCGCGCGCCGCCATGAGCGCCAGTATTCGGTTCCTGCGTTCCAGGACTCTCCGGGTTTGGCTGGCGTTGGGCGCGTAGTAACGGGCCGACTTCGCGGTGCCCGCCAGGAGCGCCGCCTTGTCGGCATCGCCGGCGGTGAAGGTGGCGAGCGGCTGGCCAAAATAGTATTCCGCCCCCCTCGCGAACCCGTACTGGCCGTTCCCCATGTAAATCAGGCTGGCATATCGGGCCAGGATCTCTTCCTTCGCGCGACGCTTCGAACCGAAACGCGCCCGCATCTCTTCTTCGAGCCACAACGAGAGCCGGATTTCCTCCAGCTTCCGAAACAGCATGTTGACGGTTCGCGCGCCGACCACCGACGACAGCGCGCGAGCCAGAATCTGGCTGTGCCGGAGCTGGTCGCTGTCTTCTTGAGCCGTCATGGTCTTGAGAAAATAACCGCGCACGAGTTGTTGCGTGATGGTCGAGCCGCCTTGCGGGAAGATGGCGGCACTATTGGCCGCGTCTCGTTTTCCCATCTTGGTCAGGCGCCCCAGCAGATTCCCTATCCTGAGTTTGCATACTACCCGAGCAAATCCCAAGTAGTCGATTCCGTTATGCGAGAAGAAATTCTTGTCCTCCGCGGCGAGGATGGCGCCGCGAACAATGGGCGGGACGTCCTCATACGTGGTGATCTCGCGGTATTCCGAGGCCATCTCGATGAATGGCCGGCCGTTGACATCATAGACGTGACCGATAGTGGGAAGCTCAAACCGGCTGAATGCCTCCAGGTCGGGCAGGTTGGTTCGATCGAAATAGATGTAGTGAATTGCGCCTGCGACCAGAGTGGCCGCGACGATTGCCGTGCCAACCAGAAGGCGAACCAAGCCACGCCGCCAGGGCAGCCTGCCGAGCCGCCTCGCTGTGTCGCGGAAACGCTGGGTCAGGTTCATCGCGCCGCCGGAGGCTCCTGGCCGGTGGGTATTCCTACCAGGGAGCGATAGAACGCCACGGCCCGGTTGATCGCGGAAGCCGCGTGTCCCGGTCCCGTGGCCAGCCGGCTCGCGTTCCGTCCGATGCGCGTGATGCCGTAGTACCGCCAGACGCTGTCCGATTCGCAATCCAGAAAGTAAATCGATTGCATCTCACCCGGGTGGAAGAGTGTCACAAAAAAGTAGCGCATGATGCTGACATTCTCGACATCGAAGACCAGCCGGTCTGACGAAACCTCTCCAAGGTGCATTCGGTAGATGGCCGCGCCGGAAAGATTATCGACCTGTTCCATGTAGAGTACCGTGCCTTCCTTCATCTCATCGGGCGTGAAGTCCTGGCGGCGTTGCGGTGGCTGCGATCCAGTAAGAGCGTGGGCGCTCACAATTAGTGTTTGCCATTGCTTGTGAGTGGTCGACCAGTAGCGCATGCCCGCGAGTTCTGAAATGGCCCCGATGTGGCGAAGCAAGCCCTCGGCGCCCGCGCTATAACGAAATCGCGCGACTACGGTTACCAACGAGGAGAAGCCCGTCTCCGCCCAACCGGTACACGCGGGTGGTCTCCAGTCACGGCCGAAATCGGACTCGCTCCAGGACTTTACGATGGGCGACTGATCCACACCGGGATAGAGCGGAACGGGTTCCTGTCCGCAGGGCGGCTGCGGTCCCGTTTGCGCATAGCCACAGGCTTGGCACAGCAGCATCACCGTGACTACAAACCGAGTCATTATTGCCGCCCGCGGCCTGGGTCTGGCTGTTTCCATGGCCCCATGCCGGCAGCGCCGTCTACCGGCATGGGAAATCTGCCGTGAAGCGGACCTAGCTCCAGTGCCCCTCTACCAGAACATAGCCGCCGTTTCTGTGAACCCAGTGATGGGCTACCCATCGGGCATGCCCCCGCGGTGGCTGTTCCCACCTTCCTCCGACCCACACGTAATGTTGGCCATCCCAGTTGTGATATCCCGAAATCCACACGTGGTTGCGGCTGGGCCGGGGACCCCGCTTCTCGACCACTATGCGCGGCGGCGCGATGCGAACCACAATCTCGCCCGCCATGGCGCTGAAGGCCAGCGCGCCCGCGAAAACCAATCCGATCACCCGTTTAAGAATCATTTTGAGCACTCTCCGAGTTTTAGCAGTGCACGTGCGTGGCCGTATGCAAACGAATGACAGGCCATAAGGCGGCTACGCGGGTACCGGCAAAAGCTGCACCCAAGTGCATCACTTTCGCCTCGCGGTTCCACTATATTCTTGCCCAACGCAGGAAAAGAAGCATTCTTGTCTGGTCCCAAATCTGCTCTACTGATATTCGCCTGATTCAGTGACAAGACCGCTCCCCGACGGTCGGAAGCCGTGAAAGAATGGGCGTGCTTTAGCTTGCCCATTCCCCGCTTGCGGGCGATTTCTTCACACCTTCTTAGGGAGCGGTTCTTAGGTTGCGGAAAACTGTCACTGTATGAGGCGAAGGGAAACGTACCCATGCGATGGGCTTTACTAGTGTCGATGGCGGCGGCTTTGGCGACTCCCGGTCGGGCGGCGACCGACGCGCAGTGCACTGAAATATTGCAGCGCGGGCTGGACGCCGGCAATCCGGAAACCCGGCAACAGGCGGTATCCGCGCTGAGTCTGGCGTCCGGGAGCGGACCGTTGTTCGACCAGCTTGAGCGGATGTTGCAGGACAAAGATGTCCAGGTGCGGCAAGCCGTGGTGGCCAGCCTGGCGGACGTGAAGAGTGAGAGGGGCACGGCGGCGCTGCACAAGGCCTTGGAGGACCCCGTGCCGGAAGTGAGTTTCGCCGCGGCCAAAGCACTGTGGGCCCGCCATGACCCCGTCGGCCGGACCGCGCTGCTGGCGATTCTCTCAAAGGAAAGCAAATCCTCATCCAACTTCTTCTCCAAAGAGAAACGCGAGGGCCTGCGCATGATGCACACGCCGCGCACCACGTTCCTGTTCGCCGCCGAGCAAGGTGCTGGGTTGGTTCCGTTGCCTGGACTGGGCGAGGGTGTCGCTTCCATGCAGGGGATCCTGGCGAGTTCGGCGGTCCCGGGACGCGCAGCGGCGGCTTTACTGCTGGGCGCCGACAGGAATCCCGCCACCGTCGAGGCGCTCAGGGATGCGCTCTCCGACAAGGATGCGTCCGTTCGGGCCGCGGCGGTGCATTCCATCAGTCTGCGCAACGACCCTGCTTTGAAAAAAGAACTGGTACCGCTGTTGACCGACGACAAGCAGTCCGTGCGCTTGCGGGCCGCCGCGGGTTACCTGAGGTTGTCCTCGATCGAGGCCGGCAGAGTGAAATAGAAGGTCGAGCCCGCCCCGGGCGTCGATTCCAGCCACATTCGACCGCTATGCCACTGGATGGCTTTCTGGCAGAATGCGAGGCCCAGTCCGTTCCCGGGATGTTCTTTTCCGTGCAGGCGCTTAAACGCCCCGAAGACGCGGCCTTGGAATGCCGGGTCTATACCAGGGCCGTTGTCTTCGACGGAGAATACCCAATCGGGATCCGCCCTTCTGGATGAAATGTGAACGTGCGGAGAAGGCGCGCCGCAGTATTCGATGGCATTTCGAATCAGATGGTGCAGGACCTTGGTCAGTATGTCGAAGTCTCCGCACACCCGCGGCATAGGGTCATGGGTAACGATCGCGCTCCGTTCCGTTATCTGCTTGTCCGTCACGAGGAGCGCCTGGCGAAGAACCGCTTCCATGTCCGTCCGGGACGACTGCCGGTCGCCAGTATCCGTGGCCCAATAGTCCACCACATCGGCGAGCAGCGACTGCATGCTTGCCGTCCCCTCCCGGATGCGCTCCAGGAATACGCCGGCATCGGAATCGAGGCGGCCGGCATAGGTCTCGGCCATCAGTTGACTGAATGAGACCACGTCCCGGAGAGACTCGCGCAGGTTGTGAGCTGCCATGGAGATAAACTCTTCAAACACTGCGCTCGTCTGGTCCAACTGCCTCTTGACCTCGATGCACGCCCGAGTTTCCGCGTCGAGCGCCTTGCGTAAGCGCTCGATTTCAGCCTCCATCCGGTTTTGATCGTAGTTGCCCATTTTCACTCAGCGCGCCGCGGTCGGTTCCCTGGGGGGAATTGTGAACTTGAAGGTGGCGCCGCGCCCCGCTTCCGATTCCACCCAGATCCGTCCACCCTTGCGCTCCACGATCTTTCTACAAAGCGCCAGACCAATGCCCGTGCCGGGGATTTCGCTTCCATGCAAGCGTTTAAACATGCCGAACACCCGGTCGGCGTCTTGCGGTTCGATACCGATTCCATTGTCCCGCACCGCAAACAGCCACCCTTCCCCGTCTCTCTCGGCCGAGACATGGATTCTCGGCGTTTCCTCGCCTCTGAACTTGATCGCATTGGAAATCAGGTTCTGGAAAAGCTGTATCAGCATAACCTCCTCGGCTACCACGGTGGGCAACGGGCCGGAAGTTACCATGGCGCCGCTCTCCGCGATGGCAGCCTGGAGGTTCAACAGCGCTTTGGCGAGGACCGCGCCGCAATCGATGGAAACGAAGCTGTCCTGTTCCCGCCCCGATACCTCCCAATAGGCCAGCAGGGCCTTGAGCAGAGTCTCGATTCTCAGGGCGCCCTCCACGGAATAGGCGATGAACTGGTCCGCTTCTCCGCCCAGCTTTCCTCCGCACTCCCGCGCCAGGAGCTGAGTGAAGTTCACTACCATCCGTATCGGTTCCTGCAAGTCGTGCGTGAGCGCATAGGCAAAATGCTGCAGTTCGGCGTTGGTCGTGCGGAGTTGTTCCTCAGCCTGCTTGCGGTCTGTTACGTCTTCAATCGCCAGCAGGATGGTCCGCGCCTGGGCATTCGGATTGAAGATTTCGCTGGCGTTCAGCAGCATCGCTTTCCGTCCGACATGTTCGAATTCGTAGGTCACCTCAAAGTCGCGGAACGTGGAGTGCGCCGGGAGAATGTTCTCCAGCAGCTCGCGCAGCTTGGGGATGTTCCATTGTCCGTTCCCGAGGTCGTAGATGAGACGCCCTTCCGTCTCCTCCGGCGCGGCCCGGAATGTCTCATAGAACGTCTTGTTGGCTTTCATGACCCGCAGGTTCTGGGTCAGAATCACCAGGGGCTCCCGCACGGTTTCCACAATCGCTTCGGCGAAATCCAGCCCGCGCTTGGCGGCGTCGATATCGATGAACATCATCACCGCGCCGTCGATCTTGCCATCCGGTCCCACGGAGGGGAGGATGCGCAGCGAATACCAGCGGCCGTGCGAGTCGCGGATATCGCGCGGTTTCCGGCTGCCGCCCTTCATCGCATCCAGCAGCAGCCTCCGCAGGTCGGGCAGTTCGATTTGAGGCTGAAGATCGGTGATCGACCTTCCGACATCGGAGGCGATCAGATTCAACATGGGTTCCATGGCGCGGGTAAAGCGGCGAATGCGCAGATCCCACCCCACCATGACCAGGGGAATGCTGATACTTTCGAGAAGATTGGTCAGATCCCGGTTGACTTTGCTGAATTCCACGTTGCTGACCTTCAACTCTTCGTTCAGCGTGTTTAACTCTTCGTTGGCCGATTCCAGCTCTTCCTGCGCGGTTTCCAGCTCCTCGTTGCCCGCCTGCGCCTCTTCGTTGGCGGCCCTGAGTTCTTCCAGGGTGGCTGCATTATCCTCGACGATCGATTGCAGATACTCTTTGGTTGCCACCAGCTCGCGCCGCAGCCGGCCGCTGCCCCCGTTTTCCTCGCTCACGGGCTGATTGATCGCCATGCGGCCGCCGTTGGGCGCGGCGTCCTCGAACAAAACCAGGAAATACCGTTCCTCGGAAGTGGACGAGCCTGTGAACGGGATTACCTGGATGGCGACGTCTTGTAACCGGCCATCGTGTTCGATGCGAAAGCCGGTCTCATCAGCCGCGGCGTTCGTTCGTCTGGCATCTCCCATCGCCTTACCCAAGCCCGCCACCAAGCCTTCGCGCGCCAGTTTCAGAAGATTCTGGGTCGGCTCGCCCGGCGAAAGCTCCAGGTACGGAGCGGTGCGGCCCCGGACCTGAACGATGTTCATATCACCGTCGATGATGGCGCCGGGGGGGCCGTGTTCCGCCAGCACCAACCGGTCGGCTTCTCGCAGCACCTCCGGCCCCGCCCGGCCCTCGGCAATTCTCTCCCGGCGGTCCACCCGGCCTGGCGCGCGGCGGCCTTCGCTTTGGCGTGGCGCCGGCGGACTCGCGGCCGGCCGCAAGCCATAAATCTTGTGGGTCTTCTCCACCTGATGAAACGACTCGGAAAGCGTGCCGATGCTTTCCGACGGGCCAACTACCAGGAAGCCCGTTGGCTTGAGGGAGTAATGCAGAATCGACAACACCTTGCGCTGTAATACGGCCCCCAGGTAGATCAGTACGTTACAGCAACTGATGAGATCCAGCTTGGAGAATGGCGGGTCCTCGGTCACGTTGTGCCTGGCAAAAACACATACGTCGCGGATGATCTTAGCGATCTGGTACCGGCGTTCGGTCCGGGTGAAGAACCGCGCCAACCGCTGCGGCGAGATATGCGCCAACTCGGAGTCTTTGTATGTGCCGGCGCGGGCCTTTTCGATGGCCGTTTCGCTGATATCGGTGGCGAAAATCTCGAACGGGACCCTCACTTTCGCGTTTTCCAGGAATTCCATCAGGCAGATGGCGATCGAATAAGCCTCCTCGCCCGTGGCGCACCCAGGCACCCAGATCCGGATGGGATCGTCGGGCCTCCTGTTCTCCACCAGGGCCGGGAACACCTTCTTCTTGAGTTCCTCGAAGACCGCGGGTTCCCGGAAGAACGCCGTGACGGTGATAAAACAGTTCTCGCACAACGCGATGGCTTCCTGGCGATTCCGCTCCAGATCCCGGCCGTAGTCTTTCAGGTTCTCGAATCCGCGCAGGGTCATGCGCCGCTTGATGCGCCGCTGGAGGGTGCTGGGCTTGTAGTGGGTGAAGTCCACTCCGGTGGCGCCGCGTACCAGGCGGAGTATCTTGGCCAGGTCCGCGTCCCCCGGCGGCTCAATGGCCTCCCGAGGCTCGATGCCGCTGTGAGAATCCCGCGCGATGGCCGCCAGCCGCCGCGCGATTCCGGCCGGCGGCAGCACAAAATCCGCCACACCGGCGGCGATGGCGCTGCGCGGCATGCTGTCGAACTTCGCGGTTCCCGTTTCCTGAGCGAAGGTGACACCGCCCGCGGCCTGGATCGCCTCCAGGCCCAGCGTCCCATCCGATGCCGTTCCCGAGAGAACCACCCCCAGCGCCTGTCCGCCCCGGTCTGCCGCCAGGGCGCGGAAAAACGAGTCGATCGGCATGTTGTGGCCCCCCGCTGGCCGGGGCAGGGTATGCAGGACTCCATCGGAAATGCCCAGATTGCTTCGCGGCGGAATCACATGAACGTGGTTGGCCCGGGCGCGAGTCTCGCCATGGATCTCCGTGACCGGCATCTTGCTTGCCCTGGAAAGCAACTCGGTCAGATGGCTCTCGTGCTTGGGATCCAGGTGCTGAATCAGCACGAATGCCATCCCGGTATCGGCCGGCAGATGGCTGAGCAGCTCCGTGAATGCCTCCAGCCCGCCGGCGGAGGCTCCTACGCCCACAACTATCGGGAGCGTACCGGCTTCGCCCGGTTCCCCAACGGCTGGCCGCACGATAGTGCCTGGCCGGCGCTTACCGGTCTTCTTTGCCACTCGCAACACTTACCTTTCTCGCCGGGAAAAACAGAGCACGTGTCGTGCCATCACGCGCCGGCGGGTTGACAACCCGCCGCAGGCTACCAGCCTGACCCACTTCAGCCGGCTCTGGGACCGGCCAGCAGATCCTTGATGGTTTTGCCGATCTCCATGAATTGATCGAGGCCCGAAGGCTTGGTAATGAATTGGGAAACTCCGAGATCCTTGAGCAAACACTGGTCTCGCCGCGACTGAGAAGAACTCCACACGCAGACGGGGACGCCGGCGAGGTGTTTCACCGCCCGAATCTCGCGCAAGATGTCTTCGCCAGTGTACTTGGCCAGGTTCAGGTCCATCAGGATCAAGTCCGGAATGGCCGCCTCGGCATAGGCCCCCTGCCGGCGAATAAAGGCGAGGGCTTCGCCTCCGTTCAGCAGGTGAACCAGTTCAAATCGGAGATCCTGTTTCTTCAGCGCCCGATCGAGAAGGAAGACGTCCGAGGCGTTGTCTTCAATCACCAGGATTCGGGCTGCGCGCACCGCCAAAGCGTGTTTCATGCTCACCCCCGAGGAACCCATGTTATTGCGCCACCTGTCTCGCCCTTACAATCCACCGCATGGGCGCCGGCCCCACGTAATAGAAAGGGTAACAGGTCACCAGCGTCAGCACGTTGTGGCCGGATTGAGCCAGAACCCCTACATTTTCGGGATCCACCACTCTGAGCGACTCCACTTCGTACTTGAAATTGCCTGCGAGCGTCGAGAGTTCGACCTCGTCGTCGATCTTCAAATCCTTCAGCGAACGAAAGAACGTGTCCCGGTGCCCGGCCAAGCCCACGTTGCCGGGATGTCCCGGCAGCGCCGTGCCGGGAATATGTCCCACCGCGCGCCGCAGAGTGGTTTTGTCGATCCCTTCGACGACCACGTCGGAAAGAAGCAGACGCGGTATTTCCAGGCGGCCGATCAACCCGTCCGCGGCGGCGGGCGCCCCCTTCGGGGCAGTGGAGATCTCCCGTTGAGGCGTGCCCTGGCTGGCCACTTGCCGGTCGCGCAGCAGGCGGTCGAGCTCCCGGCTCTCGCGTCTCTGGAAAGCCCAGGCGTCCACCAGGGCGAATGCGCAATAGCCCAGAAGCAGGACGCCACAGGCAAAGAACCCACGCTGGCCCCACTTCAGCAGCCGTCTCAGAGGCGCTTTCTGAACGACAAACCTCATGGGGCGTTCTTCTCGTCGCGCCGCGGTTCGCCGCTCGCTATGTAGCCGGTGCGGGTGCGCACGAACAGTCTGCCGTGATGGCCCTCAGCCCGCGCCACTACCCGAATGGCATGATAGGCGCCGTCGTGAGTCGGGTTGCTGGGAACATATCCCATGGTGTACTGATGGCGAATGTCGCGGGCGATGCGCTCGCAGATGGCCGTCACTTCGGCGAGCTCCTCGGGCAGAAAGGCTTCGCCGCCCGTGGCCTGTGCCAAGCTCTTGAGCACACCCAGGTTCCGTTCCGGATCCTCCTCTTGGAATATTCCTATGGTGTAGATAACGGCGCTGGATTGCCCGGCCAGTTTCATGACCTGCGCCAGACTGTGCGTGCTGGCGTTGTCGCCGCCATCGCTGACCACGATCAGCACTTTCTTATCCCGGCTGCCTGCCTTCAATTCCTCTAGCCCCTTCGCGATGGCGTCGTAAAGAGCCGTCATGCCCCTGGTGGGTGTGGCCGCAAGCGCGTCTCCCAGTTCGGTGGTGTTGTCGCTGAATCGGATCGCGCCGGGCAGGCCCAGGTACACTCTCTCGTTGAAGTTGACGACGAACATTTCGTCGTCCCGATTGCTCGACCGCACGAACGCCTGGGCCGCGGCGGTCACCTCCGGCATTCTTTGCCGCATGCTGGTGCTGTGGTCGACAATCAGTCCCGCGGTGACCGGAACATCTTCGTTCCTGAAAAGCCGGATGGATTGCGGGACACCGTCCTCGTAGACCTCAAAATCCCCCTCGCCCAAATTGGAGACAAAGCCGCCTTGCCGGTCGGACACCGTGGCGTGCAACACCACCAGGTCGACGTCCACCGAGATTCGAAAAGACCCCGAGTCGCGATCTTGCGGCGCCGGCGGCGCCCGATATCCGGCGTAGCCCGCCAGGACAATCAGGAAAAAGGCCGGGAGAGCGATCCATCCGGCCACACCACGCCCTCCCGCCCGCGATAGCCCTCTCCTCATAGCTGTTCTCCGGCCGCGGGCGCGCCACAAAAAAAGGCGCGCCAAGTAGTGGACTCAGCCTCTCACAGCATGCGCTTTTGCACCATGCGGAAGGCCAAACCCAGGCCCAAAGCCAGCAGTCCGAGCATCGCGATCAACGGCAACAGACTCGAGGTCTGCGGGAGCACCGCTGCTACCTGTGTCGGCGCGACGTCCGGCTGGAGCTCGGCGGCGGGCGGCGGGGTGACCACCGCGGCGGCTTCCACCACTTCTCCGGTGGGTTGAACCGCCTTTATGGGCGCCTGTTTCAATTGCACTACTTCCGGTGCGGTCACCGGCAGAATTGGCGTTTCGACCTCCATCGGCAATTCGGCCTCCGTGTAGAGAACCGGCGCGTTGGCCGTCTTGGCCAACTCCATTGCTTTGGCCTTCGGGTACACAAATTCCTCGCCATAGTTTCTGCCAGGATAGAACCATGCCCGGAGCGCCTCCGGCTCACCTGCCGGCCGCTCCCGGAAAGTAACTACGGTCTTGCCCGTCGCCTTGAGGCGATAGTTCGGGATGGCCAATATGGTGGCGTAGATCTGCGTTTCGTCCGCGTTGAAGATCTGGACGATATGGCGGTCGGAATTCGAGTCCATGATTTTGAACACATAGGTGCCGGCTGGCAGCACCGCCCACCCCTTGAGGTGAACCCCCGGAATCTCCACCGGCCCGCTGAACGTCATCGTGGTTTTCCTGTTCCACTCGCTTGCGCTGGCGGCCGGCGAGAATACCACGCCCATGAACGCCAGGCAGAACACCGTTGTCGTTGCTTTTTTCAAAATACTCATCTGCTCCTTCTCCTTATGCTTTAGAATCCGTGCGGCCGGCTCTTGGCTCTGTCGGGCGCTATGGCTGGCCGCACACGACGAAGAAGAAGCATTCCAAGGTCCATCGGCGCATGGCACGGCGAAGTGCCCACAGGTCAGCTCCAAAACCGGGAATCTCTCGAAGCTGCTCTTGCCCTCCGAGCCATCGGCTCATGCAGCTATTGCCGCGCGGGGTGCAGGAACTGCCGCGCCCCCCAAAGAAAAACCGCATCGGAGCAGCTCGTGGACCAGCAGGAGCTGCGACCGATGCGGCTCGCCCGGGTTCGGGCTGGGATCCGGCGTCGGGTCGTCTGGAGTCTTGCCCTACGTCGTGTCTGGAAAGGTCCGCGTCCTGTTCGTCCTTCGCCAGACACGCCAGACGGCTACCGCAATCGCGATCCCCGGAAAGGCCATTATGAGAACATTCGGCAAAGAAACCCCCCTGCCGCAACAAACCAGAGAAAGCCGCGTGGGCGGCAATCGGAAATCGAACAACCGGCTCCCGCAAGCACGCCGTTGCTCCCGCCCACTCGTCTTCCGCCTGGCCGGTTACAGCAGAGGGCAGGTCGGTAATGTAACTTCGCCAATTCAACCGGATTGCAAGCAATTCGGCAACCACGTGGATGAGAAGCCTTCAGCGGTCAGCTACGTGCATCCAGAAAGGCATGCACAAACAAGACGATTCAGGAATCCGAACCTACACCACCGTTTCGACCAGACACAAGGGCGGGGGTACGGCTTCCGCCGGCCAGTCTGGGGACACCCAGGGATTATCGGATCTCGCGGAGGCAGGCCCATTGAGTGTCGAAGAACTGGTCGAGGAGGGGCAATCCTTCGAGGCCGAAGCCATCGGCGGCGTGGAAGATGCCCCCGACCCGGACGTGGCTGAAGTTTACACGAAACAGGTCCCGGAGGACGATGTGCCTTCCGAATACCTGCGCAGCGATTAGGCCGGGGCCGCCGGAGCTTTCAGCCACGTGGCGCGCGCAGCCAAACCTGCATCCCCGAAGGCAGATTCTGCACCTGCCTGTCCGGTCCAGTTCCGCCTCCCCGCATCCCGGCGCGGTCTCCGGCGCTTGGCCCGGCTCGTGCAGATACAGTCAGGCGAGTTCCAAAAGGAGGAACCACGAAATGGCAAAGAATACATCGGTCATTGGAATCTATACGGATCGAACAGCCGTATCGGATGCCATCGACGTTTTGCATAAAGAGGGGTATCGGGCGACGGATATCTCGGTCCTGTCATGCGACAACCAGGGCTCCAAGGATTTCGGGCACGAGAAACACACCAAGGCGGCGCAAGGAGCGGCGGCGGGAGCGCCAATCGGCGCGGTGGTCGGCGCCGCATTGGCCTGGTTGGTTTCCATTCAAACCGTGGCCATCCCGGTTTTAGCGCCGCTCGCCGCGGCTGGACCGGTGCTGGCTGCTTTAGCTGGCGCGGGCGCCGGCGGGGCGCTGGGATGGATCGCGGGATTGCTGGCGGGCTTGCCTCTGTCGGAATACGTCGCCAAGCGGTACGCGGGCCGGATCAGGCGCGGCGGCATTCTCCTGTCCGTCCACTGCGACGGCCCGGAGTGGTGTAAACGGGCGAAGAAAACCCTGAGAAACACTGGCGCGCGGGATATCTCCTCCGCTTCGGAAACTGCCGCCGACTTCGGGACGACGGATAAGCCGACGGAGAGGGCCTCGGGAGTCATCGCGCATCGCGGCGAAACCCCTGCCCCAGAGCCGGTCGAATGCGTGACTCCCGAAACCAAGAAATAGGAGACCGCTGCCATGGCGTTGGAACATCGTTTGGGGCGGATTGGTCATCTGCGTGCATACCTGATAGCGAAATCAACGGAGAACAATTCCTATGCAACTGATTCGAGTGATCGGCATTGCGACCCTGTTCGTGCTGTTCGGGACGATTGACCCTGCCTACGCGCAGGAAAAACAAGGCAAGCCGGAGGGGCAGCCGCAGCAGCATCAGGCGCAACAGGCTCCGAGACAGCAGCCGCAACAGCAGCGGGCGCAACAGGCTCCCAAACAGCAGCCGCAACAGCAGCGGGCGCAACAGGCTCCCAAACAGCAGCCGCAACAGCAGCGGGCGCAACAGGCTCCCAAACAGCAGCCGCAACAGCAGCGGGCCCAACAGGCTCCCAAACAGCAGCCGCAACAGCAGCGGGCGCAACAGGCTCCCAAACAGCAGCCGCAGCAGCAGCGGGCCCAACAGGCTGCTCCGAGACAGCAGCCGCAACAGCAGCGGGCGCAACAGGCTCCGAGACAGCAGCCGCAGCAGCAGCGGGCCGCCCCGCAGGCTCAGCAACAGCGGCTCCCGCAGCAGCAGGCCCAACGTTCCCAGCCGGCCCGGCAACAACCGCAACGTACCCAGCAGCAGGCAGTCGCGTGGCAACAGCAGCGGGGATGGGCAAAGAACGGCGCCTGGCAGGGACATAGTTCGTTGCAGCAGGATCGCGTACAAAACTGGGCCGGCCAGCATCGCACCTGGGCGCAGCGGGGAGGCTATGGCGGTTATTACATTCCTCAGGCCCGCTTCGATCTCTCTTTCGGGAGTGGACACTGGTTCCGCATGGGCGCCCCCACCATCTACATGGGGTATCCGCGCTTCTCGTACGGCGGCTTCTCGTTCATGCTCCTGGATCCCTGGCCGGATTCCTGGGCGGAAAACTGGTACAGCATTGACGACGTTTACATCGCTTATGACGACGGCTACTACCTGTACAACCGCAGGTATCCGGGCGTTGGACTGGCGCTCACGGTCGTAATGTAGCCGGCGGATCTCACTGATATTTTTCGACCACCACGAAGGTGATGTCGTCGGTCTGCGGCGTGCCCTGAGTGAATTCCGCAATCGCCTTCAACAACTTCCGCTCCAGCGCGTCACTTCCCGAGGGCGCCTCTTGCCGGATGAGCTGAAGTAGTCTTTTCTTTCCGAACATTTCTTCCCGCTCGTTCTGCGCATCGGTGAGGCCGTCGGAATACACCACCAGAATGTCGCCTCGATCGAGACGGAAGCCGCGGGATTCATAAGAAGCGGAATCGAACATCCCCAGGAAAAAGGAGTCGGAGACCAGCTCTTCGATCTGTCCGGTGGCGGAACGGAACAAATAGGCTGGATTATGTCCCGCGCTGATGAATTGCCCGGTGCCACTCGGGCTCAGTTGAAAGAGAAAAAGCGTAACGAACTGGTAGGGAAGCGATTTTTCGCACAGCAGCCGGTTCACCCGGTTCAAGACCTCCTGCGGTTGGGTCCCGGAGTGAAATTCCATGCTGAGCGCGCCCAGCACCATCGAGCTTAACAGGGCCGCCGAGATCCCCTTGCCGGAGACATCGGCCAGAACCCCCATCCATTCCCCCGACTTCAGTTGCAGAAAGTCGTAGAAATCCCCACCCACATAGCGTGTGGGACTGTTAAAGGCATGGATGCGAAAATTCTCGAACTGGGGCAGGGAACGGGGCAGCAGGCTCTCCTGAGTTTCCTGCGCCAAGGCCAATTCCCGCTCGCTCGCCTTTCGCTCCTCCAGGGTTTTCAGACGAATCACTTCGCGGCTGGCTTCGAGCTCCCGGACCGTCTCCTCCAGCACTCGGCTGTAGTTCTTCGTTTCCAGGTGTAACAGGCGCACTTCCAGAATGTTGTGAACTCGGGCGCGCAGCTCGGCCAGGTCGAATGGCTTGCTCACGAAATCCTTGGCGCCGGCTTCGAGAGCGCGCAGCTTGTGGGCCGGCTGCGCGGTGATCACCAGGACCGGCAGATAGCCGTCCTCTTCGATTTCCTTCAGGCCTTCCATTACCTGGAATCCGTCCATGCCGGGCATTTGCAGATCGAGCAGGATCAGCGAGTAGCGGTTCTTGCGGTGAAGTTCGCAGACCTCTCTCGGATCAGTCGTAGATTCGACGGATCGATAGCCGGCGATGCGCAGCATGCCCTCCAGCAGAAGGACATTGGCTGCCAGATCGTCAACTACCAGGATTCTGGCGTTCAGAATGTCGGCTGGGCTGACCATGACCCTCGTCCCGGTTTATTTGGCATGACCGGCCCGCTGCCGGGCGAATTCCAGGGCCACGTCCAGCGTGTGCATGAACTCATTGACCCTGATTGGTTTGGTGAGATACCGGAAGAATCCCGCCTCCAGGCCCTTCTCGATGTCGCGCGGCATGGCGTTGGCACTGAGGGCCACCACGGGAATGTGCGCCGTTGCCGGGTCTTCGCGAAGGATTCTCAGGGCTTCGATGCCACTGATACCAGGCAGGTTGATGTCCATCAGGATCACTTCCGGCTGGTTGGCGCGCGCCAGCTCGATACCCAGATCTCCGTCTCTGGCGCTCAGCAGGCGCAAATCCGGGCGGCGCGCGACGAGTTGCTCGATCAACATCAGGTTAGCCGGGTTGTCCTCCACACAGAGCAGCGTGCGCAGCGGCGCGCCCGGCTGAACCTGCGCTTGCGGCTTGGCCGCGGGTTCGGCTCTGTCCACTGCCAGTTGTGGCGCGGCGGCCGAGTTCAGTTCGAACCAGAACACACTACCCGACCCGACCGTGCTCTCGACGCCGATCTCGCCTCCCATCAGTTCCACCAGCCGCTTGCTCATCACCAGGCCGATGCCCGTGCCTTCCTCGGTGGAGTTCCTCTCTTGTCCGAGACGGTTGAATGGCTGAAAAAGCTGCATCAGCATGTCGGGAGGCAAGCCCGCGCCGGTGTCCTTGACGCTGACGCGAGTGCGTTCCGGGGTGCCCCTGGCGCGGTCCACCGCCACGACCACCGTTCCGTTCGGCTGGTTGTACTTGATGGCGTTGGAAAGCAGGTTGATGAGAACCTGCTTCAACCGGGTGCGGTCGGCATCCACAAAGCAAGGGAGGTCGAACCGCGGAAAAGTCATTTTGATGCCGCGCTTCTGCCCCTGCGGCTCGATCATGGCCTGGCATTCCAGCATGACCTCGGCCAGCGACGTCGGTTCCAGCGACAGCGCCAGCCTTCCGGACTCGATCTGCGCCAGATCCAGGATTTCGTTGATGAGCTCCAGTAAGTACCATCCCGCGTGGAGAATCTGATCGATGCTGGCGGTCTGGGAGGGCGTGGGCGGCGGGGAATCGGAACTGATGAGCTGGGCGAAGCCGAGGATGGCATTGAGCGGCGAGCGAAGCTCATGGCTCATGCTCGAAAGGAAAGCCGATTTCGCGAGGTTGGCTTTTTCCGCCGCGGCCCGGGCTCTCTTCAACTCGACGTTCTGCTCCTCCAGCGCCTGGTCGAGACGTTTGCGCTCGGTGACGTCGCGCGCGGCGGCGAATACGCCCTGGAGCTTCCGGTCGCGGTCGTAGAAGGTGGTCGCGTTGAAGGACACCACGGTTGTCTTGCCGTCCCGGGCGCGAGCGGTCAGCTCGTAGTTGGTGATCTTCTTCTCCCGCAGCACCTGCTTGATGCTCGCCTCGGCCCGCCCCGGATCGGTGAAGTAGTTCTTGAACGGCGCGCCGATCAGTTCGTCGCGCGTGCAGCCGGTGAGCGCTTCCATCTGCTTGTTGAGGTCGGTGATGATGCCGGCCGGATCGGTGGTCATGATCGCGTCGATGTTGGATTCGATCAGCGAGCGCGTGTAGAACTGCTGGTCGCGCAGGCGCTGATCCAGTTTCATCTGCTCCGCTTCCACCTGTTTACGCGCGGAATTATCGGTGCCGATCAACAGGTAGCCGATGATGCCGCCCTGGTCGTCGCGCAGCGCCGTCACCGACACCACCGCCGGAAAACGGCTGCCGTCCTGGCGGATGTACGTCAATTCGTAGATGTCC
>Ga0181527_1001799_pt1 | contig 21332 bp, 17 predicted proteins | sample PEATcosm2014_Bin_30_FD_119762 | JGI IMG/M metagenome (GOLD analysis project Ga0181527, IMG submission 119762) | Peatland microbial communities from MTU Mesocosm Facility, Houghton, MI, USA - PEATcosm2014_Bin06_60_metaG | ecosystem: Environmental > Terrestrial > Soil > Wetlands > Peat | place...
GACAGGCAACCGACTTATGAAAACCGCAACCTCCTTCTCATTTACCGATCTTCCCTGTCCTAAACCCTTTCCTTACAGTGCGTCGACGATGGAGAACCGATTATTTTGGACAGCAGTGAAGTGTTTGCGCCTGCTTTAGCAGGTCAGGAGAGTTGTCTGCTTTGAAGGCGAAATCAGTAGTAGATGTCGCGCGCCCAACACGTTGCGTGACGGCCCCGCCAAACAACTCCGTTGTCTCCAACCTAAATCCAGGGGGCTCAATGAATCCGTTCTCGAACGCGTCCTTTATCAGCCGTTCGGCAAGCTCCTCAGTCCTTGTTATGGCCTCAGGAGCCTCCGTCTCTTCAGCAGGTCCTAGCGTACGAGGTGTCGCTGGCGGACGAAGACCTTGGACTTCGAGCAAACTGCGGAATATCGCGTCTTTGAACTCCGACAAGTTCATCGCTTTTTCTTCAGCCTATCCTGTATGATCTTAAGAATCTTCTGGTCGGGAAGTCTGAAGAATTGCGTGGACAAAAGGCCAGGGCTCCCTCCATATAGTCCGTCGCCCTTTTTCGAGTAAGGAATGGAGGATTCTCCGCATTTGAAGAAACAGATCTGGGCGACCCTCATCCCCGGAAAGAGGGGGATAGGGACACGCCCCACGTTTTGCAGCTCGAACGTTAGGGCTCCCTCAAATCCTGGGTCAACAAACCCTGCGGTGGAGTGGATTTGCAACCCCACCCTTCCCCAGGTACTTTTTCCGTCAAGTCGGCCAGCAAGATCTGATGGGAGCATGAAGTACTCGAGCGTGGAGCCGAGAGCGAACTCTCCCGGATGGAGAACGAACTCCTCATCAGGTTGTACATGCACCTTTTCCATGTATCGCGCGACCATTGCCTTGGCCTTCTCGCTTTCGAGCACATTTAGACTCTCAAACAAAGCGCTTCTTATGAGAGCAAACTCCGTACCGAGACGCAGGTCAATAGAGGTCGGCTGAATCTGCTGGCGCAAACTTAGAATTGGCGTTACTACAAGTCGGCGATCGTCATCTCGAAGGAGCCTATCGATGATTTCCTTTTCATTCAAAAGAGATGGACGTGCTGTTTCGACATTGGGCCGTATTTCTCCGTCAATCGTTTTCTGACGGTTCGGCACCGAAGTCGAAGCGTCCGTCTCTTCTCGAGCGTTCTGTTCTGGTTCCGAGGCCTCCGAAACCTGGATCGAAGCTCCGGCCTCTTCTCGAGTCTTTTCCTCTTCAGCCAGTTCCCAGAGTTTGTGCAGCCTCGCAACTTCAATGGATTTCCGCAGGCGTGTTTCGAAACTGAGGAGCAGGGTCTTGTAGGTTTCGTATCTCTCGGCAAAGCCCGACTTGGAGGCCTTATACGTGTTCTTAAATTCCTCATCGTTCGCACTGAAAATCTTGATGAAGTCATCGAGACCCTTGCCGAGCTTCCATTCCCAGCCGGCGTTTATGATCGCGCAGGAGCAACTGGCTTCCTCTTGGATGACTCTGATGGCTGCGTAAAAGTCTTCCACGCTTTGAAATTCAGAGGATCTTAACCTCTCAACTAGCTCGCGAATCTGCTTGCTTGATGCTTTGCGTCGAGAAGAAACAGGAGTATATGCGTCAAGACCGGCCAGCATGCCCCTAGCTGCTAAAACATGATTATCGCAAGGTATGAGCTGATCATTGGCCGCTACGTTTGAAAAGGCCTCCTCGACCATGCGTCCTTGTGGAACTGCCAGGTCAATGGGTAGCTCAAGGAAGGTGCGAGACACATCCAAAAGAAAGCTCCATTTCTGCAACTGGCTCTGCCTCTGGAGGTGTTGCTTCATGGCAAACACCCGCTCCCTGGGGGGAGGGTGAGTCATGGGCTCAGCCCCGAGCGTCCGCGGATCGCGTGCAAGGTGCCAGGCTATGAATGCGCAGAGATAAGCTGGCCCCGCCAGTTTGATGGCGACTTGGTCAGCATAGAATTCCGACGCCCAGGCGATCGTCTTTTCTCTGTCACCGAGGATCGCCTTATGCTTGACGAAGAATTCGTCAGAGAAACTGTGAGTCGCATCGGGCGCATCGAGGGCATGGCCCATCTCGTGGATCAGGTTCGTCCACATAAGGGGATTACGGAATTCCACGTATGGCATGCGCAAAACGACTTGGGCTTCGCCCCCTGCCGTAAGGCTGAACATGTTAAGTTGTTCGAAGTTGTGGTCGGGAAAATACGTCACCACTGGTTGGATTTTCGCAAATGCAGGTGTTGGGAAGAAGTCTGCCAGGAGAATGTACACTTCGGGGGGGATAGAGGGCTGAACAGGGAAGAAACGGAAATCAAAATGGAGGTTCTGCATCCTGACTACGGCGTTTTGGTAAGCGGAAATATGCCCCTTCTCCCTCGAACCTCCAAGTTCTGCCTCGAGATCAATCTGCGCGAGCTCGGTAATCCCAGCAGCGAGGTCCCTCCGGATGGGGTCAAGTTGCTCTCTGAAGTATTGTACTAGCTCGCTTTCCGCATGTGAGCACAGGCCCGCCACCTCGTCCAAATACAGATCAAACCTGGCCGTGAGCTCAATTCCCTGTTGATAAAGAAACCAAAGATGCTTGCTTCGCATAGGTGCCCGATTTCATGCGCGGACGCCACTTGGTTTTAGATACACTTTTTCCTTATCGTCAAGTTCTTTGAACGCGGAGTCCGTATAGGCATCGCTCGCGTTTAGAACCTTCTCCAAAGACTTCTCTACTTCCCCCTTGCCGGGATTCTTGTCCTCAAGTATCGCGTTGATGGTGTCCACAATCTGGGTTATATCGCCGCCTTCAAGGATATGCGCCCCACCAGAAGGTTTGATCGGCTCCAGTGCGTTGACAGCCGCCAGCTGGTGTGCAGCTGTGATTCCATCGCTCGTGACCTGCTCTCCCTCCTGGAGCAGCAAGAAGAGCGCCTGGCCCTCTTTGAGGTACTCCTTGGTAGTCTTATCGGCCCTTTCCGTTCTGAGATACCTCTGCAAGCCAAACTGGGCTATGTTCGCCTTGCTTCCGAGTACAGCCCATTGTCGTACTCTGCTTGCAATTCGAATTGGGTCCTTTGCATCCCTGCGAATCGTATCCATTTCATCCTCCCCTTCTTCCCCTCCAGAAACCGCTAGGCGGTCTCGATGCTGAACTTTAGGTCCAACTGCTTTGGTGCTCTCAGGGCAAACCTCTTAGAAAGGAAAATCTCCATTGTGGTCTTAGAAACAAGGAAACGGTCGGCGAGTCTTTGACTAATTGTGTGTAGCTCCTGGCTCGTAAACTCGTAGACCCACCCTTCCATTTTGGCTATTTCTACAGCCGCATTAATCTGGTCAGAAATAGCGAGTAAGACAAGATTCATGGGCAAAAGAAGGTACGCCGAGAAGTAATTAGCCTCGCGCTCCCTCTCGGCAGGACACGAAACCGGACATCGCACCTCTCCGCTGGCTGTTCTATGCAAACAAAAATGACCCAGCTCATGTCCAATTGTGAATCTCTGTCGTGTAACAGGCTCACGCGAGTTTATCACGATCCGCTTATCAGCCACGAAAAGTTGACCTGAAGTGCCTTCTCCTAATTCAGTGCGGTCGATGACCAAACCAAATTGAACCTCGGCAATTTGCTCAACTGGGACCGGAATTGGGACTTCGCCCTTTCCGAACTTCCCTGCGTACTCCTGTAATTGAAAGAGAGCTTCTTGCCTCGCAAAGTCAACCCCGGCCATTCTCATCAATAATCCGTTGAATGCGCTGCCTCTGAGATGGGTTTAGTCCGCGGGCTTGTCGGAAGAAGTCCGCCACCAACGAGTCGTCCCGGATCTGCCTCGCGTACTCCGCAGGAACCCGGTTCCCCAAAATGAGGAGTTCTTCGGAGGCGCGGCCGAGAACATCAGCCAATTGCCTAACCACAACCTCCGCCGGGGCCGGGACTCTATTGTTCTCAATCTTGCTCAGATAAGTGACGTCAATCCCGATCCGATCTGCGACCTGCAGTTGGGATAACCGCTTCTCTAGTCGCAGCTGCCGGATTGTATCACCAAACGTTGCTTGACCAGGGTCGCCTGTGCGCATTGAATTTAAATTCAACTCAACTAGCGCTATGATTGACATTCCGCTATCGGTTTGTCAAGCGCTTTTTTCCCTGTGTCTTTTTTCCCTAGGGAAGAAGGGCAGTGACAAGCGACGAACAAGAAAGCAGGGGCTGGGGGGAGCTGCGCGGTTGCAGAGGGCGGATTTGAGATTTCAGACGCGGACGAGAGGCGCGGCGGCGAAAGCGGGCGCTTGGCGAATATCAAAAGAGCAGTGACCAGTGACAAGTGGCAAGTGACAAGATAAGGCAAAACGCGGGGCTCGCCAAGTTCGCTCGCTGTCTACTGCATTCTGCCTACTGCCTACTCTGCGGCATCGCGAATGCACGGCACTTCGTTCATGCGGGCAGGGCCAATCGAGGTGGGATTCCTGGAGTCCGGCCATTTTGAGAAGGTGCTTTACGAGGCCGAGCCTCAGGGGTTTGTTGCCGTGAATGGGAACCGAAAGCCTGACGAAGCTCCCGGCCTTTGCGGAGATGTGGGCTCCCACGCGGGATGAAACCTAAGGGGGTGGGATCTGCGCACAGGCGTTTGACCGACCACCACGCCGCCAGCTCCATGGAGTTCTGCGATGAGTCAGAGTTTTCTTTCCTGCCCCGAGGATTCCGTTACCGATTTCTCTTGACAAACAGCAGGAACGTAGACTAGAATTTATGGCTGACGGTTGGAGCCGACTCATCTCTCAGGTGGTCGGCAACGAAAGCGCGCCCGTGGCGCGGAAGAAGAAGGAATTTATGATACGGCTTTTTAAGCCTCAACACCCGCAAATTACATGGCGACTTTGTGTCCTCCAGTTGCGAGAACGCCCAAACCTGAGAACGTACTGAAAACAAAGGGTCGGAGAAGGGCTTTTTCCCCAAACGAACCTGAGAACATACTGAAAAAAAGCCACTTACCAAAAACTATAGGAATCCCCAAAAAGCATGACAAAATGTCCCATGGCGCCTGCCTCGCAGGCGGTCAGGCACGGAGGATGGAGCGCACGAGTTTGCGCGCTTCCATAACGAACTGTTCCATCTCCAGGAGGAAGCGGGCGGGTTCAGTTTTGGCGAGGATAGGATAATCCCTTGTCACAATCGCCCAGGAAGGATCTTCCTCCAGCTTCCAGTCGGGCGATTCGTTGAAGCCGTAGCCCAACTCGTGCGCTTGGCAGAGCCGATCTGACAAGCTGACCAAGGCGACCAGCACGGGATGGAGTTTTGCCTGCTGAACGTCGTGGTGATGTTCCACAACTTCCGTGATGTCCTCCGGCAGGCGCCAGTGTTCGGCGAGGATTTTCCCCGTGTCGCAGTGGGTGAAGCCCAGCGCGGAGCGCTCGGCTTGATGGAGCGGAATCTGTTCGGTGCGCGCCAGTTGAGCCGCGGCGCGAAACTCCTCCTGGAAGTACATCATATTCACCAGTTCACCCAGATCGTGCAGCAACCCGGCCAGATAAGCGCGCTCCGGTTCCTTGTAGCGGGCCTTGCGGGCACAGAAACGGCTGACCAGTCCACAACCCAGAGAATGCTCCCAGAAGACCAGCGGGTCAATGACCCAACTCTCTTTCGGCAAGAGATTGAGCAAGCTACAGGAAAGAAGTATCTCGCGGACTTGTCGCACGCCGAGCACGATGATGGCCCCGTGCACGGTCTTGACCTCACGGGAGCGGAAATACAGGGCGGAATTCGCCACCCGCAGGCACTGGGCAGAGATCGACTCGTCGCACATCACCAAGTCGACAATGCGTTGAACCTCCACTTGGTCCACCGGCCTTTCGAGATAGAACAGCAGCGGGCGGATGATGGCTGGAACCGTGGGGATGGAATTCAACCTTTCCACTCGTTCGCGAATCAGCTCTCGGAGTGTGGGCGTCATGGTCGACCTTGTTGTCCCTCTGCATCTTATCGGCAGCGGAGAGCCTCAACATGAGGCCGAAGTTCAGAAGGCAGTAAGCACTAGGCAGCGGGCAGTAGGCAGCAGATAGAGGGCAGATTTCATGAGCCTTTGACTCGCCACTTTGCATGAAAATAGACCACATTGCGTTTGTCGGTGTAGGGGTGAGGCGGCACCTCGCCCTTGGATTCCAAAGGGCTGCGGTGTATTTTCACGGGCAGTGGGCAGCAAGCGATATGGCAGTTGGCAGTCGGAAATGGGGATTTCCCTGCGGCTGCCAAGCTAATATTTCCCTCGGCCAGTGCCCACTGCCTACTGCTTACTGCCTTCTAGCCCTTCTGGGGCGGAGGCGAGCACGACGACATCCACCCGCCGGTTCTGGGCTCGGCCCTCGGCGGTCTGGTTGCTCACCGCAGGGTGATACTCCGCGTACCCGGCGGCGGAGAGGCGTGAGGCGGAGATGTTGTAACGGGTAATGAACAATCGGATCATCTCTGTAGCTCGGGCGGTAGAAAGCTCCCAGTTGGAAGCGAAGTGGGAGTTATGAATGGGCACATTGTCCGTATGGCCTTCAATGCGAATGTTGTTGGGCTGAGCGCTGAGCACCTCGGCAATGCGCTGCACCGCAGCTTCGGAAGTGGGCCGGAGCTCTGCCGACCCGCTATCGAAAAAGCCTATTTCCCGCAGGCTGATCACCAACCCTTCGCGATTCGCCTTCAGCACCACCTCGTGGCGCTGAAGCTCCGGTTTCAGGGCACTGGTGAGTTGTTTTTGCAAGGTTCCCATGTCTTTTTGAGAGGGGGGGAATCCCGTTATCTTTTCGAAAGGGGAGGCCATTTTCCCCCGGCCGGACATCCCTTTGGCGTCTTCGATAAGCTGTATATTTTCTGCCGGCAAGGGGTCGGCGGTCACCATGGGAGCGCGTGAGTTGGCCGCCTGGAAGATGCCCATTTGTTGAAAAGCCTCCTGAATCGCCATGGAGATTTTCCCTACCTTGCGCTTGTCCACCTGGGAGGAGGAGAAAAGGACCACGAAGAAGGCGAAGAGAAGCGTGATGAAGTCCGCGTAGGAGACCAGCCAACGGTCGTGGCTCACGTGCTCGGCAGCTTTTTTCTTTCGGCTCATGAGGAGGACTCCCGGGATTCCTCCGGCGGGGGAGCGTCGGCCAAAAAGCCCTGCAATTTGGTTTCGACCATGCGGGGGTTCAGGCCTTCCAAGATGGAGATCACGCCTTCCAGCATCATCTCCCGCATCTGGTGCTCGGTCTGAATGCGTATCTTGAGCTTTCCGGCAGAGGGCAGGAAGAACAAGTTGGCGGCCCCCACGCCATATATCGTAGCCACGAAGGCCACGGCGATGCCACGGCCCACTTCGTCAATGTTATCCAGGTGTTGCATGACTTGGATGAGGCCGAGGACCGCCCCGATAATGCCCACCGTGGGAGAGAATCCGCCGGCCGCCTCGAATACCTGGGGGATGCGCGCTTCGTGCTCGGCCTGATTATCGAGTTCAAGCTCCATCATCTTGCGAAGTTCCTGGGGTTCGGTGCCGTCCACAGCCAGCATCAGGGACTTGCGGAGAAAGGATTCTTTGACGTTCTCGAGCTCGCGGTCGAGGGACACAATGCCTTCCTTGCGAGCCTTATGCGCGAAGCCGACGATTTCTTTGATAAGCTCCTGCGGGTTCCCCTGCGAATCGAAGAAAACCTGGCCTAACCGTTTGAAGCTGGCGAGCACGATGGAAAGAGGAAACTGCAACATGACGGCGCCGAAGGTGCCGCCAAAAACGATCATGGCGGCTGTCGGCTGGATGATCTGGGCAAGCTTCCCGCCCTCCAGCAGCAGGCCGGCCATAATCCCTCCGACGGCAATCAGCACTCCACCTAAACTACTCTTGTCCAAGTTCAGGTCCCCTTACCCCTCGCATTCAGACGGCTCCTCCGGCTCTTCCGGCTTCTCCGGTTCCTCGGAATTCTCAAGTTGTCCGACCGGATTTTCTGCAGGGGGGACAACCAGCCGCGGGTCGCGAAGCCGCCGGCGGTATTCGACAATCCTGGTCATCACCTCTTCGGCGCTTTCCAGAACAACGATTTTTTCGCCCGTTACGAGAGTGATGACCGTGTCGGGCGCATTCTCGATGAACTTGATGAGCTCCGAATTGACCACCAACGGCCGGTTGTTGAGCCGGGTCAAACGAATCATAACTTGCGCGTCCTGTTCCCTCGGGAGCACCCAGACTCCCGCGCGTGAAAATGTCCCGTATGGCTACATCGGCATTTCCCCTCCAGGCTTGCGGGGAAATTGGGCGTTAGCCATGCTTATATCGGCCATCGCATGAAATGTCTTCGGTTTCGCCCGAGAAGGGGAGGGGTGGGATTCGATACGAAATGACGGGATTCGCGGCTGGAAGCCACCGCGTGTCGTCAGGGCAGAACTTGTTTACCTCGCCGGATGCGAAATTAAGAGGTTCTCATGTTTCAAGACTGCGGCTCTTCCCCCGCGGGGTCGTCCGGCCAGAAGCGGTTACCGCAATCCCCCCTGGTATTGAGGGGTCACAGGTGCGGAGCCATGGGCGAGGCGCTTCTGCGCAGAACCAAGCCGGCGTTATGGCGTTCAGGCCGAACATAATTACAGACGATGCCGTCAGCGGCGGCGAGGTCGAAGAGGTTCATTAGCCGGCGGAACCAGCCGGGTTGCATCGCGATGTCGTTTTCAATAAGCCCCACATGGGGTTACTCATCGCATTCTCCTTCGGCACACGTGGCGGCGATTTCCTGGGGCGGGTCAGCCCACCCGGTCATTCACTCCCCAGGCGCGCTGGGTCAAGTGTCTTGCCCGTTGCGGCACTCGGGGTCGAGAGCCGTGGCCCGGTGGGATGATAAGTGCTATCTTCCACTCTGACGAACGGCGCTGGCACCCCCAGATTGACTTCACGCGGAACCCCCAGCATATTTAAAGAAGCAAGCGTCCCGTAGAGGTTATGGGCGACCCCGAAGAAGTTTTGCGGATTGAAGAGCCGCGGAGTGTGCCACCACAGGTTGTAGCCGATCCCCCATAACCATTCGATTAATTCCTGCGAACGGTCGACCCGGTCATTCTCCACATAGACCAAGGGCCGGGAGCGCTGGATCAAGGCGCAGCCTCCCTTCAGCACGCGCAATTCAAAACCCTCGACGTCTATCTTCAGCAGCCCTACGCGTTCGGAGGGCAGCATGTCATCCAGCCTAATGCAGGGCACTGGGACGCAAGTATCACCCGCCGCGGGGGCGGAGCTCGACATGGAGACGCCCCCGAAGTTCCCCGTTTTCAGATAGTCGGGTCGGGGAAAGGTGACGACGCCTTGCACCTCCCCACAGGCAAACGGCCAAGCGGTTACATTCATCAGGCCATTGAGTGCAAGGTTCGCGCAGAGCTGTTGGAAGACTACGGGTTGCGGTTCAAAGGCCACCAACTGCCTGCCCCTTTCCCGGAGGGCTTGGGCCAGGGGCACCGTGTGGATTCCCATATTGGCGCCGACCTCCACGACGAGGCCGGGATACTCGGCGAGAGCCAAGAGGACCGCCAGCTCCAGTTCATTGCATTCACCATAGGTTGCCATCGCCTTTCCCATATAGACGTCGTTCAAATTTGACAACATCCAGCCGTGGCGGGATCGCACCAGGCAATAAGGCGGGGCCACTTTCAATGTGTTCACGTCTTCACCGTTTCGTTTCCTGCCGCAAGGGCGGTTCTCGCTACGAACTCGCGCAGTTCCCGCTCGACACGGGTCACTACGTCCTGCCAATTCCCCAGCGTGGATTGGCGATAGAGGTGGGACGAGGGGTACCAAGGTGAATCCTCGCGGTCCAGCAACCAGCGCCAATCAGCCGATTTGGACAAAATGACCCAAACAGGTTTGCCCATGGCTCCGGCGAGATGGGCCACGGAGGTATCAATGGAAATCACCAGGTCGAGATTGGCGACAATCGCCGCCGTGTCGGCAAAGTCCTTCTGTTCGCCCCAGAGATCGATTAAATGCCCACGGGTTCCCAATTGTTTCACCTGCTCGGCCGGCGCGCCCATCTGCAACGAGTAAAAGGTAGTTCCTTCAATGTTTGTCAACGGCGCGAGCTGTTCTAAGGGGATGGAACGCCAGAGCTCATGCGGGTGAAGCGGGCTGCCAGCCCAGACTAGCCCGATGCGCAGAGAATTCCCCGGCAGTCGTTGCCGCCATGCCTCGACTTGGGCGGGGTCCGGACAAACGTAGGGGATCTCCGCAGGAATCGTGTTCAATTCCGTGCCCAATGCCAAGGGCAAACTCAGCAGCGGGCACTGCCAGTCGACCTCCGGAAGCGCCTCATGCCGGCAGATGACCTTCTCCGCTCCTGGGGTTAGCGCCAGCAGGCGATGCAAACGGGGTTGGACTTCCAGAACGACTTTTCCTCCCCGCGCGGCGACGAGAGGGACATAACGCACGAACTGGAGCGTGTCACCCATGCCTTGCTCGGCGTAAAGCAGAATTCGCGAACCCTCCAACGGTTCGCCTTTCCAGAGGGGTTGCGATAACTTCCGGCGAAAGCGAAAGCCGTACGGGGTACTCCAGCGGTCCTCATATTCGCTCAAGCCCAGCCGGAAACTGCCCTGCTTCAGATGAATAATGCCGAGAAAGGCGCGGGCCTCAGCGGAGTCCGGCGCCAATTTCAGAACCCACTCGAAACACTCGGCGGCTTCCCCCAAGTTGCCCTGTAAAAGTTGCGCAGACCCCAAATGAAGATGTCCCCCACTCAACTGGGGATCGAGCTTTATGGCATTCCGGTATGCGTCCGTGGCGGAAGCCAGATCCCCTTTACGCTCGAAAATGTAACCCAGACTCGAGACCGCCGGGGCGGAATCAGGCTTGAGGGCGAGGGCGCGCCGGAGAGCCTCCACCGCCGCGCCATAGTTTCCCAGGTCGGTGAGAGCATTTCCAAGCTGGGTGAGGATCTCGGGCCGGTGGGGATCCAACGCCAAGGCGCACCGGCAGGACTCCACCGCTTCTCCGTAAGCCCCCTGCTTGGATTGCAGCCTTGCCAAGCTACCGTAAAGGTCAGGCGAATCCGGCTGAAGGGCCAGGGCGCGCCGATAGGATTCCCTAGCGCCTTCCCAATCCCCCAGGCGTTCCTGCGTCTTGCCCCGCCGGTGATGGGCCTCCGCCGATTGCGGAAGAAGTTCGGTCAAGCGCTGGTAGCAATGGCCCGCCGGTTGGATTTGGCCTTGGCCAAAGTACGACTCCGCCAGGCTGTTCAGCGTGTCCGGATCGTCGGGATGGAGGGCCAGCGCCCGCTCCAGCCAGCGGATGGATTCCTCATATTGATCGGCTTGCTTCGCTAACAAGCCCATCAAGTGGAGCGCCTGCGGGCACCGGGGGTCGGCCTTAAGACTCCGGCGGTAGCACGATTCGGCCTCTCTCCTGCGCCCCGCCTGGTGGTGCATGATACCTTTCTTCAGAAGCTTCCGGACTCGCGGGTCAAGTGACAGTGGCTTGGACACGGAATGACCTCACGCCAAAATGTGAAGTAGGGGCGGTTCGCGAACCGCCCCTACAAGATCCCGCGTAGCCGGTCGAACAGGCACGTCTTGTGCCAACCCAAGGTTAAGATTTTCTTTCTTGACCCGCCAGCCAAAGGCTCCACCATTTCCTAAACGACTGATGTTCAGGGAGATACTTTTTGAGCCGGCGGCTTGAGAGCTGTGCTGGACGGGGAGAGTCGTTTCGTCATCGCCGGGATCCCGCAAAAAGAGGGAGGTTGTCAATTTGGATCAGATTAAGACGGCGTTATGAAATGCGGAATTGTTAATCTGGATGGACCGTCGTTAGTGGCACGGGCAGCCTACCCCGATTTATCGGGGTCCCGCCCGTGAGTCGCCACGGCCAAGATGGCCGTGCCACATCCGCCCATGAGCAGCACAGGCGCGGAGGAGCCGCGAAGGAAAACCAAAAGAAGTGTAACGCAAGTAGGGGCGGTTCGCCAACCGCCCCTACAAGATCCCGCGCGACTCCTCCGGCAATCTGTGCGATACGCGATTCTGCCCGGCGCCGGCTTGGGGAATTCCTAGTGGTACAGAATATAGGCTAGTTTGCCGTCATCCGGCGATATGCTGCCAAAGCCGCAAAAAAAACACGGCGCCCTTTAAGGTTTTAGAACGAGTGCCGATAGGGGTTAATGGACTGAGAAACGGTTCCGTCAGTTGGAAAGAAGAACCACCGGCCCCTGAAAAGGCGCTCCTTATGGCCCAGGGTTCTGCGGCCCAAGACGGAAACCAAAACTGAGAGGAGATCTCCAATGGGACTTAGTATCTTAAGCAACATCCCTTCCTTGGTAGCGCAGAACCAGTTGTCAATGACCAACGCGAATTTGCAGAAGACCCTGTTCCAATTGTCTTCGGGTTCCAAGATCAATTCCGGCGCGGATGATCCCGCCGGCTTGTCGATTGCGGACGGTTTGCAAGCCAACATCTCGGCGCTCACGCAATCCGCCCAGAACGTCACGGACGGTGTCGGCATGTTACAGACCGCCGATGGCGCCCTGAGCCAAGTGACCACCCTGCTCAACCGTGCTGTGACCCTGGCGACGGAGGCCGGCAACTCGGGGCTTTCAGAGGCGCAGCAAACGGCCCTGAACAATGAATTCTCTTCGATCACGAACGAAATCAACCAAATCGGAACGAACACCACCTACAACAACACCCCGATATTCACGGGAAATCCCCTGTCGGTGTTCCTGAGTGACGGTTCAACGACCGATGCCGTCAATCCCACGATTTCGGTCAACATGCCCAGCCTGACCGCCACCAGCATTGGCCTGGGTACCTTTGCCGCGGGCACATTCACTCTGACCGCTCAGCCCGTGGCCACCAAGACCGTGACCATTGGCGCCACAACCTACACGTTTGTGGGCGCGCTCACGGGCGCTGCCGACGAAGTGCTGATCGGCGGCGCGACCGGGTCAGCCGGCATTACGCAGACCCTGCAGAATTTGGAAGCGGCTGTCAACGGTGGCGCGGGCGCGGGCGTTACTTACGGCACAGGAACGACCGCCAATGCTTCGGCGCAAGTCACAGGGGTTATGGGCGGTTCCGCAACCGTGCAATCTCTCACCGCGGGCGCGGGCGGACCGGCAGTAGTTGGGCCTCCCGCTGTCCCCGCTGAAGGCAACTCCATCGTCGCCACCACCACCAGTGCTGGCGTTTGGACTAACCCAACCGGGGTGGCCGGAACCCTGACCGGTGGTTCGGGGGCCGCCGTCGATTTGAATAGCGCCGCTGACGCGCGATCGGGGCTCACGGCAATCGAAGGCGCGATTGCTAGCGTGGCGGCGGATCGAGGCGCGATCGGTTCGGGCATCAATCAGATGAATGCCGCGGTCAACGTCATAAACAACACCTCGCAGAACCTGTCCTCCTCCCTGAGCGGCATCCAGGACGCGAATATGGGGCAGGTCGTGGCGAACATGTCCAAGTTCCAGGTCCTGGAACAGACGGGTATTGCCGCCCTGGCGCAATCCAACACCAATGAGCAAGCGGTCCTGAAGCTGCTCCAGTAATTCCCACGGGCGATTTTCTGATGGAGGGGGCCCTCCCGGCCCTCTCCGCAGTTTTCATCTTGGGTGATTAGCCATGAGCATCTCCCCAGCCCAAATGATCCTGCAAGTCGCCAGCGCAGAGAGCCCCGCACTGTCGAGACGCTCCACCCAAGCCTCGGTTCCCGCGCCCGCCATGGCGGTAGGATCCATCGACGAATCCCCGGCGCCTGCGCCGGTCGATTTGTCCCCCGCCTCGCTCACCACCGACATGCGGATCGATGACCAGCACCAGTTTTACTACGAGTTTGTCGATGATCGTACCGGCGACGTGTTGTTTGAGATTCCCCCCGAGGCGCTTCGCGCGATTGGTGAGAGTCTTAACGTGCCCCTGGAAGGGGATTCAAGTGCTCACAGCGTTGATGTGAAGTCGTAGGCTCAAGGAAATTTCCAATTTGCCGATAAGATAGCTGGCCAGCCCTCCGCCGCCTGAGCCGCGCGCCGCGAGGTGCAAAGGAGAAGGGGAATGAGTACCAGTTCCATCAATTCGCTCCTGTCCAGCTTAGATACCAGTGCCACCAACGAGTCGCTGGCCCAGCTTCTGGGGAAATCCAGCTCTTCCAGTACCACTTCAACGAGTTCGAGCGCCACAGAAGCGATCCAGAACGCCGTGAATGCCATCCTGAACTCCGCCACCAACACTTCCGGGAGTGGCATTGATGTGACCTCGACCGTCGACGCCATTCTGCAACTCGACGCTGCCCCGGAGGAGACATTGGACGCCCAGGTGGCCGCGGACAATGCTCAGACTTCCGTCTTGCAAGGCCTCCAAAGCGATATTACAGCTTTTCAGAGCAGCCTCGAGGCCCTGACCGATTTCACCGGGGATTTCGGGGCGTTGTCCGTAAGTTCCTCGAACAATGATGTGGTCAGCGCCACGGCGGCCAACGGCACGGCCGCGGGAACGCACACCGTCACGGTCACCAATCTCGCCACGACTTCCGCAGATTATACCGCCTCCTTTTCGTCGGCGACCGCCGCACTCCCCACGGGGCAGTTTACCCTTCAGGTTGGGACGAATGCCGCGGTGACCATCCCCGTGGACAGCGCCGACAGCACCGACACCCTGAACGGCTTGGCGACTTACCTCAACAATCAAAATCTGGGTGTCAACGCCTCGGTCATCACGGACAGTTTGGGATCCCGTCTGGCCTTAGTCAGCCAGACCTCCGGTGCGGCGGGCGAGATAATCCTCTCGAACGACACCACGTCGGCGGACTATTCCGCTGACTTCGCCTCGGGATCGGCACGGCTCCCCACCGGGTCATTTGATCTTCAGGTTGGCGCGAACACGGCGGTGACCATCCCCGTGGACAGCGCTGACAACACGAACACGCTCAGTGGACTGGCGTCCTACATCAATCAGCAAAACCTGGGCGTCGCGGCCTCGGTGGTCACGAACTCCTCGGGAGCCAGCCTGGCGCTGGTCCCTCAGAGTTCCGGCGCGGCGGGAGTGATAACCATCTCGAACGACACCACGGCGGGCGGCAACGGGATGGGTTTCCCCAGTGTGTACAACCCCGCCAGCCCACCGGCAGGCAACGGAATGGATTTCACCGATGCCGTGGATGGGAAGGACGCCGTCCTTACCGTGGACGGCATCCCTGTCGACAGCGCCATCAACACGGTCACGGGGGTTATTCCGGGTGTAACCCTGACTTTATCCGGACAGTCGAGCACCCCGGTAACCCTCCAGATTTCTCCCAATTTGACCCCGATCGGCAACGACATCAACAATTTCGTCACGAGCTGGAACACCTTGATCCAGGCGGTCAATTCGGGCATTCAATACAACAGCAGCACGGGTACGGGCGGCACGTTGGCGGGAGACACGTCCGTTGACTTTGTGCAACAAGAGTTGCTGTCCTTGATCGCCTCCAGCATGTCCGGGAACAATGGCGTCGTCAATTTGCAATCGATTGGGATTGAAATGCAGGACGATGGGACGTTATCCGTGGACAGTACGACGCTAAATAACGCCCTGCAAAATAACTTTTCCGCTGTCCAAAACCTGTTCCAATCCACTTCCGGCGTGGGCCAGACGCTCCAAACGAGTCTTACCTCCTTGACCGATCCTGTTACCGGCCCCTTGAATGTGGACATGAACGGAATCAGCAATGAGGTGACCGACCTCAACAGCCAGATCAGTGATTTTCAGTTGCAACTCCAGAACACGCAGACGCAACTTTTGGCGGAATACAACACCATCAATGACACGCTCGAGCAACTGCCGGAAACGCTCGCCGAGATTAACAGCCAACTGAATGCTCTCAATCCTCCGAACTCGACAGCGTCATGAGACACCCTATGAGCCACCCTGCCCAAACCTATCGTCAATTCTCTGTCCAGGGCGCCACCCCCTTGGGCTTGGTCGTGATGCTTTACGATGGCGCGATCGCCGCCATGCAACGGGCGGTAGCCGCGATCGAGGCCCACGACGTTCAGAAGAAATGCACCCATCTAAATCGCGCGCAGGCGATCATCGCGCAGCTCGAGGGTACCCTGAACTTTGAACTGGGAGGCGAAGTGGCCCAGACCCTCAAGGCCCTTTACGTGTACGCTCGCGCCCAAACGCTGAAAGCCAACATCCAGAACTCCCCGGCGGTCCTCCGCTCGCTGATTGAAAAATTCTCGACCGTTCGCGAAGCCTGGTATCAGGCGGAGCACGGGCAGCAATCTTCCCCGTCAACGCCCGCCGGCGAGGAATCCCCTTACGCGCCTTCGCCCACTCTGGAACCGGGCTCCTGGCGGATGTCTGCCTAAGGGAGAAATCTCAAATTCCCTTGTGTGCTCCCCGAAAGCCCTTCCCCCTCTTGATCGGGCGTCCGCGGGAATCTTTTGTTCCCCCCTCAAAAAGCCTTTAAGACGGAAGTCATTCCGCCGATAAGAAGGGGTGTCTGGACACGGAATAGTTTTCCACTTGCCACAAGGTGCGTTGGTGGCCACAGCGAGCACGCCGGGAAGTTGCAAGATGTCAGAGTGGGAAAACAAGACTCCAATCGCAGTCGAGACCTGTGTCCTCACCGAGGAGACTCGATCCGGTCCGTGCAATGGCGGTTCGAATCACAGGGGGAAATTCCGCAATGGGCGACATGGATGACATCGTTAGGGATTTCCTCGTCGAGAGCAACGAGAACCTCGATCAGCTTGACCGGGACCTGGTAACTTTAGAAAAGGATCCGACGGCCCGGGAGGTTCTTTCCAGCATCTTCCGAACCATCCACACCATTAAGGGCACTACCGGTTTCTTGGGTTTCCCCCGGTTGGAATCCGTAGCGCATGTCGGCGAAAACCTCCTAAGCCAGTTGCGCGACGGTCGCTTGGTGCTGAACGCCGAGATTACTTCCGGGCTTCTGGCCATGGTGGACGCAGTTCGCAAGATCCTAAGCAACATCGAAAGCACCGGTCAAGAGGGGGAGGGTGATTACACTTCCCTCATCGAAACGCTGACTGGTCTGCAAGGCGGCGACAAGAAAGCGTCTGCTCCCGTTGCCACCGCCCCACCCTCCGACCTGTCCCCCGCGCCCCCCGTCACGGGGGAGCTGAGTCGAGAGCCAGAGAAAGCTGATCCTGGTCTGCCCCTGGGAGAAATACTGGTGCAAGCCGGCTGGGCTAAATCTGAGGATGTCAACGAGGCTCTGAAGCTCCAACACCAGGGTGACGACCGCCGCCTCGGTGAAATCCTTGTGGAAAAGGGTGCAACCAAGCCCGCCGCCGTGCAGGACGCTTTACAGGTCCAGGCGGAAGCCCGCGCTCCGGCCCTTTCCGATAGCAACATTCGCGTCGGCGTGAGCTTGCTGGATAAATTGATGAACTTGGTGGGAGAACTCGTACTGGCCCGGAACCAGATCCTGCAGTTTTCCTCGACGCAACGGGATACCAGCTTTCTGAACACCTCCCAGAGGTTGAACCTCATCACGACCGAACTGCAAGAAGGCGTCATGAAGACGCGCATGCAGCCCATCGGAAACATCTGGAGCAAGTTCCCCCGCGTGGTGCGCGACTTGGCCACGTCTTGTGGGAAACAGGTCAATATTGAGATGGAAGGCAGGGAGACCGAACTCGACAAGACCATCATCGAGTCGATCAAAGATCCGCTCACCCACCTCGTCCGCAATGCCGTCGATCACGGCATTGAGATACCTGAAAAGCGCCGTGCCTCCGGGAAGTCCCCTCAGGGCCACCTCTTCTTGCGCGCTTTCCACGAGGGAGGGCAAGTCAATATTGAAATCTCCGATGATGGCGCGGGGATCGATCTGGAACGAGTCAAACAGAAGTCCTTGGAAAAGGGCCTGGTCGCGCCTGACCAGGCATCCCGCCTGAGCGACCGGGAACTGTTGAACCTACTCTTTCTCCCCGGGTTCTCGACAGCCGAGAAAGTCACGAACGTTTCGGGTCGCGGCGTGGGCTTGGACGTAGTGAAAACCAACATCGAGAAAATCGGGGGCACAGTCGATATTCAAAATCGTGTCGGTCAAGGGACCACCTTGAAGATCAAGATCCCCTTGACCCTGGCGATTATCCCCGCCCTCATTGTGACCAGCAGTGGCGACCGCTACGCGATTCCGCAGGTGAGTCTGTTGGAACTCGTCCGCCTGCAAGGGGAGCAGGCTCGAAATGGCATTGAGAAGATCCACGGCGCGGCGGTCTATCGCCTGCGCGGAAAGCTTCTGCCCTTGGTGAACCTGAACCACGAGCTGCGCGTGGAAGAGACCGGGCTCGAACGCCCAATGGCAGAAAACAACGCTGTCAACATCGTCGTCTTGCAGGCGGATGACCGGCATTTTGGCTTGATCGTCGATGAAATCAACGACACGGAAGAAATCGTTGTCAAGCCCCTGGGCAAACAACTCAAGGGCGTTCCCACTTTCGCGGGAGCGACCATCATGGGAGACGGTCAAGTGGCCCTCATCCTGGATGTCCTCGGGCTGGCCCAACTGGCCAATGTGGTTTCCCAGGTTCGCGATCGAGTCGTGGGAGAGAAGGCCGCAGCAACGGAGTCCCGGCACGACGACAGGGAATCGCTCCTGTTACTGGGAGGGCCGGATGATGCACGGATGGCCATGCCGCTTTCCCTCGTGGCGCGCTTGGAAGAGTTCACCCGCACCGCCGTGGAGAAAGCTGGAGGTCGGCACGTGGTTCAGTATCGAGGCCAAATACTGCCGTTAATCCACCTCTCCTCCGCTCTCACCGAACGCCCCCAGGAAAGCCGGAGTTTAGGCCCGCCTGCGCCCGGAGTTGCAGACGAGAAGATCCAGGTCGTCGTGTACACCGACCAGGGCCGGAGCGTCGGGCTCGTCGTCGATCGCATTCTCGACATCGCCCACGAGGCAGTCAAAATCCAGAAACACTCCGGCCGCCACGGAACTTTGGGCACCATGGTCGTCCAGGGCCGAGTCACGGAATTGCTCGACCTGAAAGGCATCATCCAAACGGCTGACCCGAGCTTCTTCAACGAAGCAGTGGCGGCCTAGACAGGGGACATGTCATGGCAGGGAAGAAACAGTTTTCGACATTTGTGGTCGACCGACTGCTGTTTGGAGTCGAAGTTGAAAAAGTCCAGGAAGTCATCCGCTACCAGGAAATGACCCGCGTGCCTTTGGCCCCTTCGGTCGTGAAGGGCCTCATCAACCTGCGCGGCCAGATTGTTACCGCCGTTGACCTGCGACGCCGGCTGGGCCTCCGGGAACGCGCCGCCACCGATCTCCCTATGAATGTTGTCATGCGCCACGAGGATGGCGCGGTCAGCCTGCTCGTCGATGAAATTGGAGACGTCCTGGAAGTTGAGGAAGACGCATTCGAGTTGCCCCCCGGCACGCTCGCGGGGGAGGCGCGGGAACTCATTCGCGGAGTTTACAAATTGAAAGGCACGTTACTGATTGCTTTGGATACTGACAAGATGCTGAATCTGGAGGCGACTGCCGCGAGAGTCGCGTAGCCAGGGATACACATCAAAAGGGGCTTAAAATGAAAGCTAAATCATTTCCACCGAAAAGGAACAAAACATTCTTATTTGGACTTGCGACATGCATCGCTTTCATTGGCCTAACGGCAGCCTGGGTGACGGGAACAGAAAACAGTGGAAGCGTATATCCTCTTGGGGTAGAAACGGTTATGCCCGGAATGACCCCGGCCCCGGGGCAAACCGTTTTCGCCGAGTTTAATACCACTTACCAGGCCAACGGCTTTCTCGATGGTCAAGGACATAGCGCGGTTCCAGGCTTCAAACTCTCCGTTTGTGCTTTCGCTACCAAGATCAGTCATAACTGGGGTGTGCACCTGCTGGGGGGGGATTTAGTCAGTTGGGTCGCGTTTCCTCTCGCCAACGCCATGATACAGACCCCCGCTGGCAGGTACTCGACGACGGGTATTTCCAATCCGGTCCTGGGCACCGACATCGCCTACAGCCGCGGCAACTGGCATTGGTGGTACGGACTCGATCTGATGACACCGGCCCCCGTATATCACAAGGGTGGCCCCATCAATATCGGACAACACAACTTTGCTACGACGCCATCGGGTGCCTTCACCTACCTTCCCAATCACGGAAGAACGGAAATCAGTTCCCGCTTGCAGTACATCGTCAACTTGACCGACTCCGCCACCCACTACCATTCTGGCAATGAGTTCCTCTGGGAGTATGTCGCGATGCAAAACGTCACCAAGAAACTGGCGATCGGCGCAAATGGATATATCTACCAGCAAACCACCGATGACCGGCTCCTGGGCGTGATCTACGCGGGGGGAGATCGGGGACGAGACCTGGCCATTGGCCCGGAGGTGCACTATCAACTTGGCCCCGTGATTTTAATTGCCAAGTATTTCCGGGACACGCTGGTGCAAAACCGGCCGTGCGGGAACGCCTTCTGGATCGAGTTCGCGGTCCCCTTGTCGCACCCGCATCCGAAGCAGCAGGCCCAGCAACTGAGCCGGCTGAATTAAATGGACGCAAGGAATCGTTGCGTGGTGGAAAGGACGTCAACGAACCGGCAAGGGATGGCGAAAGCAAACATCACCTCTGCTTATAGCGAAATGGCCTCCATGGCAACGCTCCAAGAGGATCTTACTTGCATGCTGACGTCTCAAAGCTCCGTTCATTTTGGAGCAGAACAAGACGGGGCGAGCCCCATGGCGCAGATAGAAAAAATGCATAAGTGCCTCTTAGGGGAGATTTCGAAGATGCAGGGAGGGGTCATGTCCTCCTTGCCTGAGACTATGCACGTATTCGGGTCATACCCGACAGGCGCTTCGCCTCGCTCGATGGCGGGGCGATCACACTTTGGATTTCTAAACGGAGTCCATCGGACTTCTCAAATAAATGAGCGAGGTGACAAATGACGAAAGGCAGCGGCAAAAGACTGCGAGGTAGTGGAAGAGGTAAAGTTGGGGTGGACAAGGCCGAAGTGTACGACTTGATTCCAGGGATAGTGGTCGTTATGGACGCGAACCACACCATTCTGGACCTTAACGAGCCCGCAGCTAAGGCAGCGGGCAGACCGAAAGAGGACTGCATCGGAACCAAGTTCTGGGACCTGTATGACAACCCAGGCTGCCGGGCCGGAACCTGTGCGGCGGCTGAAGCGGTAAGGACGGGTAAGGTGTGCGAAGGAGAAGCCCTCCCAGTAGTTCAAGGCAAAGAAGTGCCCGTACTGGTCACGGCAGCTCCGCGTTTCGACGCAGCAGGACGGGTAGTAGGTGTCGTCGAACTCGTGTTTCCTGCCGCCGGTGACGTCGCGCTGGCTCGTGAAACGTCCCGATTGGCTACTGCCGTCGCGGAAGGGCGGCTC
>Ga0181527_1001802_pt1 | contig 21308 bp, 20 predicted proteins | sample PEATcosm2014_Bin_30_FD_119762 | JGI IMG/M metagenome (GOLD analysis project Ga0181527, IMG submission 119762) | Peatland microbial communities from MTU Mesocosm Facility, Houghton, MI, USA - PEATcosm2014_Bin06_60_metaG | ecosystem: Environmental > Terrestrial > Soil > Wetlands > Peat | place...
GTGCTGGTGCTGCTGCTGGTGGCCAGCCTGTACTCGTGGACGGTGATTCTGGGCAAGATGTCGGCGTTCAGCAAGGCCACGGCGCAGAGCCGGAAGTTTATCCGCGCATTCCGCAAGGCCACGCGGCTGCAGGAGATTGCGGCGCTGACCAGCGAGTACAGCGCCAGCCCTTTGGCCCAGGTGTTTGAGGACGTCTATGAGACGTACAAGCGCGTGACGGGCGGATCGGGACCTCCGCGCAGCCTGGCGCCACTGGAGCGCACGGCGCAGACCGCGGCCAGCGAGGCGGTGACCGCGCTGGAGCGGCGCATGACGTGGCTGGCGACCATCGGGAGCACCAGCCCGTTTGTGGGACTGTTCGGGACGGTGATGGGCGTGGTGGAAGCGTTCCACGGTATTGGCGTGGCGGGCGGCGGGTCGCTGAAGGCCGTGGCGCCGGGCATTGCCGAGGCGCTGATTACCACGGCGGCGGGACTATTTGTGGCCGTGCCGGCGGTGGTGGCCTACAACCAGTTCACGGCGCGGATCAAGGTTTTTGCCGCGGCCATCGATGATTTTTGCCGCGAACTGCTGAACTCGCTCGAAGAGATTCCGGTAAGGACGCAGGCGCCGCCGAGGGCGTAGCAGCGGAGTTGGCGGAGTATGCGCGGGTCTGGAGACCCGCACGACAGCCGGTCTGGAGACCGGCGCTACAAGTTTGGCGCCGACCCCAGGCTGTTGGAGATTTAGAGCGTGGCATTCACGACAAACAACGGACAAACCCGCACGTCGCTGGCGGACATCAACATTACGCCGCTGGTGGACGTGGTGCTGGTGCTGTTGGTGATCTTCATGATCACGGAGCCGGTGCTGCAGTCGGGGATTGAAGTGAATGTGCCAAAGACGCGGACGGTGCAACAGATTACCGAGCAGCGGATGGTGGTGACGATCGACCGCGACGACAATATCTTCCTGAACGATCAGCCCGTGAACATCCACGATCTGCCGGTGAAGCTGCATCAGGCGGGCGTGGATCCCGCGCACCAGTCGATTTATCTGCGCAGCGACGAGCACGTATCGTTTGGGAATTTTGCCAGCGTGATGGATGCAGTGAAGCAGTCGGGAATTACCAACGTATCGATTGTGACGCAACCGCTGGATACGAAGAGCGCGACGGGGAGCGGGAATTAGCGACTTGGCGAGTCAGCAAGCCAGCGAGTTGGCAAGTCAGCGTGGAACCTAAGCATGAACAGCATTCTGGATAGCGGCGATCACTTGGAGCGGGAACTGACGCCGGAGCCGCTTGCGGGGCCGGCGGCGGGAGCGCTGGGGCTGCATCTCGCGGTGGCCGGTCTCCTGGTGTGTTACGGCTGGATGCTGGGGCTGTTTCATCACAATTTCTGGGGCAGTCCGGGCGCCAGCGGAGCCATGCAGGTAAGCCTGGTCGCGAGCGCCCTGCCGTTGCCGGCCGATGAACTGAACCAGAACGTGCTGGCCACGGAAACGCCGAGCAAAGCGCCGGCCGCACCGAGTCCCAAGGAGCAGCGGCGCGCGGACGAATCGGCGATTCCGATCGTGGGCAAGAAATTAAAACCCAATCAGCTGAATACGCCTAAGACGCAACAGCACCAGCCCACGCCGCGGCAGAACCAGGCGCAGTACGGCGAGCAGGCTGGCTCGCTGATGCCGCACGTGATGCAGCCCGGAGCGATCGGGCAGACCACGGTGGGCGACAGCAATTTTGCCAGCATCTACCCGTGGTATGTGCAGGGCATCAACAACGCCGTGGGAAGCAAGTGGAACAAGTACGAAGTGAATCCGGCCACGCCCAAGGGAGCGCGCGCCTATGTCGTCTTCACCATTCACCGCGACGGAAGCGTGGGCAACCTGCAACTGGATCAATCGAGCGGCAGCCCCACCCTGGACATCTCCTGCCAACGCGCGGTGCAGCGCGTGGATACGCTGGGATCTCTGCCAGCGCAATATAATCAAAGCACGTTGAAGGTTTCGTTCTACTGCGAGTATTGAAGAACAGGCTTCAGGTTTTAGGTGTCAGGTTTCAGCTGGCTTGATGGCCGGTCTGAAGCGCAGAGAATGCAGAAAAATAGAGGGTTAGCGGGCGATAGTTCGATCTGCGATAGCCCCGGGGCTCAAGAGCGGCATCTAACGAATTGACAGCATTCGGCGTCATGCATAAGGCCCCATTCAAGGGCGTGCGCAATACCATCCGATAGCAACGGTCTGGTCGATTCTGGACGAGGACAATCACGGGACCATGAAGGAAGGACTGCACATCGCATGAAGGCAATTTTGAGGGTTTTGCCCCTGTTTTTGCTTTCCCTGGCGTATTTTCTTGGCGTCCAGGCAACGGCCCAGGATTGGGTTCGCACGGGAACGAACCTGGGGAATCAGCATATTCGGCTGGCAGCGGCGGATTTCAAGCCGGTGGGCAGCGATCCCCAGACGCCGGTGCTGAAGAACGTCTTCGACAGCACCCTTTTCAACGATCTGAACAACGCGGGCATCTTCGACATGGTGTCAAAGAGCCTGGCGCCGCAGGCCATGCCGGGCTCGCCGCAGGAGTTAGTACCGGCGCAGTGGTCGGCGCTGCCGGCCAACGCATCGATGGTGGCGTTGGGAGCGCTTTCAGCGGACAACGGGCGCCTTGTGGTGTACGGCTGGCTGATGGACGCGACCACGGCGGGCAGCCCGCCGGTGCTGGCGCGGCAATATAACGAGACGGCAAGCGAGGACATGGCGCGCACCGTGGCGCACCGCTTTGCCGACGACATCATTTCCCGGCTGGGCGGCGGCATCAACGGCATCGCCGAGACCAAGATCTATTTTGTTAGCAACCGCACTGGATCGAAGGAAATTTGGGTGATGGATTACGACGGCGCCAATCAACACGCCGTCACGCACCTGGGCACGATCTCGATTTCGCCGCGCATCTCGCCCGATGGCTCGCGTATCGCCTTTGCCTCGCTGGCTGAAAACTCAGGATGGGCGATTCGCATGTACTCGCTCGACCTGGGGCGCACGGTGGGATTTCCGGCAGGCGCGGCGGGAGGCAGCAACCAGTCGCCGGCATGGTCGGCGGACGGAACGAAACTGGCATTTTCCTCGGCGCGATCGGGGCGTCCGGAGATCTGGGTGGTGGATGCGGGCGGCGGCAACCTGCGCCGTGTGACCGCATTCGGATCGGAAGTGTCGCCGACGTGGAATCCGCGCACGGGGACACAGTTGGCTTTTGTGAGTGGGCGCACGGGCGAGCCGCAGATCTACGTGATGGATCAGGATGGCGCCAATGTGCAGCGCATGACCGACAGCGGCTATGCGGTGGAACCGTCGTGGTCGTCGAACGGAGGCCTGCTGGCCTTCAGTTGGAACCGCAAGTACGGTCCCGGCGATCCCGGCGGGCAGGACATTTACGTGATGGACATCGCCAGCAAGAAATGGCTGCAGGCCACGCACGAGGCGGGGAGCAACGATTCTCCGTCGTGGTCGCCGGATGGGCGGCACATCGTGTTCCAGCGCGAGATCAATCACCGCACGCAGATCTGGTCGATGCTGTCGGACGGGACAGAGCAGCATCAGCTCACCTTCAGCGGCGACAACTCGATGCCGAACTGGAGCTGGAAATGAGTTGCGCAAGGCAAGACTGCGGAGGCTTCGTGCACCCGGGCAGCAACCGGCATCCCGGCGCAATGGACTATGATTTTATCGGTGCTCGAATCGGACGGCGGCAAGTGCGGCGATAAGCAGCCGGATTGCCCGAAATATGGACTCGACTTTTTGAGAAAAGGAGAATTCCCTTGAAGCTACGCAATGGATTATTGACCTCTGCCCTCCTTTTGGTTGCCCTGGCCGCTGTAGCGGGTTGCAACAAGAAGAGCAAGCCGTTGCCGCCCGCAGAGACGGCTCCGACCGCGATGGCGCCCACTCCGACCGCGACATTGACCGCGACCCCGACGGTGGTTTCGGCCGGCGACCAGGTGCAGTTGACCTGGCGCACCACCGATGCCACGTCCGTTTCGATTGACGGGATTGGCGATGTTCCTTCAGTGGGCGTGAAGACGGTGAGTCCGACCGCATCGACCACCTATCACCTGGTGGCGCGTGGCGAGGGAGGCTCGGCAGACGCTTCGGCGCGCGTGACCGTGAATCCGCCGCCGGCGATCGAGACCGCTTCGACCACGATGAGCGAGGAACAGGAGTTCAAGGCCAGCGTACAGGACATCTTCTTCGACTACGACAACTACGACATCCGTATCGACGCGCAGCCCACGCTGGCCAAGGACGCCGATTTCCTGCTGCAGCACCCCAACATCAAGATCGTGATCGGCGGCTACTGCGACGAGCGCGGAACCAACGAGTACAACCTGGTACTGGGCCAGAACCGGGCGCAGGCGACCAAGACCGCGCTGGTGACAGCCGGCGTGGCGGCCGACCGCATCCGCGTGATCAGCTATGGCAAGGAGAAGCCGTTCTGCACGGATTCGAACGAGGAGTGCTGGCAGTTGAACCGCAGAGCCGGATTCACGTTGGACAGGTAAGAAAGACAGGGACCAGGAAACAGTGTGAGTGTGGGTGATCGACACACACGGCCCACTCACACTCGCACTCACACTGACCACTGTTCGCTGTCTGCTATGTTGTCCCAAGGAAGGTCGAGCATGCACATTTCAGGCGTCACCCGCAATCGGCTGCTTGCCGCCGCGGTCTTGAGTTTTGTCTTTCTTTCCACCGCGCCGCGCGCGCACGCGGTCTCAAAAGAGATCGTGGAGCTGCAAACGCAGGTGCAGCAACTGCTGAACATGGTACAGCAACTGCAGTCCACGCTGGACTCGAAGATGGGCGTGCTGCAGCACCTGGCGGAGCAGACGGCCGACGAGGCCAACCAGATGACCACCGCCGTGAACGCGCTGCAGCAGAAGCTGAATACGCAGAATGACGCGACCGGCGGGAAGCTGGATACCGTGTCAGGGCAGGTGCAGTCGCTGAACGATTCCGTGGACGAACTCAAGGCGCGCATCGTCAAGTTGGACAAGACGGTGCAGGACCTGCAAGCTCAGTTGCAGAACATGCAGTCTCCGCCGGCGCAAGCGCAGCCGGGCGCGGGCCCAATGTCTGGTGCTCCTGGGGCGGGCGGTGCGGCGCCGGGCACGCCGGCAGCGCAACAGGCTCCGCCGCTGCAGGAGACACTGCAGGCCGGCGAGCGAGATTACGATGCCGGGCGGTATGACGTAGCTCAAGGCGAGTTCCAGAGCGTGCTGCAGTTCTATCCGCTCGACGATCTGGCCGGGACGGCGCAGTTCTACCTGGGCGAAATTGCCTATCAGCAGAAGGAGTACGCCGCCGCGATCAGCGATTACAACGCGGTGCTGGAGGGATTCAGCGGCAACGCCAAGGCTCCCGCGGCGCAACTGCACAAGGGCTATGCCCTGCTGGCTGAGAACAAGCGCGACGAGGGGATTCATGAGCTGCGCTCGCTCATCCAGCGGCACCCGCAGACCCCGGAGGCGCGCGCCGCGCGCAGCAAGCTGAACGGGATGGGCGTAAAGATTTCCCCGACGACGCACTGAGAGAAGCAGCCTCTAGCTTCTGGCTCTCAGCCTTCAGGGTGATTTTTTAGCAACTCAAACGAAAAGCCCCGCGATAACGGGGCTCTTTTGCTGCGCGAAAAGTGCGCGGATTCAGCTCTGCGCGGGGGCGGTGCCGGCCGGGGTGGTGTCGGAGGAGGGAGCCTCGGACGGAACCGCTCCCGAGGGAGCAGCATCGGTCGACACAGCGCCGGCGGGCGCGGCATTGGCTTTGGCGGCGACGCTCTTGTGGTGGCGCACGTCATCGCCCTGAATCCAGAAGATGACGTCCTCGGCAATGTTGGTGGCGTGATCGGCAACGCGCTCGAGGCTGCGGGAGATCATGAGCGCGTTCAGGGCCTGGGGCGCGAGATGGCTCTGCTCCTCCATCACCTTGGTGAGCGTCTTGTAGGAAGAGCGGTTCATCTGGTCGACGGCGTCGTCCATGGTGAGCACGGTGCGAGCCAGCTCGGCATCGCCCTCGATGAAGGCCTGCAGGCTCTTGCGCACCATCTCGGCGGACATGGAGGCCATGCGCGGAATATCGACGGGAAGATCGACGGAGCCCATGCGCTCCATGTGGCGGACGCGGTCGGAGATGCTTTTGGCGGCGTCGCCCACGCGCTCGAGATCCGCGTTGATTTTGATGACGCTCAAGATGAAGCGGAGGTCGATGGCCATGGGCTGCTCCATGGCGAGCAGGTCGAGAGCGGTCTGGTCGATGTCGCGCTCCATGCGGTTGATGGCGATCTCGCTGCGGCTCACCAGATCGCAGATGGAAAGGTCGCGCGTGCGGTAGGCCTCAATGGCGCGCTGGATGGCCTGCTCGGCGAGGCCGGCCATGACCAAAAGGTTCTCCTTCAGATCTTCGAGGCTCTGTTGAAAGCGAATGCGTGTCATCCGAACCTGCCCGTAATGTAATCCTCCGTGCGTTTGTCAGAAGGATTGGTAAAGATTTTGTGGGTCGAGTCGTACTCGACCATGCGGCCGTTGAGGAAAAAACCGGTGTTTTCCGCCACGCGGGCTGCCTGTTGCATATTATGCGTCACAATCACGATGGTGTACTGCGCTTTGAGCTGGAAAATCAGGTCCTCGATTTTGGAAGTGGAAACAGGATCGAGGGCCGAACAAGGCTCGTCCATCAACAGGACTTCAGGGTCGACGGCCAGGGCGCGAGCGATGCAGAGGCGTTGCTGCTGGCCGCCGGAGAGGCTGGCGCCGGATTTCTTCCTGAGATCGTCCTTGACCTCGTCCCAAAGGGCCGAATTCTTGAGGGATTTCTCGACGATTTCGTCGAGGTGCTTGTGGTCGGAGTAACCGTTGAGCTTGAGGCCGGCGGCGACGTTGTCGTAGATGGACATGGTGGGAAAAGGATTGGGACGCTGGAACACCATGCCCACGCGGCGGCGGATTTCAACGGGCTTGGCGTCGGCGTAGATGTCCAGGTCGCCGATGCGGACGGTGCCGGTGGCACGAGCGATGGGATTGGTTTCGTGCATGCGGTTGAGGCAGCGCACAAAGGTGCTCTTGCCGCAGCCCGAGGGACCGATCAGCGCCGTGGCGTGGTTGCCCGGCATATTGAGATTAATGTCCTGTAGGCTGTGATTGGTTCCGTACCACGCATTCAGGTTTATCACTTCGATGCGGACGCCCACGTGCGGATTTCTCCTTCTGGTCTCTCTAGAATCCGCGGCGATGCCCGAGGGGGAAGCTCGCCACACAAAATCGCGGCAGACGCCAAGGAACGTTGCCGGTCATACCGGCTCCAGAACTACTACACTCCGGAGCCGCTGCTGCTGAGTGGCATTTTCATCAAGAAAATGCCACATTCCTGTCCCTCAAGAGGGCACGTAAATTCTGGAGCCGGTCATTAACTGTTGCCTTTCAAGACGCCGCGGCTGGTCACGTAACGCACCAGCGAAACGGCGAGCACAATGAGCACGATGAGCACCAAGGCTCCCGCCCAGGCCATGCGACGCTGGTCCTCGTAGGGAGAGTTGGCGTAGATAAAAATTTGCAGCGGCAGCGCGGCGATGGGCTCGTTGAGGCTGGTGCTCCAGAACTGATTGCCCAGGGCCGTGAAGAGCAGCGGCGCGGTTTCTCCGGCGACGCGCGCAAAGGCCAGCATGCAGCCGGTGATGATGCCGGGCGAAGCGGTTTTGACGGTAATGGAAAGCACGGAACGCCAGTTGGGCACGCCCAGGCCGAGCGCCGCTTCGCGCACCGCGTGCGGCACCATCAGCAGCATCTCCTCGGTGCTGCGGCAGACCGTGGGGATCATCATGATGCCCAGCGCCACGCCGCCGGAGAGTGCCGAGAAGTGTCCGAGAAAAGGCAGAAAACTGACGTGAGGGGCCACGATGAGGGCGTAGGCGGTGACGCCCATGACGATAGAGGGAACGCCGTTGAGGACGTCAGCGGTGAAGCGCACGGCATTGGCCAGTTTGGTGCCGCGGCCAAACTCGGCGAGATAAACGCCGCTACCGATGCCGATGGGAATGCCGATGCAGCTGGCCAGTCCCAGCAGGATAGCGGAGCCCACGATGGCGTTGGCCATGCCGCCGCCGGTTTCGCCTTCGGGCACGGGGACCTTGGTGAAGAAGTCCCAATTGAGCGAGCTGACCCCTTTATAGATGAGCTCGGCGAAGATGACCGCCAGCGGCACAATCACCAGGATGGTGGCGACCACCGCGAGCACCGTGACGGCGTGATCGGTGATCGTCCTGAACCTGGACCGGAGCTGGAATGTGCTTGTGCTCATTCTCAATTCCTCAATGCGCCTGCGAGGGCGTGCCGCGGGTAACGGCCCACACCAGCAACTGGGCAATGGCGTTGACGATAATCGTGACCACGAAGAGCGCGAGACCTATCTCGACGAGAGCGCTGCGGTGCAGGTCGCTGGTGGCTTCGGCAAACTCGTTGGCGATCACTGAAGCCATCGACGCGCCGTTGGCGAGAAGCGATTTGTGCACTTCAGGGGTGTTGCCAATGACCATGGTGACGGCCATGGTTTCGCCGAGAGCGCGGCCCAGGCCGAGAATGACGGCGCCCACGATGCCGATACGCGCGTTGCGCAGCACGCCCATGCGGATCATTTCCCAGCGCGTGGCGCCGAGGGCCAGCACGGCTTCCCGCTGGGAGTGGGGCACGGCGGTCATCACCTCGCGGGTAAGCGAGGAGATAATGGGCAGAATCATGATGGCGAGAATGATGCCGGTAGCCATATAGCCGAGGCCGGTGGGATTGTCGTCGGTGAAGAAGCCGGTCCAGCCAAGGGTTTTGACGAGGGCGGGGTTGACGTATTCGCGGAGCAGCGGGACCAGGACAAAGACGGCCCACAGACCGTAAATAATGCTGGGTATGGCGGCCAGCAGCTCGGTCAGGAAGGCCAGAGGACCGCGCAGGAAGCGAGGGCACATTTCAGTAAGGAAGATGGCGACGCCGATGGCCAGAGGAACCGCAAACAGCAACGACAGGAACGAGGAAACCAGCGTTCCGTAGATGAAAGGAATGGCGCTGAAGTTGCCGTTGACCGGGTCCCAGTACTGGGGCTGGCCGGTGACGGGATCTTTCACGGCCGTGTAGAAAAACTTGAGCCCCGACTGCGCCCAGGTGAGCTGCGACTTGTCAATGAGCTGATAGGCGATGAGCGCGACGATGACGAAGATGCTGAGCGCGCACAACAACATCAGGGTTTTGAAGAGGCGGTCGGCGAACGCGGAATTGCCGCGCGCCAGCAGATAGCGGCGAATCGCGGAGTGCTCCAGCGCGGCCGCAGCCGCCACAGCCGGTTCCGGCTCCGGGGCGGGCTCAGTCTGGGATTGATGGATGCGAATCTCGGGCAAGGTGCTATCCACAGAGGTCAGGCTACCGGCCCAATGTGAAAGACAGGTTACAAGTAAGAAAAATCAAATGCATACGGGTGGAAAACGCGAAAATCGAGGGGCATGGCCCGGGTTGGGCGCGAAATCCGGCTTTTGGGGGTCCGGGGAGCGGGTTTTGTGGCCCGGAAAGGCCGGGGAGGCATTCCGAAATGGGCCGCATCTTGATAAGAAAATCGATGTACCTGGCAAGAACGGTGTATCCTCTTGCTTCAGGAAAGTGGTACAACTGCAAGATGACTAAGGGGAAGAGTACGACGCCGAGTGGACATGTAAACCTGCGCATGTTGGCCGAGCACCTGGGGCTCTCCCAGACCACGGTTTCCCTGGTGCTGAACAATTCGCCCTCGGCCAAGTCCATCCCCAAGGAGACCCGGGAGCGGGTAGTGGAGGCGGCCAAGCGGCTGAACTACCGGCCCAACTATTTTGCCCGGTCGCTGCGGCGCAGCAAGTCGATGAGCGTGGGCGTGCTGGCGCCTGACCTGAGCGAAGGCTATTTCACGCGCGTGATGAGCGGCGTAGTCCAGGAGTTGAACCACGCGCACTACTTTTTCTTCACCGCCTGCCACTACTGGGACAAGGAACTGCTGGAGCGCTACCCGCGCATGTTGATTGAGCGCGCGGTGGATGGATTTCTGCTGCTGAATACGACATTGGACGACTTGGTGGTTCCGGTGCCGGTGGTAGCGATTTCGGCGCACAGCACGGCGCCGAAGGTGACCAACATCGTTCTGGACCATTACGTCGCGGCCAGACTGGCGCTGAAACATTTGTATGATCTAGGCCACCGGCGAATTGCCTTCATGCACGGCCCCGCGGCGATTCCCGACTCTGAGTACCGCTGGGTGGGGATTCAGAAGGTTGCCCAGGAGTTGGGGCTGAGCACCGACGCCTTGCTGACCGTGCATCTGGATCAAACCGGCTGGCCGTTGAAGACCGGCCAGCACCCCTTGGACCCGCAGATCGCCTACGATCCCACGCGCGCCCTGCTCGAGAAAAACCGCGACGTCACCGCCCTGTTCTGCTTCAACGACACGGCGGCGATGGGCGCGGTCCGCGCCATCAAGGACGCGGGCCTCGACGTGCCGGGCGACATCTCGGTGGTGGGCTTTGACGACATCACGTCGGCGGCCTTCTCAACCCCCTCGCTGACCACCGTGCACCAGCCGCTGTTCGAGATGGGCCAGAAGGGCGCAAAGCTCTTGCTGGAACGGATCGCCAACCGGGAGAAGCAGTTCCCTGCCGAAATCGAAATGAGCCCGGAGCTGGTGGTGCGGGAGTCGACTGGGCCGGTGAAGAGCAGGGGCTAGAAGCAGCTTCTAGCTCTTAGCTTTTTCGTCCGAAGCGCCAACTTCTATTCTTTGCAAGGTTCCCCACCTAATTCACTGCAGCTTTCCCAATGCGAGTCGAGCTAAAGGCTAAAAGCTAAGAGCTGAAAGCGGTCTTTACGAGCAGGCGGCTGCGAGCCAGCGGCTGATGTAGACCTGGGCGTGGGCTTCGCCGCAATAGTGGCGTGCGCCGGGCGCTTCGGCGGCTTGCTTGGTCCACTTGTGCACGGTCAACTGCGCACTGCTGCAGTCAATGACGAGCCAGTGCATGGGATTCTCGCTCTCCTCGCCGCAGATTTCACATCGATAAATGGTGTCGATCATGGTGCGACCTCGGGTTAGGTATCAGGGGTAAGGGACCGGGTATCAGTTATCAATTCTAAATTGTGGGTGTTTGAGCGGGCTCCCGAACGTTTGAAGCAGGGGCGACTGAAACCTGACACCTGTCACTACTCCAGCATCTGCAGATCAAGGGGCTCGACCAACATGCACTCCAAAGCGCGGACCGGCGCAAGAGCCCGTTGGAGTGCGGAGGTCTTGCAGGGCTCGACCGTGACCACGAAGGGCAGCGCGTCGGCTGGGTAGCCGGGCTTCTGCACGATAGCGCGAATGTTGATCTGCTCGTTGGCCAGCGCGGTGGTGATCGCGGCCACGATGCCGGGACGGTCCCGAACGAGAAAGCGGATGTAATGCGGGACTTCGAATTCTGCATCGAGATGCGCGGGGGCCGAGGGAATTTCGACGCGGCGCGAGCCGTGCGCGAGGGCGAGCAGATCGCTGACCACGGCAACCGCCGTGGGATGGCCGCCCGCTCCATGACCGGAGAAGACCACGTCGCCGCCATAGTAGCCGCTGGCGATGACCATGTTCTCAGTGCCCTGCGACCAGGCGAGCGGCGAACGCAATGCGACGAGCATGGGACCAACGGCAGCAGCGAGACGGCCTTCCACCTGCTGGGCGCGAGCAATCTGGCGAATGGTGCAGCCGAGATCGCGTGCATAACTGAAATCGACGGCGGCCACGGAGGTGATGGGCCGGGGCACGATCTCCTCAGGATCGACCTGCACGCGCAAGGCGAGACGCATGAGGATGGCGAGCTTGGCGCGGGCGTCAAATCCGCCGACATCTTCAGTAGGATCGGCTTCTGCGTAACCTTTGGCCTGAGCTTCGGCGAGCACGGGCGCGTATTCCGCGCCGGCCTCCATTTTGCTCAGGATGAAGTTGCAGGTGCCATTCAGAATGCCTTCGATGCGCTCGATGCGGTCGCCGGCCATGCCCTGCTCAAGGCCGGGAATGACGGGGATGCCGCCGGCGACGGCCGCGCCGTACTTCAGATGGCCGCCCTTGGCCGCGGCCAGCCGCTCCAGGTCAATTCCATGAAAAGCAATGAGCTTTTTGTTGGCGGTGACGACGCTCTTGCCGGCTTCAAGGGCGCGGCGCACCCAGGTTCCGGCGGGATCGAGTCCGCCGGCGAGCTCGACGATCGCATCCACATCGGAGGCGAGCACCGCATCGGCGTCTTCGCTCCAGACCACGCTCGAGGGCACCCAGTCGACACGCTTGCGCGCCACGCCGCGGTTGAAGATGTGGGTGAGCTCCAGGCCGTCAGGCTTGGATTCGACGAGAATTCGCGCCACGGAACTACCCACGGTGCCGAAACCGAAGAGAGCAATGCGCAGCGGTTGCGCGGAGCGGGCGTTGCGGGCGGCAGATGCGTCAAGCGGCGATGCGGAGCTGTGCACTTCAGGCACTGGACTTTCCTTGGAATAGGGTGGCGCGACAAGCGCGAGCGACACTTCGATAATAAATGAGTAAGGCAGGGACCAGGGACGTAGGGACTAGGGGACTGCGGGAGATGGCTGTCAGCATCTAGCTGCTTGCTGTCTGCTGTTTGCTGTTTGCTTTCTGCTAGCATCGAAGCAGATGCGGCGCGGCTTCTCCATTTTCCTCATCCTGTTCTTCGGATTCGGGCCGCTGTCGGTCTTTATCGACAGCGAGGATGCCAACCTGCCGCCCTGTTGCCGGCGGCATGGGGCGCACCACTGCGCCATGGCGATGCGCATGGCCGCAATGATGCGCGACGCGGCATCGGGCAAGATGCCAATGGCCGAAGCGCCGCTGACCTGTCCGGAGTATCCGGGAGTGGCAGCGCTGTTTGCCGTGCCGGCTCCGGCGTTGACGGTTGCGGCGGCCGGCCTGCCGGTGATGCGTGAGCAGGCGCGGGTTGCGCTTGCAGACTACGCGGCGCCGGAAGCAACACCAACGCGCACACACGCCGGGCGCGGACCTCCCGCAACAACTCCCAGCTAAATCTTTCGTTGAACAAACTGCGCTGACTTCCCCGCCCTGATTTTGAGGAGGGGCGGCTTGCGTTTGCCGATCCGGGCGGTACGGAGATCCTTCTTTGATGCGACGTTATTCCTTTCTTGTGGCAGCAGCGTTACTGGCCGCTTCCCTTCCCGCATTCGCCACGGTGTTTTCCACCGTGCACGGCGTGGTGCACGATCCCCAGCACCGGCCGATTGCCGGAGCCAAAATCGCCCTGCGGGCGGCGGACTCTGATTTCGTCCTGCATACCACGACCAACGGCGACGGAGAATTCGAGTTGCCGGAGGCGCCGATCGGCGTGTATCGCTTGACGGTCGAGGCCGGCGGCTTCAACACGGAGACGCAGACCATCGGTCTCGCATCGGGCACGAACCCGGTGCTGCATTTCATGCTGAGCGTGGGCGCCGTGACGCAATCGGTGGTGGTAAACGGCGCGCCCAGCGCGGCCGACACGGCAACGCCGACGGTGCTCATCACGCGGCAGATGATCGACGAAACTCCAGGCGCGGATCGCACCATCGGCGCGGAGATGATTACCGATTACGTTCCGGCCGCCTACATGACGCACGACATGCTGCACATGCGCGGCGGCCACCAGACCAGTTGGCTGATTGACGGCGTAGCGATTCCCAATACCAAGATCGCGTCGAACGTGGGGCCGCAGATCGATCCCAAGGACATCGATTCGCTGGAGACGCTGAGCGGCAGCTACGACGCCGATCTGGGCGACCGTACATACGGCATGTTCAACGTGCTGCCGCGGAACGGGTTTGCGTTCAATCGCGATGGCGAGTTGGTGCTGTACGCGGGCAATCTGTACACCGGCGAGGCGCAGGTTTCTCTGGGCGACCACGCGGAGAAAACGGCGTGGTACGCCAGCGCCACGGGTTCGCGGTCGAATTACGGTCTGGCGACGCCCGTGGCAACGATCCATCACGACGCAACCAATTCCGAGAGCGGGTTCGTGTCGATTCTGCATAACGAAACGCCCAGGGACCAGCTGCGCTTGAACGGGCAGTTCCGCGAAGACTTCTTCCAGGTTCCCTACGATCCGAGCCAGACCGATTACGAGTGCACATCGGGCTACTACTGCTCGTATGGGCTAAGGGATGGGCAGACGGAGCGCGACTCGTTCGTGATCGCCGACTGGGTGCACACCTTCTCGCCGAAGGCGCTGGTTTCCGCGGCGCCGTTCTACCACTGGAACCAGTCGGACTACGATTCGATGCCAACCGACCTGCCCGTAGCCACCACCTGGAACCAGAACTCGAATTACGGCGGGGCACAGGCGGATACAAGGTTCGATGTGAGCCCCAGTGCATTTTTGAACAGCTTTTCCGGCGGGCTCTACTCGTTTTACCAGCACGAAAACGATCTGTTCGGCGTGCAGGTGAACGATGGAAGCGGCCCTTCGCAGCCGAACAAGCCGGCTTACGCCGACGCGGGATTGCTTGAGTTCTATGTCGGCGACCATCTGCGGCTGGGCCAGTACGTGACGCTGCTGGGCGGCGAGCGCTTCTCCATCTACCGCGCCTGGCTCAACGAGTCGGCCACCTATCCGCGCATCGGGATGACGGTGAGGATTCCAAGGCTGAACTGGGTGCTGCGCGGCTTCTACGGGCATTTCTTCCAGCCCGCGCCGATTCTGACGGTGTCGAGCGCGGTGCTGAACTACGCTAACAGCCTGGGCGGCGGAGAGAACGCTTTCACGCCGATTCCTTCAGAGCGCGACGAGGAGCACCAGTTCGGCATTGAGATTCCGTACCGGGGTTGGATGCTGAACGTGGATACATTCAAGAATCGCGTGAACAACTTCCTCGATCACTCGAACCTGGGCGAGTCGAACATGTATTTCCCGATTGCGGTGGATGGAGCGCTGGTCCGCTCGTGGGAGATGACTCTGCACTCGCCCGAGTTGTGGCAGCGCGGACAGTTTTACGTGACCTACTCGAACCAGATTGCGCAGCAGCGCGGAAATATTATCGGCGGATTCACGTGCAGCGATCCCAGCGATCCGGCATGCGACCTGGGACCGCATTACATCAACCTCGACCACGACCAGCGCAACACGCTGAACACGGGCTTTACGGCGAATCTGCCGTTGAAGACGTGGTTCGCGAGCAATGTGTACTACGGATCGGGCTTCTCGAACGGGCTGGCCGGGGCAAACGAGGGTCCGTACAACGGGCCGTACCTGCCGGTGCACACGACCTTCGACTCGTCGATCGGCCACGCGTTCGGCGAGCGATGGAAGCTGTCGGTAACGGCGATCAATGTGACCAACCACCGCGTGCTGCTGGATAACTCGATCACCATCGGAGGGTTCCATTACAACGATCCGCGGATGATTGCGGTGGAGGCGAATTACCGGTTCCATTTCTAGAAAAATAATGTGCGGGAATTTGCAGATTAATTCGCAGAATCGGATAGCATGACAAATTATGGCAAGCGTATTTGAAAAACTGAACCTGGGGAGCCGGCAGGAGATCGTGGTGCTCGACGCTCCCGATAGCTTTCAGCCGGAACTGGCCAGACTGCCGGTGATCACGATCCACCACCACCTGGAATCGGTGACGGAGGCGGGGTTCTGGCTGGCGTTTGTGACGCGCAAGAGCGAGGTGGAACGACTGGCGCCGCTGATTGCGAAACGCGCCAAGGGCGATGCCATCGTCTGGTTCGCGTACCCCAAAAGCACATCGAAGAAGTACACCTGCGACTTCAATCGCGACACGGGATGGGCATCGCTGAAGAAGCTTGGATTCGATACGGTGCGGGCCGTGGCCATCGACGAGGACTGGACGGCGCTGCGCTTCCGGCGGAAAGAGTTTATCAAGGCTAAGTAGCGGAGCTAGCGGCGTTAGCGGAGCTAGCAAGTCGGCCAGTCAGCAAGTCAGCGCGGCTGGCGGTACATCCAAACAACAATCGCGAATTCTAGGCGGATCGAGACCATCGAGACGGAGAGGAAACGTATGCAAACGACAGCGAAAATTTTGCGGCGGGCACAGAATGAGGTGCAGCGGGCGGCACATAACCAGGATCTGGTTGAGGTTCCCAGGCGGGCGCAACTGGACCGCGAGAACGACGGAGCAAGGCTCGACCTGCCGAAACTCGAGCGAGCGGATGAGGCGGAGAAGTAGCGGGGTTGGCGAGGTTGATCTTCTGCGGAGGTGCGGCTTGTGTAAGCCGAAAAGCAACCGGAGATCCTTCGACTTGTTTGGCGCGCAATCGTGCCGATTGCACGCCAAACTGCGCTCAGGATGACAAATTCATTGTGATGCGGAGTTCTGACTCACCACACTGGCCGATGGCTACTAGCTCTCAACGTGGAAGAGGCCGGGGAGAACCTCGCCGGCTTTGCCTTCGACGACGTGGGTGAATGCGGAGGCGTTGAGCGGTGGCTCGGGGCCGATGTAGACGGTGCGCGCGCCGGCCTGGCGGGCCCAATGGACAAAGTTGGCCGCGGGGTAGACCGAGCCGGAGGTGCCGATGACGAGCATCAGCGTGGAATCTGAGATTTCGCGCTCGATGCGCGGCATTTCGAGGGGGATTTCCCCGAAGAAGACGATGTGCGGACGCAGGCGTCCGCCGCAAGGGCAGCGGCCGACGGCGTCCAGGCTGGCGTAGACGGCGCGATCTTCGACGGGCGGGCGGCCGCACTCGCGCTCGCAACGGGATTTCGCAAGCTCGCCGTGCATGTGCACCAGATTTTTGCTGCCGGCGCGCTCGTGCAGGTCGTCGACGTTCTGGGTGCAGAGAAAAAAGCGGCCGGGAAGCTGCGCTTCGAGCTCGGCCAGTGCGATGTGCGCGGGGTTGGGCGCGGCTTTTTCGCAGTCGGCGCGGCGTTTGGAATAAAAGTCCCAGACCAGCGCCGGGTTGCGCCGCAAGGCCTCGGGCGTACAGATTTCTTCCACGTTGTATCCGGCCCACAAGCCGTCGGATGCGCGGAAGGTCGGCAATCCGCTTTCAGCGCTGATGCCTGCGCCGGTGAGAACGAAGACACGGTCCGACGCTGCAATGGGAATGGCAAACATCGCAAGCTCCTAGCTGCTAGCTTCTAGCTCCTAGCTTTCCCGTCCGAAGCATAAAACCTCTGTCATTCACGAGATCGCCCGGCCTCATGACCGGAGTTTAGCGGACACGAACCAAGCTAGCGGCTAGAAGCTAGTAGCTAGAAGCTGTTTTCACGGCACCAGCAAAATCTTCCCCGTGGTCTTGCGCTCTTCGAGGTCAATCTGAGCCCGCGCCGCTTCAGCGAGCGGGTAGGTGTGTTCGGTGCGAAGCTTGAGCTCGCCCTTGGCCGCCCAGTTGAGCACCTCGCTGGCGCGCCACTCGAGCTCGGCGCGCGTGGCAATGTAATGCCACAGCGTGGGCCGGGTCAGAAAGAGCGAACCCTTGCTGCTGAGCTGGATGAGATCGAAGGGCGCAACGGGGCCGCTGGAGGCGCCGAAGAGCGCGAGTAGACCGCGCGGACGCAGACAATTGAGGCTTCCTTCGAAGGTGGTTTTGCCCACCGAGTCGTAGACCACGTCGACGCCCTTGCCACCGGTGAGGCGTTTGACCTCGACTTCGAAATCCTTTTCGGTGTAAAGAATCACATCGGAAGCGCCGGCCTCGCACGAGAGCGCGGCCTTGGCCTTGGTCGAGACGGTGGTGATGACGCGCGCGCCGATGCGTGTCGCCATTTGCGTAAGCAACAGGCCCACGCCGCCGGCTCCGGCGTGCACCAGCGCGGTATCGCCGGCCTTGAGCGGATAGGTGGAGTAGACGAGATAATGCGCCGTCATACCTTGCAGCATGGCCGCAGCCGCCTGCTCCATGCTCACGCCTTGCGGAATTTTGACGAGCTGCGCGGCGGGAACCAGAGCGTACTCCGCATAGCTGCCGATGACGCTCGTGGAGACGACTGCATCGCCGGCGGCAAATCCCGTGACGCCGGGACCGAGCTCCTCCACCGTGCCCGCGGCTTCGCTGCCGGGGGTAAGAGGCAGCGCGGACTTGTAAACGCCTTTGCGAAAGTAGATCTCGATGAAGTTGACGCCGATGGCCTCAATGCGTATCAGGATCTGACCCGGTCCCGGCTCGGGGATGGGCAGATCGGTCAATTGCAGGACCTCGGGTCCGCCAGTCGAATGAAACTGGATGGCTTTCATGACTGGCTCAAGAATGAACCTTGAGGGTGGATGAAAGCAAGGGAACAAAAAACAGGGAACAAGGGACCGAGAAGGCGGGGCTGCGGGACTGCGAGACTACGAGGCTGCGGGACTGGGGCGAGCTGTCAGCGTTTGGCTCGTATGGCGGATCCGAGGATGGTCCACCCGTTTCGCATTCGAAAAGCAACCGCAGATCCTTCGACTCCGTCCCGCTGAAGCGGGACTTCGCTCAGGATGACAGCCGACATTTCCTGCGCCACTCAAATGCTGATTGTTGTTGGCCTGGTTTCTTGTTCCCTTGTTCCCTTGCTCCCTCGCTCCCTGCCTTTACAGCATGCCGTCCTGGCGCTCGGAGAGCAGGCTCTGCTCGTCGGCAGAGACCAGGCGAACGAGACGATCGACCGAGTAGGATGCGGGGCGCTGGCTGCTGTAATAGTGGCGCACCTGCAGTTCGCCGAGCAGACCGAGGGCCAGCAACTGGATGCCGGCGACAATAAGCACCGAGGCGATAACGAACATGGGGCCGTGGGAATGCATCACGTCCGTCTGGGGATGGAAGATCTTCATGCCCAGGAGGGTGAGAGCCATGGCGCTTCCGGTGAACATGCCCAGGATGCCGAAGCCGCCAAAGAAATGCAGGGGCCGGCTCATGTAGCGGAGCAGGAAGCGAATGGTCATCAGGTCGAAGACGACACGGAAGGTGCGTCCCAGGCCGTAGTGGCTCTTGCCGCGCTCGCGATTCACGTTGCGGATAGGAATTTCGCAGATGGAGGCGCCGTACCAGCTGGCGAGGGCGGGAATGAAGCGGTGCATCTCGCCGTAGAGCGGAATGTTCTGGATCACTTCGCGGCGATAGGCCTTGAAGGTGGTGCCGAAGTCGTGGATGGGCACGCCGGAAAGACGGGCCATGATCCAGTTGGCGCAGGCCGAGGGAATGCGGCGCAGAAGGAAATTGTCGATGCGCACCTTGCGCCATCCGGATACGACGTCGTAGCCCTCGTCGAGCTTTTCGAGAAACGCGGGAATATCGTTGGGATCATGCTGCAGGTCGCCGTCCATGGCCAGGACGAACTCGCCCGTGGAGTGGTCAAAGCCCGCAGCCAGCGCCGATGTCTGGCCGAAGTTGCGGCGCAGCTTGACGATCAGTACGCGGCTGTCGACGGCGGCAATCTCCTCGAGAAGCTTGTAGGTCCGATCTGTCGAACCGTCGTCCACCAAGACCATCTCAAAAAAGTCGCCCACCTGCTCCATGACTTGCTTGAGGCGTGCGTAGAGAATCGTTACATTTTCTTCTTCATTATGAAATGGCACAACAATGGAATATTTCGCCATATTGATCCTTTAGACGCCAAATCGCCGCGCTGAGGACACTTGGCAGTCTGGAAAAAAATCCACAGGGCGGCGCGAGCGCCCAAACCCGAAATGCCCGCCTCCCCCAAGGAGCCCGCGAGGGCTGCAATCCCAAAGGGGCTAGCGTTCGAGTTCGTCGCGCATGGCCTGCATCTCGCTGAGGGCGTGGCCGTTACCGCTGCGTGCGGCACAGCCTATCCCGGCCTTCAAGCGCTCGATCGCCTCGGTCTTTCTGCCCGCACCCGCCAGGGTTTGCGCGGACATGAAATAGCCTGCAGTGTAATCCGGATCGTTGGCCAGAAGTGTATCAAATTCGGCCAGCGATGCGTCTACGTCGCCACGGTTTGCCAGTTCCATGGCAATCCCATATCGGGCAAAGCTGTTTCTGGGGTCCAGAGAGAGAATTTCCTTTAGTCCTGCAATCTTATCCATCGTGCTCGCATCCGGCTCGACCGTATCCGATCTGGCCGCGGGGGATTTGCGTAAATGACAGGGATTGCCGACACTGGAACAGGATGCGACAACGCAGCCAGCGGCCAAACCATGCCAATAGATCTATTGTAGCTGGCCGGAGAACGAAATTGCGAGAAGCGCAGGCGAAGAGGAACGGAGCGGAGGCTTCATGAGCAGCCAGGAGAACCATCCCGTGGTGCGGACGGTGGCGAGCACGCAGTCGGAGATGACAGAGATCATCCTGCCCAACGACACCAATATGCTGGGCAACCTGCTGGGCGGGCGTCTGATGCATTTTATCGACGTGACGGGCGCGATGGCGGCCTACCGGCACGCGCGCACCCACGTGGTCACGGCGTCGATGGACCACATCGATTTCATCCAGCCGGTGCGGTTGGGCGACCTGGTGACGCTCAAGTCGAGCGTGAACCGGGCCTTCACCAGCTCCATGGAAGTGGGCGTAAAGGTGTGGGCGGAAAATACGCGGACCGGTGCGGTATCGCACGTGGCCAGCGCCTACCTGGTGTTTGTGGCCGTGGACGAGCACGGGCGGCTGCAGAAAGTTCCGCAACTGAAGCCGGAGACGCCCGACGAGGTGCGGCGCTTTGCAGACGCACTGCTGCGGCGCCAGCACCGCGAACGCGAAAAGACGCGGCGCACCGAGGCCAGGCTGGTGACGGCGGCGCTGACAGATACCGGCGCCATCGAGCCGTAGGGACCAACAAGCGGAGCTAGAACCGATCCGCCGAGTGTACCCACGCTCCTGTAAAATTTGCATAGGCCATCTTGCCGCAGCGATCGCAAGGGCGGCAGGCGGAAATTGGCGAAACCGGACGAGTTCCCGCACGAGATTGCGAGTTCCCGCAGAAAACATAGACAAGGAGTTTATCGATATGGCGCATGGAAATGCCATGCCGGCGCCCGTAGCATTGCCCGGCGTATCCAAAATTGTTGCCGTGGGATCGGGCAAGGGCGGCGTGGGCAAAACCACGGTGGCCGTGAACCTGGCCATCGCACTCTCCCGGCTGGGCCAGCGCGTGGGATTGATGGACGCCGACGTGTACGGGCCAAATGTGCCGCTGATGATGGGCTCGTCGCAATCGCCGAAGGTGGGGCCGGGCAACATGATCGAGCCCAATGTGACGCATGGCATCAAGACCATTTCGATCGGATACATTTCGCCCGGCGACAAGCCGCTGGTGATGCGTGGACCGATGCTGCACCAGATTATCCGGCAGTTTTTGCAGCAGGTGAACA
>Ga0181527_1001804_pt1 | contig 21300 bp, 17 predicted proteins | sample PEATcosm2014_Bin_30_FD_119762 | JGI IMG/M metagenome (GOLD analysis project Ga0181527, IMG submission 119762) | Peatland microbial communities from MTU Mesocosm Facility, Houghton, MI, USA - PEATcosm2014_Bin06_60_metaG | ecosystem: Environmental > Terrestrial > Soil > Wetlands > Peat | place...
ACGGATGAAGAGTTTGCCCATGTCAATTTGAAGCCCGACAGATTTCATGGCGAATGGAACTACACGATTCATCCCAGCTTCGACAATCACTTGTAAATGTTATTCGTTTACAGTGCCTTAGCCTGCTACAGAGGATCGCTCTGGCCATCACCATCGGCTCAGTCCGGTTTCCAGGCATCAAAATCCACGATCCGAGGATCATCCGGCTGCTGGAGGTTCTCCTGCATGGCGGCAACACCGTCGGCGGCTGGACGGCCAAACAGAATCACGAGGCAGTCCTCACCACCTTCCAGCTCTCTGCGAAAAATCATGGGCTCAACCAGCTCCGCTACGATCTGCGCAAGCTCAAAGGCCACGGCTTGCTGGAGCGCGATGCCCGCCGCTACGCTTACCGCTTGACGGCCAAAGGCGTTGACGTAGCGCTCCTCTTCCTGTTCTTCCACAAGCGCCTATGCGGACCGCACGCCAACAGCCGCTTCCATCACAAACCCAACCCGGCGAGCAGGCCAAACAGCAAACTGGAAACCGCATATCACAAAGCCGACAAGGCCATTGAGAACATGGTTAACCTGTTAAAAGCTGCCTGATGTTACTTTGCGATTGTTGAAGTATTCTTGCTTACGATCTTCGATCTAAGAATCTGACGCGAACAGACTCTGTCTTGCGTGCGTGTAATTCCGTTTTTTGAATTGACCTCTAAGCCGGGCCACCGGGACTTGACTCGTTGTGACGCGGCGCGGTTTGCCTCACAACTCAGTCCGCTTTGCTCGGGCGCCACGCCAATACAAGATCAGGCCCAGCAGGACCGAGGCGAAAGTGCCCACGACCAGCTTCAGTTCAAAACCCAGTTTGTCTGAGGAATCGCCAGGCGGCACGAGCGAAACAAGTATGCCGATCAGGACGACGGCGAATCCCAGGCTCCCGGAAATCCAAACGCCGGCAATTCCTCCCGGTACCAGCACTGCGTCCTGATTCTCTCCGCGGTCTTTGCGGCGTGCCAGCTTGATGACGGCTGCGAACATGTAGAGAAATGGAATGAAGTAGAGGATGATGCCGGCATCGATTAAAAATTGATAAGCCCCGCGCGTCGTCTCATTCACCTGGCTCACCAGCAGAATGGCGCCGGAAACCACGGCCTGCACGAGAATGGAGATATATGGGGTCTTCCAGCGAGGATGAATCCAGCCGAAGGCAGCGGGCAGGTAGCGATCGATTCCGACCACAAACGGCACGCGCGCAATGCCGGCCACGGTGCTGCCCACGCCGCCGGCGTTGCCCACGGTGACCAGTATAGCCGCGAGCATTCCCAGGAAGCCTATGCGCAGCGCGACAGATCCAACGGTAATGGCGTTGAAGACGCCGCTCTGGGGATCCAGATCGGCGGCGGGCACAAGGGAGAGAATGGCGAACGTCCCGACAATGTACATAAAGGCAATCAGCGCACCGGCGCCAAATACGGCTCGCGGCAGCGTCCGGCGCGGATCGCGCACTTCTCCGCTCATGGCAGAAACGAGTTCCAGGCCAGTGAATGCGAAGGCAATCTGCGACCAGAAGTTCACCGTGTCCCAGTTCCACGTGGGCAACATGTTGGAGGCGCTGAAATGGGTTGCCGAACCGTGCCGCCAAGAAACAATCGCGGCAATTGCTACCAGCATCAGGAGGGGCACATACGTTCCCACGCCGCCCGCATTCTGGAGCCACTTGCCGATGTTCAGTCCGATGATGTTCAGAACCACGGCGACCACGAGCATGGCCAGAGACACCGTCAGCAGGAACGTCCGGTCCTGCGCGAGTGAGGCGCCGCGTCCACCCACAATGTAGGCGCTCATGGAGGCGCTGGCGAGAAGCAGGCCCGGGAAATAGAAGACGGTATAGATCCAGTAGGTCCAGCCGGCGACAAACCCGTGAAAGGGTCCAAAGGCTTCCCTGGACCAAACGTAGAGGCCCCCCTCTTCAGGAAAGCGTGAGGAAAGCTCATTGATCACCAGCGCTCCGGGCACGAAAAAGAAGACCGCGGCAAGGACCCACAAGCTGATCGAGGAAGTGCCGTTGTGCCCCGCGGCCGCGATCCAGCGAGGCCCAAGCACCGTGGCGATATTGAACAACAGCACATCCCAAAAGCCCATCGTTTTGCGCAATTGCGGCTTGGAATCGAGCGACGTCGGCGCAAAAATCGTCATGGAGTCACCTCGGGTCCCGGACTGATCTCATCCTGCATTCGGAAATCATAAAGGGGTCACTCCACCAAGCGTCAAAAATAGTGCGCCAGGGGTTTTCGCCTGACTCACCGAAGTGTTTTGCGCAGGCTGCCGGGACGGGGGCTTTCAGTGACGTCTCCATTCCATTCGGTTTGCCCGTCAACCGGGCGGCAGGCGGGTCTAGAATGGTTGCGAACGGCGTTAGAATACAGAGGGATTGTGACCAAAGGCATTTTCGTGGGACTCGCGACGGTTGATGTTGTATACGGCGTGGATGAGTTTCCTTCGGCCAACTCGAAAGTCGCGGCACGCAGTCAGGACGTGTTCGTCGGTGGACCGGCCACCAATGCCTCCATTGCGTTCGGTCACCTTGGAGGAAGGCCAACGCTGGTAACGGTTGTCGGGCGCCATGCGCTGGCCGGCGTAATCATGGAGGAATTCGAGCGATATTCGATCCGGCTCATCGATCTCAATCCCGGCTTCGACAAAGCGCCGGTCATATCCTCGATTTCTGTCAACGGAAGCGGAGAACGCAACATCATCTCAGCCAATGCAACCCGTGTCAACGCGCTACCCGCGCAGGTCGACGAAGCGGTGCTTGAGGATTGCTCTGTCGTTTTGGTCGATGGTCATTACATGCAGGCATGCCAGGTCTGGTCCAGGGCGGCCCGTGCGCGGGGAATCCGTGTCGTGCTCGATGGCGGAAGCTGGAAAGACGGGACCCTGGAACTCCTCAAGAGCGTTGATACCGCAATTTGCTCAGCTGATTTTATGCCGCCGGGGTGCCTGACCGAAGCTGACGTGCTCCAGTACCTGAAAGACTGCGGCGTGACGAACATCGCTATCACGAAGGGGGCTGAGCCAGTGCGTTTTGTTTCCGATGCGACCTCGGGGATCGTGCCAGTCCCGCAAGTAAAACTGGTGGACACTATGGGAGCGGGGGACATCTTTCACGGGGCCTTTTGCTACTACGCCTCGATCGGTCGCGGGTTTGTGGAGGCTTTGCGACAAGCGGCGAGAGTCGCGACAGAGTCTTGCCGATTCCACGGAACAAGAGCATGGATGAAGGGCTCCAAAATCGGAGTCGCGGCTCAGTCATGGGAGTGAGAAGACTCTTGGGGATTGGGACCTCGGCCCGACAATGCTCTCGTCTGTTCGACAATCCTCCGCTTCTCCGCTATCGTCCCGCGACCACGCATCCCGTTGCACGCCATGTCCCCATCGTCATAATCTTCCCTCAACAATGCCCTGAGGGTCAAACAAGACGTTTACCATAATCTCTGTATGCGCCTCTTTGTTGGGATACCCCTGGCGGCTGCAGTAATCGACGAGCTCTCGGCGACCTCGGTTCGGCTTCGATCCAACCTGGAAGCGCTCCGCTGGTCGGCGCCCGAGTCGTGGCACGTCACTCTGCAGTTTCTGGGCAATACCGGCCGGGAACAATACCAATGCACTGTCGCGGGATTGCGTAAGCTGCGTTTGCCGCCCGTTCCCATATGGCTTGAGAGGCTGGGCTTCTTCGATCGCGCCGGGATTCTGTTTGCCGGTGTCAGGCTCACGCCTGAGCTGCTTTTACTTCAGCAACGCGTCGCCGCGGCGACCGAGCTTTGCGGGTTCGTCCCCGAGGCTCGTCCTTTCCAACCCCATATCACGCTCGCGCGCAGCAAAGGCAAAGGCCAACGGGAGGACCTCCGTGAACTTAAAACCAGAATAAGCAGTCAGCCAAACTTCACCCGGTTTGTCGCCGAGGAATTCCTTCTCTACGAAAGCTTCCTCGGTTCCGCCGGCTCTCGTTACGAAATCCGCGAGCGCTTTCCCCTCGATGGCCGGTAAATATCCCCCGGCAGAGCCCGGGGACCTTCCTGGTTGGACTAGCTTGCCAGAGAGCAGGGCTGCGAATGGATACGATATGCGAGCTCATGAATCTGCTGGGCGGCGATGCCCTTTCTGTGCCGGAAACAATGCAACGCCTCGGAGTTACGGCCGCCCGCAACTTATCCGGAGCGATCGACGAGGTCTCCGGAATCCTTAAGCTGGTTTTCTGTTTCGTTGCTTTCCGCATGCCATCTTGCGGGAGAAGCGGTTTTCTACCTAATCCCTCCGAATGGGGCGCAGCGGCTTGATGACGGCTCGGCGGATCGGGTGTCCGCTGAAAATAGTCAGCGCATCGAGTGCGATTGCCGGATGAATTTTGCCCAAACCGTGCGGCCGGAGCAGCGCCCGATTGCGGCCCTTATGCAGAAGGCCTGTGACCCGCGAATCTCGCCGTCAACCTCTGCCATGAGGGACCTTTGTCATTGCGCATTCGCAATGAGGAGTCCACTTGCACGCCGCTCGAAACGCCACGTGAACTGGAGAACCGCTTTAATGGACTGCCGTTGAAGGAAGGTAGTCCCGCTTCGGCTTCCGCATCAGCAGCACCAGGGGGGCGGTGAGCAGGAACAGCCAGCCCATCACATGAAACACGTCGATGTAGCTGAGCAAGCTGGCTTGCTGCTGTAACGAGCCATACAGAAATCCAAGAGCCTGCCACGTGGAGTTCACCGGGCCGGAGCCGTGCTGCATGAACATCGCCCTGGCCTGGTTTTGCGCTTGCAGCAACTGTAGATTGGAGAGCGCCATGTCGCCGGCAAGACGGGCCTGATGGAACTGCGACCGGCGAGCCAGCAAGGTGGTCACAAAGGAGACTCCCATGCTGGACCCGATATTGCGCATCACGCTATACAGGCTGGTCGCGTAGGGTATTTCTTCCTTCGGGATAGGTTCCATGATAAGTATGGTCAAGGGCAGGAATATGAACGTTTGACCTATCCCCTGGTTGATCTGGTGCGCCAGAATGTCCCAGGTCCCGGAGTCCAGGTCCATTCTCGAATAGCCGAAGAACGCCATGCTTCCTATGAGGCATCCGAAAACCACCATCCATCGGTAGTCCCAACGCTTGCCCAGCATGTAGCCCACGAGCGGCATGCAAACTGCCGTGGCAATCCCCCGCGGGCTGGTCCAGAAGCCAGCTGTTTCGGCTGTCCAGCCAAGCAATTCCTGCATGAACAGAGGCAGAGACACGAGGCTGCCATAGAGCACAAACCCGAGCACCGTTGTGATCACGATACCGACCGCGAAGGATCGGTGCCGGAAAAGCGACAGCTTGACGAGGGGCTGCGGTGTCTGCAATTCGCGAATTATGAATGCCGTCAGCATCACAGCCGCGGTGATGGCAAGCGTTTTGATGAAGCGGGAGCTGAACCAGTCGTCTTCCTGTCCTTTATCTAACATGATCTGCAGGGCGCCCATGCCTATTGCCAGCATTCCCATGCCCCAAGCATCGAACCGCATGGTTCCGCGCTTGATATACGAAGGGTCATACACAAAGAGATAGATCATGATCAGGCTGAGGATCCCGATGGGCAGGTTGATATAGAAGACCCAGCGCCAGGAGTAGTTATCCGTGATCCAGCCGCCCAACGTGGGCCCCAGCACCGGGGCCGCGATAATGCCCAGGCTCCAAAACGCCATCGCTTTGCCGCGTTCCCTTCCGGGAAATTCTTCCAGCATCACGGATTGGGAAAGAGGCTGCAAGCCGCCGCCGGTGATGCCTTGAACCACGCGGAAGAAAATCAGCAGAGGAAGGCTGGGCGCCATGCCACAGAGAAGGCTGGACACCGTAAACCCGGTCACGACCGTCATTAACAATCGTTTGCGTCCAAAATAGTTCGAGAGCCAACCGGTGATCGGCAGGATGATTGCATTGGCAACAATGTAGGAAGTGAGGACCCAGGTGGCCTCGTCGACCGTCGAGGACAGAGTCCCTGCGATATGCGGCAGGCTTACATTGACTACCGAGGTGTCCAGCACCTCCATGATCGCACTGGACATCACGGCAATGGCGACAAGCCAGCGCCGTGACACGAATCGTTCTTCGGCTGGAACTGACATTGGGGACTGTTCCCTATACTAATCCAACAGGGAGATCCCCCGGCTTTGCCGGGGTGGCAGTAGAAGTTTGACAGTTCCGGGAGTGTGCTCTCACTCAATTTGCCTGTGCCCTGCCTGCGACGTTTGCATTGCGAGGCCTTTGCTTTTGTTCTTGCTTTTGCTTTCACCGGTCGCGAAAAGGCCCCTTTGAGGGGCCAGCAACCGTAAAGCCTCCGGCTCTGCCGGAGGATACTTACTCGGTGCCAATCAGCCGTCAGGCAAAGCAGGAGTCCGGGAAATACGGATCTGCCCTGTCCCCAATGTTCTCGGGCACGTTGTTGAATGCTGCATCGGATTGCCGGTAACGGATCAGATGTTTTGCAAGAGCTCTACGCCAGGCGGCATTCGATCGTTCCAGGCGTCAGGTCTCGATCACTTGAGGCCTGCTGCAATTGCCTTTGTCAGGGACCCGTTGGCATCGTCGTGATTCAGCGCCCACACGTAGCCGCCTCCAAGCTTGTGCTTCTTGATATAGGCTGTCTTCGCGGCCACCGAAGTTGGATCGTCGTAGGTGTAGAAGGTTCCGGTGGCCGGATTGTAGAGCGTCGCTTCAACTCTTGCCGCATCGTACCAGGCGATGTATTCCTTCTTGTCGATGAGCTTCTCGATGGTCGCGTAAGTCAAAAAACCCGGAGTCAACAGAGTGTCGCAACCTGGCGAGGGAGCGGCCTTGTTCGGATTGGGGCACAAACCCGATCCATCGGCCAGCAGAACCGGAGATACGCCGGTTGAGTTCTGATACAAGCCATGGTTCACGTTGGGGACACCCGTCCAGCCGACGGCGTACAACGGGAAACCCATGGTGTACTTGGCCGCCGGCACACCGGCCTTCAGATAGGCCGTCACCGTCTCATCGATGCTGAAAGCCGCGTCATGCAACGGGTTCTCGGCCGTGTCGTACAGTGGAGATTGCTCATTGGTTTGCTTGTCCCATGTACCGGCATAGTCATAGCCGTCGATGGTGAGGAAATCCACCTGCGCGGCGGCGGCCTTCAGGTCGATGTTGACATAGTTCTTCCTGCCCGCGGGTGAATCGAACGACAGGATATACTTCTTGCCCGTCGTTTTCGTCAACGCGTTGAGTTGCGCGCGGAACTCTTTCAGCAGCGCGGTGAAATTCTGTTTGTCCGGCGCGGCCGGGAACTCCCAGTCGATATTGAAACCGTCGAACAACCCGGGAGCTCGAATCCCCGCGGCGATGTTGCCCTTGACAAACATGTCGATGCACGAAGAAGCAAGTCTTGCGCGGCCGGCCGCGGTTCCAGCGGCGGTTACCCACCCGGCAGCGTCGCCGGCTTGTCCCCCCAAAGAGATCAGCACCTTCAGATGGGGATGGAGCTCTTTGAGTTGCTGGATCGCGCCAAAATTTCCATAGAGCGGCGCGGTATAGGGCCTACCGCTCACACTGGGAAGAGTGGAATTCCGATAAGCGCCCGAAGGATCGGCAACGGCGCATGTCGGCGTCGCACTCGTGGTCACATTGCCAAATGCGTAGATCAGGTGCGTCAATTGATCGGCAACGCCAGTCCTTTCCAAATCCGCAATGCTGTAACTGCCGTATTCGATACCCCACTCTTCGAAGTAGGCGCCGAAAATCCTGCCATGATACCGTTCTTGCGCCAAGGACTGCGAGAAGCATCCGGCGAGGACCAACAAACTCATCAGAGCCGCTCGGCTCGTGCGCGGTAGTAAGTAACTCTTCATAAGCAAACTCCTTCAGAACTCGTTGAGGCCTGACCGGCATAGTGTGGAACCACAGGGCAAAAGACCGGCAAAACAATGCCACACCCGCGCCCCGAGGGAAGCGGCATCAGCCCATTACCACAACAACCTCATTCACCGAGCCGGCTGCCTGCGGCTTGATCGGGTCCTGCACCGGCTTTCCGTTGAGTGTCGTCGAGATCACGCCCTTCTGCACTCCATTCGGATTCTTGACGGTGATTTCAAAAGTCGCCCCCCGCCATTGCCGGGTGACGCGAAACTCCTTCCAGTCGCCGGGGATGCAGGGATCGACGATCATTTCATCAAAGCCCAGCCGAACTCCGAGTATCCAGCGAGTTACAGCAGTGTAGTTCCACCCGCCGCTGCCGGTCAGCCACGGGTGCCGCGCCCGCCCAAACGCCGTGTGATCCTTGCCCATGACGAACTGGCAGTAGGAGTAAGGCTCAGCCTGGCGGATTTCGATCAGATCGTTCTGGTTACAGGGAAGCATGGAGTCATAAAACTTCATGGCTCGCTCCCCCCTTCCCAGCTTGCACTCCGCTATGATAGCCCAGGGATTGGGATGGCTGAAGATAGCCCCGTTTTCCTTTACGCCTTTGTAGACCCGGCCCACGAAACCGATATCGTCATTGGGCCTGGAGAACGCCGGCCACAGCAGATGGATGCCATACTCGGAGAATAGGTACTTATCCACGGCATCCATTGAAGACTTCCCGCGTTCGGCAGAAGCGGCGTCGGAAACCACTGCCCAGGTATTGCTCTCCAGGAAGACCTTGCCCTCCTCGCTTTCATGCGAGCCGACCTTCAAGCCCTTGGCCGTCAGGCCGCGCAGATACCACTCGCCGTCCCATAACTCTCTTTCACACGCGGCGCGGACCTTCTCCGCCACAGCGCCATACTTCCTGGCGTCATCCTGGCGGCCAAGGTAGCCGGCGGCTTCGACAAAGGCGCGCAATGCCCAGTGGTGCATGAACGATACCATTGCGCTTTCTCCGCCGCCAAGATTCAGGCAGTCGTTCCAGTCAGCTCTCAGGCCCTTGCAAATTCCGGTCGGGCCCACCTGTTCGGAGGAAAAATCCAGCGAACGCTTAAGATGCTCGTAGACTGTAGCCTCGCCCTCGTCGGCGAAGGGCAACACCTGGTCGAAAAGCGCAACGTCGCCTGTCTCTTTGACGTATTCGCACGTGGTGACGACGATCCACAGCGCATCGTCGGAACAAACGTGCTCAATGCCGTGAATCATGCTCTTGACGTCGGGCGCATGTGCAATGGTGGGCGATTTGAAGGTCGGCGCCTTCTGCTTTTCCCTGTCGAACCAATCGGGATCGAACAGGTGCAAACCGTAACCCTGGCTGACTTGCGCTTTCAGCAATTCGACGATGCGCTGCCGGCATTTTTCAGGATTGGTGTGGATCACGCTCATCACATCCTGCGAAGTGTCGCGGAAGCCCAACCCGGTGCGTCCTCCCACTTCGATGAACGATGCAAAGCGAGACCAGACAACGCAGGTCTCCGCCTGGTAGAGCGTCCAGGTGTTGACCATGGTGTCCAGCCCCTGGTGCGGAGTCTTGCACTGCAAAACGGAAAGCTTCTTCCGCCAGTAACTCTTCAACGCGGCAAATTCCTTGTCCACATTGGCCAGGATGGAATACTTGTTCCTGATCTCTTTTCCTTTTGCGCGCGGCCCCACGCCCAGCATAAAGACGAGACGGGATTCTTCACCGGGAGCGACTGTCAGCTTTTTCTGCAAAGCGCCACAGTGGTTGCCGCCCAGTTCGGCGCTGCCGTTGCACTTTCCCTGCTCCACAGCGAGCGGGTTCGTTTCCGTCCGGTAGTTGCCGAGGAAACTGTCGCGCATGGTGTCGTAACTCTCTGGATCGAAGTTGCCGGCAAAGTAGTGAAATGTCCAGGGCTCGTAGAAGAAGTCGTATTCGATCACGCCATCCTGGTAGTTCGAGCCGCTGGCGTACAAGCTCATCTGCAGGTTCTGGTTGTCGATCTCGATGTGGTGGAAGGAGAATTCCACATAAGCAAAGACACTCAGCCGGCGCGGCGCCGCGCCCGTATTCCTGATCTTCACGTCCCATAGCTCAACGTCATCGTCGATGGGGATGAACAGGGTCTGTTCCGCATGCAAATCCTGGTAGTCGCAGGAGAACTTCGAGTAAGATAGCCCGTGCCGGCATTCATAACTGGCCTTTTCCAGGCTCTTGCCCACGGGCTGCCATGACACCGACCAATATTCGCTACTATCGTCGTCGCGCAGGTAGACGTAGTGTCCGGGGCGGTCGAGCGGAACGCCGTTGGCGCGGAAGCGCGTGATGCGGTGGTGCTCGGCGTTTTTGTAAAATGAATAGCCGCCCGCATTGTGCGAGACGACGGTGCACAGATCTTCTACGCCGAGATAGTTGGTCCAGGAGACCGGCACATCGACACGGTCGATCACATACTCGCGGTTCTGGTTATCAAAATAGCCGTAGCGCAAGAAGTACCTCCAATGAAGAATGCAACTGATAAAGAATTAGAGATCTCATCCTGAGCGAAACGAGGAACCCGCCAGGCTCGGGACGAAAGTCTCAAATGATCTCGCGAATCTGCGGAACATCGCGCCAGGTTCCTACTTTTCCGCCGTCACAAACTGCCGCAGCCACTGCATCAGCTCCCCGGCCTTTTCCTCCGTATCGGCCTGGACGGAGAGCCTCAGCACAGGCTCGGTCCCGGAGAAGCGCAGCAGCGCCCAATTGTCGTTCTCCAGAAACAGCTTGGTGCCATCGGCGTGCGAAATGCTTGTAACCGGATAGCGGCCAATGTGGCTGCTGGGCGCTTCTTTCAGGCGGCGCGGAACGGCAATGCGCATCTCGGGCGTGGCTGGTATGGCTTCTTCCAGGTCATACAGCGGCCCCGTGATAGCATACACGCGATCGCGCAACTCTGAAATCTTCTGACCAGTGCGCGCCAGCATCTCGACCACCAAGGCCGATGCGAAGATGCCGTCCTTGCCCAAAATATGCCCGCGAATCGTCAGCCCGCCCGACGATTCGCCGCCCAGCAGCGCGTTGTGCTGCCGCATGACGTTGACAATATGTTTGAAACCGACCGGGACTTCATAACATTCCTCGCCCATGTGGCGAGCGAGACGGTCGAGCAGGTGAGTGGTCGCGAGGTTGCGCACCACGCCGCCTCGCTCGCCGCGCACTTCATGCAGATACCAATAAAGCAGCAGAAGAAGATCGTTGACCGAAATATAGCGGCCCTGCTCATCGAGAATCGCGATGCGGTCGGCGTCGCCGTCCATCGCCAGGCCCACGTCATAGCCGTCCTCCGCGATCTGCGAACTCAGCATGCGCAACCCCTCGAGGCTGGGAGCCGGCGAGCGTCCGCCAAACAGGGGATTGTGCCGCTCGTGAATGAAGGTCACTCGGCATCGGGCCTCGGTCAAAACCGTGCCCAGGGTAAGTTGTCCCACGCCATACATGGGATCGACTATGACTTTGAGGCCGGCTTTGCGAATCGCATCCAGATCGATCAGCGCCTCGACGGCATCGACGTACTCGTTGGTAAAATCCCTGCGCTTCACAATGCCGGCAGCGAGCGCGATATCGAGTTCCAGCTTGATCACGTCATTGGGAGTCAGGGCGTTCGTTTCGGCCTCGATGCGGCGAGTGTCATCGTCCAGCAGCAGCGACCCGTCGCTGTGAAAGACCTTCAGGCCATTCCATTCCGGCGGGTTATGGCTCGCGGTGAAGACCAGGCCATAGGCCGAGCGTTCCAGAGCGGTAGCATAAGTAACCAGCGGCGTGGGCGCATCTTCGCTTAACAGGATGGTTGGGATGTTATTACCTGCAAAAACTTCAGAGGATGCTTCGGCAGCCTGTTTCGACAGAAAGCGGCGGTCGTAGCCGATGATAACTCCGTGCTTTTCGTCATTGCGCCGGGTTATCTCGTTCGACAGGGCCTGGCTCAGGCGCCGGACGTTGTGCATGGTGAACCCCTCGCCGATGATGGCGCGCCAACCGCCGGTTCCGAAGGCCACCATGTTCTGCTCTTCCTGCCGGCGGGGGCGGAAGAGGCGCTTCTGCAATATGAACTCGGCCTGCTCTAGGTCCTCGGCCGTGTTGATGCCCTGCACTTCGTCCTGATCGTAGAGTTGATAATTCGCAATCCGGAGACCGGAGCGGATGAGCTGATGCACGCAGTCGGTCAGACGATATTCGCCATCGCACGGCGAAGGGGATAGCCTCTCGAGCGCGGCCGAGATAACTCCTGCATCGACCACGTAAGCACCGACGTTCAACTCGCGAATCTCGCGAACCGCGGGCGAGGCTTCGATGTCTTCAATGATATCGATGATCTGGCCCGCGGCATCGCGAATGATGCGCCCGTAGGGTAGCGGACGGTCCACGACCGCGGTGAGCAGCGTCAGATGCGCCTTCCGCAACTGGTGCCGGTTGAGCAGTCCGCGAATCGTGTCCGGCCGGAACAGGGGAGTGTCGCCATAGAGGATCAGCAAATTGCCGTGAAAATCCTTCAGCAATTTTGTCACCTGCAACACCGCATGTCCGGTGCCCAGCGCCTCCTCCTGAACGGCATAATGAAATTTCGGGCCCAGGTGAGAACGCACATCCTCCTGCCGGTATCCGACCACCACGTAGATGTCCTCGGCCCGGACAACCTGCAGGGCATTCTGCACCACGCACTGCAAAATGCTGCGCTCGCCCAAGGTCTGCAGCACCAGGGGACGGCCGTCGGCCGTGATTGCCTCTCTGCCTGCCGCCAGGATAACTGCCTTCAATCCCGCATGGGCCTCCGGAGCTGCGGAGTCCACGGTTTCCGCTCGTGCCACTTCTACCATTGCGATACCTCTCTATGAGCTGTGCTATGAACTATCCTTGCGCCTTGGCAATCCGCGGCGGGATCGCCTGGACCCCTCCGCGCATGGGAATGAAGCGCGAGAGAACAAGTGCCGGCAACGCCGCGATAATCACCCAGATGAAAAAATGCGTGTAGCCGAGCCTGGTCTGGATCCATCCACTCACGGCTCCCGGCAGGATCACGCCGATATTCATCAACGCGTTGGCAAAGGCGTAGTGCGCCGTCTGGTATTTTCCCGGCGCAATCTCCTGCATCATGAGCAGAATCACTCCAACAAATCCGAACCCGTATCCGAACATCTCGGCGCTCATGGCGGTGGTAACCAGGATGGGATTGGTGGGAAGCGCGACGCTCAGATACCAGTAGGCGATCATGGGCAAATTCAATATCAGCACCAGCCAGGGCAATGCGCGCTTCAATCCCAGGTGGGCGATGAAATACCCGCCCAGGATGCTGCCCAGTATGAAAGCTCCGCTGCCGAAAACCCCGTAGATAGCTCCCACTTCCTTGGAACTCAGCCCCAGCCCGCCGCTGGTGCGCAGGGCGCGGAGAAAGAGCGGGCCGACCTTGATAACCTGCCCTTCGCCCGCGCGATAAAGAAAGATGAAAATCAGCAGCAGGAAGATATGCGGCTTCTTGAAGAAGCTTACAACGACATCCGCAAACGTCGCAGCCATCTGCCGCACACTTTCCGATTTTCTTTCTTCTCCGCCGGTGGGCAACATGCGCACGTGATAGAGGCTCAGCGCCACCAGCATCAGCCCCAACGCGCCGAAGACAACCATCCACGCGTGAACCACCGGGGCCGAGGCGTGCGCCCGGGCAAATGTTTCACCGAGAACCCCGACCAGCCACAGCAGGCCGCCCACGGAGAAGATGCGCGCCAGATTGTAGAATCCGCCTTGCCAGCCCACATAGGCGGCCTGTTCCTTTGAAGAGAGGGCGGCGATGTAGATGCCGTCCGCCGCTATATCGTGGGTCGCGGAACAAAACCCCAGCACCGCGAAGATCGCAACCGAGTAGCGGAAATATCCAGGCATGTTCAGCGACAGGGCAATCAGCACCAGGCTCAACCCACCCACCAGTTCCATGAGCACCACAAAGAACTTCTTGGTCTTGTACATCTCCAGCATCGGACTCCAGATCGGCTTCAGTGTCCAGGGCCACGCCAGCAAACTGATGACCAGCGTAGTCACGGCGTTTTTCAGGCCCATGTCCTGATAAAAGAACAGCGCCATGTAGTTGACGGCGTAGAACGGAAGGCCTTCGGCGAAGTAAAGAGTCGGCACCCAGGCGGCTGGATACCTGCGCATAGTCTGCTCCTTGCGGGTGATGCTACTGCCGGTCATGGATATCCTTTTCTCTCCAGCGGCGCGAAATTGGGCTGGAGCGAAGGTGGGGCCAAACCGGCATTCTGCGGGGTCGAGTTGGAAAGGCGGGGCGTATCAAAACATTGAACATTTCAAGCCGTCGCTGCACGTTGCGCCGCTCGCTTGCTCCGAACAGGATGTTCTCGGCCAATCGCGGCTTTTTTCGATCCGCTGCGCACCGTGCACAGCCCGGCGATACGAACATTAGAACCAATGCTCACAGATTGCAAGAGGAAAACTGATAAAAATTAACCAAACCGATCATCCCCATGATTCCATCTGGCACATAATGCGCATATATATAGCCCGAATGCCAAGCCTTGTTTCGTTTCAGACTCGACTTCCGGTTAGCCGGCCACTTACTCCCATTCGAAAGCGGATATCAGCGCATCCTGCAACTTCCCGGAAGCGGACCCCGTGGAGCACTCAATTCGTTCGAAGGCGATTTGCACAACCAGCCGAGCCTGTGGGGCTAGCTTTGCGCCGGGGCCGTCGCAGTCTTGACGACGGAGCGCCACATGGTATATTCAAGTTAGTTGTGGTGACGGAGTTCACCCTTAACCGCTGTCCATCCAAATAGGCCGGACAGATGATGACTCCTGGCGGGAATCCTGTCGCGGAGTCGTGTCCCGGCCGGGTCCCAGATCAAAAACTTAGGAGTTCGCTTTGATGACGAACACTTGGGCTCTGTCTGCACTCTGGGTGGGTCTGGCGCTGGCCGCGACGCTGCTGGCAATCTGGTTCAAGATCTCGACGGCGCTTTCTGAAATCGTAGTGGGCACGGTGGCCCAACTGGTCATCGGCCTGTTTCTCGCGCAGGGTGGGCTGCTTGGGAACACGCAGTGGATCTCGTTTCTGGCTGGGACCGGCGCCATTGTTCTCACCTTTCTGGCCGGCGCGGAACTCGATCCCGCGATCTTCAGAACCAAGTGGCGCGAGGCGCTGGTGATCGGACTGGCTGGGTTTTTCGGCCCCTTTCTCGGTTGCACGGCGATCGCGCATTACCTGCTGCACTGGTCCATCATGTCCAGTTGGCTCTGCGGCGTTGCCCTGTCCACGACTTCGGTGGCCGTCGTGTATGCGGTCATGCTAGAGCTGGGATTCAATGTTACGGAGTACGGCAAGTCGATCCTTGCCGCGTGCTTCATCAACGACCTCGGAACTGTGATTGCGTTGGGGCTTATCTTCTCCCCGTTCACCATCAAGACGCTGATCTTTGTCGTCGTTTCTGTAGTTGTATTCGCGGTGCTGCCCTTTATTACCCCGTGGTTCTTCCGCAAATACGGCGGGCGGGTCTCCGAAATCGAAGCCAAGTACATTCTCTTTCTTCTCTTTGCCATGGGTGGACTGGCGGTCTGGGCGGGAAGTGAAGCCGTGCTTCCGGCATACCTGATCGGCATGGTTTTAGCCGGAACGGTGGGTAAAGACCACACGCTCATCCGCCGCCTGCGAACCCTCACCTTCGGGCTGCTTACGCCCTTCTACTTCATCCGCGCCGGATCCTTTGTCTCTGTGCCGGCCCTGATCGCCGCTCCCGCCACCATGCTCATTCTGTTCCTGGCCAAGTCGCTCACCAAGGCAATTGCCGTGTATCCAGCGGTCCGGGTGCACCGCTACGAAGGCGACTCCGGGACCTACTACACGCTGATGATGTCGACTGGTCTCACCTTTGGCACCATCTCCGCGCTCTTCGGCCTGAATCATCAGATCATCACCCAGGCCCAGTATTCCTACCTGGTGGGCACGGTCATCGCCAGCGCCGTGATTCCGACCGTGATTGCAAACTCGTTCTTCCTGCCCCGCCATCTCCTTCCCCAGGCGCTGGCAAGCAGGAAACCGGAACCAGCAGTGCAGCGGCCAATGGCCGCGGAAGAGGTATAAGTCAAGCCCATGGGAAGCTCGGTTTTTGTTGGAATTCAAAGGATACTGGTTGCATTCGACGCGTCTCCGCATGCCGAGCACGCTGTGGATGTTGCCCTGTCGATGGCAGCGGACATGAAGGCCAAGCTGTTCATCGTCTCAGTCATCCGGCCGCCGGAACCCGCCGAGAGCGCGGAGTTCAACGCTGTCCTCGAAGACGGGCGCGAGCGCTATGAGCGCTGCTTCGCGCCCATCCGCGAGCGCGCCAGGCAAAAGGAGATTGAGCTCGAAACGGATATTGTCCTGGGCCATCCGGCGGAACAGATCATCCACAAGGCGGAAACCATCCAGGCAAGTATCATTGTCATGGGCAAGCGCAGCCACACCCTCCTTCATCGCTGGATGCTGGGTTCAAACACGGAACGCGTTCTAAAGTACGCCCATTGCCCGGTGATGATCGTCCATTGATCGGGAGATTGAACGCAAACTCCGGCAAAGGCCCGTTTCGCAGGCGCCGGCATATACGACCGCTGGCAGAAGCCGGCAAAGGCATAGCTAGCCAAACGTGGGTGTTGGAGTCCACCTGAAACCGCTTAACTGGGCAGATGACTCCTCGAAGCTGAAACATACTTGGAGGAGTCATGCCCGAATCCGAACCGGCAATTGAAAGGACGCGATACCCTGGACAGTTGAACGAGCCCCAGCGGCGGCGCCTTAGTGTTACTTGCCAATACATCGACAGTCTCCTCTGTGACATGGAGCATGCTCTTCATTCCGCAACATCGGAATCTCCGTTTCCCCGTTATGTTGTGGACGTTACTCCCGCGCAGGCGCGGGAGATAGAAAGCCATATCCGCCGGCTCCGGTCCCAACTTCTGCGGGTTCTGGCCTGGCAGCGCATGAAACCCGAACCGCCGGAGATTCCCGTCACACGATCCATCACCACGGACCTTGCTTTTGTCGATATTGCGATCGAAGAGCTGCGACCCAGCTATATGCGCGGATGCGGGGCCGTGCCCGAGGATGCGGTCGATGCGCTCAACGGAGAAATCCATGAGCTTCGCTCCCTGGTCCAGGGCATGGAGAGTTATCTCCGCCATGAAATGGGCGAAAATCCCGGATCGAAGGCCACGCTATGACGGACTCTGCGCGCCGCGAATGCGCCGCCCCTGTGATGGATCGCAAAGCTCTCTTGCGCTCTATTGATGCGCCTTCCGCCCCATGAAAGAGAATGGAGCCCGATGCCTTTACCTTCTGCCCAACGCGAACCGACGTCTGAATATCTGAGCTGCGTCGAGCGCGAAGAAGAATTAGGCAGGCTTCGGAACCGGGCCAGGATACGCAAGTCTTTGCTCGTCTTCGGGCCGGAAGGAGTGGGCAAATCGCGTTTGTTGCACACCTTCGTCGAGGACCAGCCGCTTGCGCTCTACGTCGCGCAGATGCGCTCGCCGCGCGAATTCTTGCTCGCTTTGCTACACGGATTGCACGTCGCCGACGAGGCAATAACGCCTCCCGGAAACCTCACGGATCTTTCCACATCCTCATTGAAGGGCATCGTGCACCGGGCGCTCGATGCGCGGCCCTTTCTGATGGTTCTCGACCAGCTCGATGCCCCTTCCCGTGTTCTAACTCGCATGATCAAGGATCTGACCTATTACGGCCGGACTCCTGTGATCTTTGCATCCCGGTCACCGCACATGAAGATATCGGCGCGCTGCGGCCACTTTGTGCCAACAAGTCGGAACGCCTGGAGCTGAAGAACTGGCCGCTGCAAATTGCATTGGAGTTTGCGCAGCGCGAGGTAGAGAGAAGTCGACTCTGGGCTTCCAACTTGGAAGCGGTCTTGCCGTCACTTGTCGAGTGGAGCGACGGAAACCCCGGCGCCATCCTCCGCATGTTGAAAATGGCGCAACTCCCGCAGTACCGGGCGGACGACCAGATCAAGGCTCACATCCTCTACGTGGACTATCGCATGGGCCGAAGATAGGGAGCCAAACTCGATTCGTCTCAGATAAACTCTTGCGCCGGCGAGGAATTCGCTGCCAGTTCCTGCTTTGTCAATGCCAGGTGTTCCAGGAGATCCCGGAAGCAAGCCACTCGTGCGCCTTGATCGCCTTCAAAGAGAAACATCCATTCGCGGCCGTTCTTAAGCTTCAGAGAGAACTGGAATCCATTGGCCAAGCTACGGATTGCGACTGCGTTCAGATTGCAGGTTGCCGCGGAACGAATTGTAATCCCATAGAGATCCTCGGTCTCTCCGGTGCCCGTGGAGATGGCGATCAATCGATGATCCGTCATCGCCAGCAGCACCGCCGGCAGCGCTGGGGATGCTTTGTGAAACCATCCCTTCTTCTCAGTCAGTATGGGCGGCCGGCAGCAGACTCCGAGGAGTGTTTCGTCGGGATCGATCTCCGCCCGCAAGGCGTACCAGCATCGGAAGGTCATGCCCTGAGTTGTTCGCGAAAGAGCAACTGCAGGCAGCGGCATTCGATGCCGGGGCAGCCACACTGACCGCAGCGCGCGAAGGAACGCATTCAGGTGTTTCTGGTGCAACGTATTGTAGCGAAAGCGTTCAGAAGAACTACAGGCATGAAACTCGATGACTCCATACAAGAGCGCCTTCTCTGTGTCGATCTCGACTAACTCCTGCAGCGGAACCACATAGGGCGCACTGTTGGCCGTGGGGTGCGAGTAGGCCATCAACGTCTCGCGCGTGAGGATATAGACTCGCGGTGGATACTCCGGCGGCTTCCAGAGCGCTTCGGTGTCTCCGGGAATGAAGATCGCCGCAAGCCATTCGTCTGCAACAGGCGGGAGTGAAAAATCTCCCGGAATATCGGACGCAGCCCGCAACCGGTACGCGAAACGGTATTGTCGTGAGTCGCAGGTCACGTGTTCCTTCATGTCCTTGCGCCCTCAGAGAATGAACTCGGCTGCCCTTCGATGCGCATCTGATCCGGAGCGTTACGTCTCGCCATGATGGCCGGCTTCCAGGGATCTACCCAGCACGTGATTCAGGATTCGCCAGGATGGCGACAACCAATTCGGCTTTTCCCCCGAGTCTTTTCTATTTTTCGCGATCTGCAGCGCAATCTCGCGCGCAATGCCGGGATGCGCGTCCAGCAGTTGGTCAACGTCTTCCTCCTGGACGAAATCGGGGTTTCTGGCAATCTCGAACAAGGCAGTTATGATTTCCGGCAGCTCCGTCTCCGGTGCGATGCTGAAGCCCATCCGGGCAGCGGCAAGCACGGTTCCCGGGTCGCTCTCCCAAAGGAATCGGCAAAGATCCGGCCAGTCGCTTCGGGCAACGCCAAGTTCGCTCAGAAGCTGAATAGTCGCGCGCCGGCGGCATCGGGCGGATGGCCCATCGAGCGTCACGCGGGTCAATCCGCGAATCGCAAGAATGCCGAATCCGCGGGCAGCGCCGGGAATCTCCCTCAGGCTGTTCATGGCATCATCTCGGCACAGATCGTCTTCGAGAACCTCGAACAACAATGGAACGCTCTCGGGCCGATGGAATTCACCCAAGGCCAGAACCAGCCCCCCGGTGACGCGCTGCGCGGCCGCCTCCAGCAAGGCCTGGAAAACTTCGTCGGATTTCCAGCGCGCAAGCTCGCGAGCTACCGCGCTTCGCACCGCGTCCTCGGCGAACAGCACCGCGCCATCCTGAGGGCGCTCGTATTCCCTGAAATACGAAATGAGCGTGGAGATGGCGCCCAATTCTCCCAGCGCTCGCGCGGCGCGACAGCGGGGCAGCGAAATGGTTCCCGGGGAACCGTTCAGAAGGAAGTCCGCAAGATACGGAATAGCACATGGTCCGCACGCAATGAGCATGTCAACCGCGAGATCGCCGTCCATTAGCGAATCAAGCGCGGCGATCAGCCGGCCGATCTGCTCTCCAGACATCTTTGCCAGCGGATTCGTCATATTTCCACCTCACGGTTACCATTCGCTTCCGCCTTCGTCGCACGGCCGTCCGGCAGCGCTCCGGACTCAAGTACGGTAATCAATGCGTCCTGATCGCCGGCGGAGATCGGCATCATGCGAATCTGCTGAACGGTGTCGCTGAGTGGATAGGGATACTCCTTGAGAGAAATCCTGCCGTCTTCCCAAAGCGCATAACACGCGAGAGGGCGCCCAGTCTTAGGTTGACCAAGGCTGCCCGGATTTACGATGGTCGTCTTACCAACAGTCCGGACGAATGGCGTGTGCGTATGGCCGACGATGAGCACGTCGGCGTTGACCCGCGCAACCTCATCGAGCCAACGCTCCGACTGCTCAGGGCAATATCCGAACAAGGGATCAGTGGGTGTGGAGTGAACCAGATAGAACCTAGTCAAGTTCACCGCAATCTCGCGGTGAACAGGAAGATCTCTCAGGAACCTCAAGTCTTCTTTCGTCGAAACCTCCTGGGTGTAACGGAGCGTCTCGGCTGCGAGTCTCTTGAAGGGCAACGAGCACTGCGGGTCCACGGAGAACCCGGCCGCATGGTCATGATTGCCGCGAACTGCAATGGCAGCGTTGCGCTTGACCCACTCCACGGCTTCATGAGGTCTTGGCCCATAGTCCACCAGATCGCCTATGCACCAGAGCTGGTCGAAATCCCGCTCAGGGAACGCTTCCAGCGCGGCCAAATTGGCATGAATATCGGAGACGATGGCAATTTTCACAGAGCCCCCAGCTTGAGAGCGCAAAAGAGCCGTCACGTCCTGCACAAGTGAGCCTGGCTTTGACCGAGTCTTCGTGGAGGCAGGAAACTCCCCAACGAAATCTCGTCAGGGGTCATCATCCGCCCATCCATTTCGATCGGGGATGGAGCAGCGGTTCAGGCGAACCCCTTCGCCCTGCGCACCTGGCTTGGCAGTTGCACAGCTTGAGTGTACCAGCTTAAGACGCTCTGTTTGCGTTGGCGGGCAGCGGTGCTCCTGCAACCGTCCCAGAGCCAGCGCGAAGCCGAGAGCCAGGGCAAGCACCGTCAGGACAACGATCGCAGGCGCCGCCCGCAAGCCGAACAGCACCAACCCTCCGGCGCCAACCTCGGCCTCGAGTGCGCCATTTTCGAGGCCGTGCACGGATCGGCCCCCGACATTGCCGGCAAGTATGTGGCCAACCCCACCGCCCTCTTGCAGTCCGCCGTCCTCATGCTCCGCCACCTGGACGAGGAGGAGGCGACAGACCAGGTCCAGAAGGCCCTGGAAGCGGTCTATGCCGAGCGCAAGACCCTCACCCGCGATGTAGGCGGCACGGCCGGAACCACCCAATTCGCCGACGCCGTGCTGGCAGCCATGACGTAGATTCAACCCCCG
>Ga0181527_1001808_pt1 | contig 21295 bp, 22 predicted proteins | sample PEATcosm2014_Bin_30_FD_119762 | JGI IMG/M metagenome (GOLD analysis project Ga0181527, IMG submission 119762) | Peatland microbial communities from MTU Mesocosm Facility, Houghton, MI, USA - PEATcosm2014_Bin06_60_metaG | ecosystem: Environmental > Terrestrial > Soil > Wetlands > Peat | place...
GTGCAGTTAGCGGATTAAACGCTTCCGTTTTTTAGCGACAATGGCTGGCTTGCATTTTCAAACTAAGCGCTAATCGAGTTTAGCCAGCTGCCATCTATTTGCTTATACCATAAAATAAGCATGGTCAATACTTCTATCGTGCAAAGCTTTTGGAGATCATCGTGGCTTCTGAACTTAAAACATGCCTCTGGGGGCTAGGTATGCCAGCTTCAGAAGTCTTAAACAGCGTATGGGTGAGTAAAAGGACACACAAAATGCCTCATAACAAGTATGAGATATTCAGTTTGCTGAAAGCTCCAGTCGAGTTGCCCATAGTGGTATTAGAAAGCGCGATGACGAGCACTAAGATATGATTGTTACATTACCCATAAGCACAGATGCCACAATTCCTCTTTTTATTTCCCAAGTCATAGTCAGGGTCAATCCTCAGCGGCGCCAGCAGGACTTTGTTATCCGCATGTAGATAGAGGATGCTTTGGTGGGCTTCGCTTCCAACTGTAAGAGAACCTTTGAATGTGCTTTTGCTAACTACTGAAATCTAACAAAGAACTGGCAGTCAATATTTAGATCAGTTTTCCTGTTTTGTTCGATCGGGGATATGATGTGAATAAGCGTATAAATGAGCGGCTGGAAAGTGATACATCTAAAGTCAGCGAGATCGACAAATTCTTTCCTTGTCTTGGGTGATGTGACAGGCCTCCGTGGTCAAGCGATGTCTTGTTCTCGAACAACTCTATCTCAGTTTTTTCGCGCCCCTATATGCTGAGCAACCAGTTTAAACCGGGATTTTGGGATCGCTCTCCTTTATTCAATCGTGTTGTGGATTATTCCCGAAGATTCTCGGACGAGGAGGATCCTTTGAGGATGACATGCGCGTGCACTCAATGTGCCTCGCCCACAGTCTGAAAGCCGATTGGCCTTACCCCTCAATCGAACAATTATGCCGCGAAATCCTCAAGTACGACTGGGTCAACGCAGACGATAACATAATTCCAAATCTAGAAGCAAGTCTGTTTGGTCCAGTTCGAAAACGACCTGCAAAGCTGCCTTCGTGGGTGGAATACCAGGGCAATGTGAGCGAAAGCGACCTGTTTAAGCTCTATAACTCGGCATCGATTTACCTTTGTAGCAGCGCCGCTGAAAGCTTTGCGTTACCACCAGCCGAAGCGATGGCCCGCGTTGCAAAGTCCTCATGGTTGAAAGGGACGTCCGGTGACTCGACTATAACAGAGTCTTTCTTCAGTGCTTCAGTGGTTTGTTCGTAATATAGCCTACAACCCCAGGATCTGGCACAAACGGTGTGTAGGGGCGTAAAAAAGAGATATCGTTCATTGCCCGATTAGACGTAGGTATGCCGATCCGAAATATTGAAATCAAATGGGACTGAAAGCATCGAGTTAAGTCACGTTTTCATAGCTCGAAGGGAACATGCGAATTACTTTCATAATAAGTCATTTAATTAGGGGAGGCGGAGTGAGAGTTGCGTTTGAGTACGCAAATCAACTGCAGAAAAGGAACCACGAAGTCTACGTTGTTTATCCAGCAGTGACTATCCCAATGCGAGCTAGGTTCAACGGGGTCAAGGACCTACTGCTAATTGTCTTTGGAAGCTTGAAACGCTGTTTGAGACGCCCGATTGACAAAGACCGTGCGCAGCCATTCGAGACCGATGCTTCTTTAATCGAGGTTCCTCTCTTTTATCCGTTATTTGCAAAGATATTGCCATTTGCAAAACTATTAGAGTGGTCAATTCCCGATGCTGACGTCATAATCGCAACTGCGTGGGAGACTGCTTACCTAGTCAGCACTCTTAGTGACAGAAAAGGTCAAAAGTTTTATTTTGTCCAAAGTTACGAAATATGGGGTGTTTGGAACGACACGGAGTGCTGGAAAAAGGCAAAAAGACTCAAAAAAGAAGACGAAAAATGTGCTGTCGCCATGGCAGATGTAATGCCTAAAGAGAAAAAGTTAAGGGAGTCTAAAGAATTGGTGGATCGCTCATATCAACTCCCGCTAAGAAAAATAACGATAGCTGAGTGGTTGCGACAACTTATCGAAAACAAGTTCGATCAACGCGTAGAAGAAGTCATTCCAAACGGCGTTAATTTCAACATTTTTTTTAAAGAGGGCGATCGCCGCGACGAAGCGGAGCATATCAACGTTTTGATGCCGTACCGGCCAGACAAGTTGAAGGGATTCAACGATGGGCTCGATGCGTTTGCACGAGTAAGAGCGCAACACCCAAACACACGCTTCGCTGTATTTGGCCGCAGGCCGCCGCACAAGAGCGGTCAATTACTAGGGCTGCCCGAATGGATAGAATTTCACGACATAGAATCTGATGCGCAACTGAGAGCACTCTACAACGACGCGCACATTTTTGTCCTCCCCAGTTGGATCGAGGGTTTTCCACTGCCACCTATGGAAGCTATGGCCTGTGGCTGCGCAGTTGTTACCACCGACGCAGGCGGATTCGTTGACTACCTTAAAAACGGCCAAACAGCTCTCGTGGTCCCGATAAAGGATCCTGCTGCTTTGGCACGGAGTGTCTGTAGGCTAATCGAAGATGAGAACGAGCGTCGAAGGGTGGCCGAGAATGGACATCAATTGATCCGCCAGTTCACATGGGAAAACGCTGCTGAAAAGATGGAAGCAGTGCTAAAAAAAGACAACAAAGCCTGTTTATGGTAACAAAAAAGGTGTTTTACCTCTGTATGTGTCGAAGCTCCCGAGGACATGCCTTATGACGCGGAGGGCTGCTTGAAGTCGGCATAACCAATATTGCAACCACGAGCGATGAGCAAACGCTCAGCTGAGATAAAGTGACCCTGCGTTAGACCGGGAAAGAATTCGCCCAGAGAGAATCCCCGACGATGCAATGCAGATATGTGCCCTGTTTGTCTAGCGGAGGGCTCCAAACCGATTTCGATTGGGCGTAGCGTCGATTGCCCATATCTAAACTAGCGGTAGGCCCATTGTTCTTTTTTTAGACTAACAGCTACGCTCAAAGCGTCAGTTGAGGATTATCCCTTGCGAAAATTATGAGCGAAAAACGCGAGCTCAACGAGGACGAGTTGCTTCGTTTCGACACACGTTTTCTTTTTTTGCACCTCGATTGTGTTGACGAACAGCGCTAGTCACATGATGCGCGCGACCATTCAAGGATGCTTTCGGTTTATTTTTTTATAAAAAACCCCCAGAAAGGCAAGCTTTTTTAGAAGAAACTATGCACAGAGTTTAAGCCGATGACTATTTTCGCTGGTCCAGCGCCATTGCACATTAAGAGCGGATAGGAAAGCTTGCGATGGCTGCGGTTTCACTCTGCATGCGAACTACTCAGGATGAGTCCTTTAAAGACTTTTGATTTGTTCTGCAACCGTCTCCGATAAAAGGTTCTACTTGGGAGGCCCGACAGCACGACGTGGCGGCGACTGATCATGTGGCGCTGATCATCGTGCCGAATGCCAAGCGCCTCAAAGAACAAGAAGTACGCAATATCCGAAAAAAACGAGACGTTTCGTGAGGTGCGGCACCCCCTATATCCGCTTGAGGGGCAAACCTACCGCGTGAGCATCGGACGCTAGCTTTTTTTCTACCTTCAGCGGAAATCGGGCGTCGCGCAATCACAACTATTAAATGAGTGACAGCACACAAAAATGAAGTGCAGCGTATATCGATCGTCGGAACCGGGTACGCCGGCCTAAGCACTACAGTTTGCTTGGCGTCGAGGAGCTACGACGTTATCATCTCCACGCGCAATGGTAAGACTTCATTTGATTGGTTGTTGAAAGCGCAATGGCGAGCTTAGACTCAAGAACAATGTGTGCGCTAACGCTATCATTCATTGTCTTAACGGACGTTTTCATTATCCTCGACATTCCCATTTTACGGCAGGTCTTTGGCTTTGTCCTGCTCACTTTCCTGCCAGGGTTTTTGATAATTCGAATACTACGGTTTGGCAAAACTTCTTTGGAAAAAACGTTATTTTTGATGGGGCTTAGCGTTTCTTTTTTGCTTTTTGTTCCGTTGCTAATGAATTTCGCATATCCTCCCATAGGCATCTCACGTCCGCTATCGCTCTCACCTCTCGGTACAACGTTTTCAGTGATCTTAGTTGGATTAAGCCTTGCTGCTTACAAAAAAGGCTCCCTTGACTTGCAGATCAACACAGAAGGATTCAAGGAGTTGATTGGCAAGATTATGGCCCCGCCTGTGCTGGGTGCCGCTTTGATTGTGATACTTGGCATTCTTGGAGGACTCAGCATAATGTTCTACCGTGATTCGATCGTTTCGTTGCTTTTAGAGCTAAGCATTGCGCTGATCATTGTCTTAATTATAACAGACAAGATTTCACCACGTTTTTACGCTCTTTATATTTTTGTAATTGCTCTGGCTCTGCAATATAGCCGCACGCTAGCATCACCAAATCTACTTGCGGGAAGCGATAGTCTGTATGAACTCTATTTTGCCAACCTCGTGAAAGCAAATGGGGTTTGGAATCCAAGTTTTTCGGCACTCAATCAGCTCAGTCAGGCCATCAATAACTATTATGCGATGCTCAGCGTTGTTGTATTACCGAATGTCTATTCCATTTTGCTCAATCTGAGCACTGTGTGGATATTTAAGCTTATATACCCCTTTATTTTCGCTTTTGTGCCTCTAGGACTATATGAGATATTCAGGACGCAGGTAAAATTCAGCAGTAAATCGGCATTTCTCGCTGTGTTCCTCTACATGGCTTACTTCGCGTTTGCTCAAGCGTTTCCCATTGTCACGAGACAACAAATCGCGATGCTCTTCTTCGTGTTAGCAGTACTTCTGATTCTGAATAGGTACTCGCAAGAGTCGAAAAAAGCCGCTCTGCTCGTACTATTTATCGGCGGCATGGTAGTTTCTCACTACTCTACATCTTACCTATTCTTGTTTTATCTTGCCGCAGTTTGTGTAGGATCCAGATTTGTAACATCAAGAGCAAGACAAAAACGCGTCGAACCAGCAATTCCCGTCGCTATTGTCGTTTTGGCCGTCGTTATCACTTTTGGGTGGTATGTGTTTGCCGGTGCCGGAGCACCTTTTAACGGATTTCTAAGTGTCGCTACTCATACATTCAATGTGGTCTCCACCGAGACATTCATGAGTACTGATCCTGCTGTCGCGAATGGACTCGGAGCTACTGCTGGAGGTATGTCGCTTCTTGGCCTGCTGGGGCATTACTGGCAGCTTATCACAGAGGGATTTATCCTGACAGGATTCGCGTCTGTGATATGGCGGCGCAAAACTCCGAAAATGAGTCTCCAATTCTTTTTGTTTTCGCTGGCCAGTCTCTTCGTACTGGCAGCTGTCGTAGTGTTGCCGTCCGTGTCCAGCGCCATAAATACCTGGAGATCATACTGCTACGCCTTACTCTTTTTGGCTCCCTGCTGCATACTGGGCTTAGAAGTTGTTGTCGAAACGGTCTCTGGCTGGCTTGGCGCGAACAGAGGTCTAATACTTAAGCTAACATCAGTGGCATTGATCGTCCTCTTAGTGCCTTATTTTCTGTTAAATTATAATTTCTTTAATGAAATTGTCGAACATCCTGCAAATTACGCTTTCTTACCGACACAAAACTCGATCGGACGAAGTGTCAAGTACGCCGACAATGCGAGCTGGTCGTATATGGTTAACGGACCTGAGCCAATTGAAACCGATTGTGCGAGTACTTGGCTCTCAGGCTCCTTTGGCCAATCTTCGGTGGTCTATGCGGATTTTATTAGAGCGGCCGGCCTGGTTGGCTACGGAAACATATCACCCAACTCTATTGTTGTGCTCAACTCTACTATTGTGCCCCAGACTGGACAGACCATCCCGAGTAATGCATATATCTACCTCGCGGCTCAAAACGTGCAACAACAAAATATCGTACTACCCCAAGGCACTCAAGAAAATTTATCATCAGTTCCTGGACTAGCCACTGCAAGCAGAGCTTACGATAATGGTCTCGCCGAGGTCTATCGTACCCAGTAGTGATAGCAAGTAAGCAGATGCCTTCAAATGCATGCCTTGAAGTAGTGACACCTTTCTATGGCTGAGCGCCCTTTACTAGGCCCGCTCTCCTCGAATGGACATGCCAAGGTCTTGGAAACGAGCAGTCACTCAGTTGGGCTTTCGATAGCGACATGGGGTCCACCACTATAGTTTTAGAATCACCCACTGCAGCTCGCGGGGAAATGCTCGGCGAATTGGTCAACTGCCGCGATTTGCGACAAAAGATGCAATCCAATAAAAAGAGCACTTCTACGACGGTTCAGAAAAAAGAGGGATTAAAAAAAATCGCACGACCAATAAGATCCATTTCGCACACAAAGATGATCGAATTTTGAAGATAGGAACGTAGCCATCCTCAAGGCTGGTTCTAGCGAGCATCTCACCTGACGGGTTGGGGCGGCAAGAATATGTTTCGAACGCAACTATTTGCGTTCCACAATTCTACGTCGCAACATGCTCCGCGTGAACCTGAAAAACCGTCGCGGGTACTGAAGGTTTGATCTCCGGAAGGGGGCGGATGTAAATGCGCGGAAGTAAGACATCAGTGCCTTTCTATTTTGGCCGAGATTGTAATAATTTAAGCCTAAGGTCACAAGAGCGTTTGCTTTCGCCTCTGCCGAATTTCGATGGGGCCACTCACTCAGTGTACCTTCGATAATCGTAATGATCTCCCGAGACTCAACCCGATGTGCCTCATTTCGGGGCCCTGTGTGGGCCAAGGTATTGTTCGCATGTATTCGATACTGGGCAAGCGGTTCTGGAATGAAATGAAATTCATACTTCTTTGCTAAGTCCAGAAGAACTTTCCAGTCGTTTGAATATTTCAAGCGCTCATCGTATCGAATGCTGCCCATATTTTCCCTTTTAAAGAGCGGTGTCGGGGGGCAAATATAGTTCCGCGCAGAGAGTGCTCGGAAAATGTCCCCGCTTTTCTTTTCCGCGCCGCTCCATGCGCTGAAGGTCGGGCCCATCCGTTGGATCCGTTGTCCTCCCTCATCGATAAGCTCCCCATCCGTCCAAACGATCAGGTCCTCATTGGATTCAAGAACTGCAAGTTGCTTACTCAGCTTATCCTTCATCCACACGTCGTCTGATGCCGTCCATGCCAGAAATTTTCCTTGGGCGATTTCAATGCCGTCATTCATAGTTTTTGAGATGCCACAGTTTGTCTCGTGAAGGATTACGCGCACTCTAGCGTCTTCCGCCGCATATTTCTGAATAATTTGTCTTGACGCGTCTGTCGAAGCATCATCAACAATTATCAATTCAAGGTCGTCGAAGTCTTGGCCTAGGACGCTCTCGATAGTTTCGGAGACGAACTTCTCGTGATTGTATGAGGGCATTACCACGCTAACTAACGGCATCTTTAATTGTCCGTCCGACGTACATGATTTCTTCTTCGGTCAATGAGGGATAAAGCGGGAGAGAGAGGATTTCGCCGCAGATTGTCTGGGTTACAGCTAATTCTTTTGTGCTTTGAAACGCCATATAAGCGTTTTGCTTATGGACCGGAATTGGATAGTGTATCTGCGTTTGAATGCCACTCTTCTGAAGAAATCGTTGACAATTGTCCCTGCCCGCTACTCGTATCACAAATAGATGGTACACGTGCCTAGCATACGTCCTCTCGCTAGGCAGGACAACCTCCACGTGCTCCAGTATTTCCTTGTATAGCTCAGCTAATCGTCTTCTCTTTTCGTTCCATTCATCAAGCCGCAATAGCTTAACTCGCAGCACTGCTGCTTGCAATTCGTCCAAACGGCTATTGATCCCCACAAGGTCATGATGGTATTTCCTAGATTGGCCATAATTCCGCAACAACTTTACTCTTTCTGCTAAGCTGCGGTCGTTTGTCGTCACCATGCCACCGTCACCGTAAGCACCGAGATTTTTTACGGGATAAAAGCTGAAGCACCCTGCGTTCCCAAAGCTGCCCACTTTTTTTCCTTTGTACTCCGTCCCGTGTGCTTGACAGGCATCCTCGACGACCGAGAGACCGTATTGTTTCGCTATCTTGAGGACTGCGTCCAAGTCTGCGGGGTGTCCATAAAGGTGGACCGGCAGTATCGCTTTCGTTCTTTCCGTGATTCTCTCCTCTATTTTGGCAGCGTCGATGCAGTACGTGTCAGGCTCTACATCGACAAAGACCGGTCTTGCGCCGCACCTTACGATGCAATCAACTGTTGAGACAAACGTGTGAGAGACGGTAATCACTTCGCTGTTTGCGCCGATTCCCAAGGCTTTTAGAGTAAGAAAAAGAGCATCAGAACCTGAATTTACGCCTATTCCGTACTTGGCTCCAATGTAGCTTGAAAACTCCGTTTCAAACGCAGCTCCTTCATCTCCTAAAACAAACCGTCCGCTATCAAAGACTCGTTCGATTGCTTTGGCTATCTCTTGCTCTATTTCCGCGTGTTCTCTTCTGAAATCAAAAAAGCGGATCTCTCTCTTCACTGAACATGTCCTTCGACGCACGACGCTCAGTTAGCAGCGAGGCGATTATGAAGTGGAAGCTCTCTCGTTGCAACTCGCCCTTTTGTTATGCAGTTCAAGAACGGAACACAATCGTATCCGTTAACGCCTAATTTTATCACACCGACTGTTCTTAGGAAGTAGGTCTCAGAGGGATTTACTAATTGCCACGTCTACTTGGTAAACATCATATGCGATGGTCCGAGCGCCAAAACCTTCCTTGTACGCAGCTAAGCCACGATTTAGGTAAGCCCCTCCTTTTTCCGTTGATATTCCGAAATCAAAATACTTCTTCCCACTGGAATACTGAGTGATCAGGGAGTCCAAGAGTAATTCTGTGGCCCCCATTTTTTTCCCTGTGTTGCTCGATGCTATATACTGTGTATGAACGACGGGTTCACTTTCGTAGATAACCACGCCTGCCAGCATTGTCTCATCCTTGTAAGCAGCAAAAAGCTTAATATTGTCTGGGAATTTCTGTGCAAGTGATTTCATCTCACTCGCCGTATGAGTAGGCTTTACGTTATATTTACTTCTGAGTACCTCCTCCTCTATGGACATAAATGCTTCAAAATCATTAGTTTGCTTAATTGCCAGCCCTTTCTTCTTGCCTTGCTTTATGCTCCACCTTGTTCCTTTCCTAAACGGAAGTGGTTCATCGAGGAGTATCGCGGAAGAAACATCGCGTCTGATTAGCTTTCCACCGTGTTGAAAAAGCGCATATAGATCCTCTTCCGCCGGCACGACCTGGTAAATATGCGGAATTGCTTTGTACACTAAGGTCTCAATCCGATGTTGGCTTAGATATGTCATTAAAGAGTTAAATAACTCTAACATCAGTTCGATTTTCATCTTCCGATCAGATACAATCCCCCCAAAAGTCAGACCAGCGTGACTGTAAAAGATATCATCTGCGACATTTGCGGGCATAACAGAGACTAAACTGCCGTTTTTAAAGAACAAAAGGGACGAGTCTGAGAATCGATCGGAGTGATACTCCATATAATCTCGGTGAAACAGAAAGCTTCCATTCTTTGAACGTCTTACGAACCCGTCCCAAAGTGACTTATAACGTGATCCGTAGTTGGTGATCTCAATCATGGCAAGACAACCAGAACCCATCAGTGCTTCAAAACAGCATAACCAAAACCTGTCTCCCCGCAGTTGTTCCCACAATCTTTGATGTCGGCATATCCTCTTGTCAAATCTACGAATGGTATTATAGTTTTCGCGGTCATTTAAATAGTCCAATCAGTTCAGGGAGACCATTTATGAGGAAATTAGGCTCAAGAGCTTCAAGAAACTCTCTTGACCTAATACCACTTGTGACTGCGACTGTTGTTGCCCCAACGTCTTCGTCGACTCTTCCACATCTGGTCTGTGCTGTCCCTGCGATACAGATCATCTTGAAGCGTCTCCTTTTCCCTCATCGTCAAGTGCAACGAGAAATTGAAACACGTTTGGACCCAGAATCCGGCGGAGCACGTCGCTGCATTCTAGCATCGACTTATGAGATGGTTTGAGCACCGCACGCTGATGTGGCAGCGTCAACTTGGTGCCTAGGGCAGTTTTCCCTAACGCTCGTTTATACATTCTCTAAAAACGTCGTACTCACGTATATAATCAGGTTCGCTGAAGTATTCGGATGCTAAGACCAAGCAAACGGATCCAGAGGAAAAATTGTCGATTTCACGCCAGGTCATCGGCGGAATATACAAACCATAATAAGAGCGATTTAGGTGGTATCGCTCCCTGCTAGACCCGTCGTCGAGAACGACGTCAAAACTTCCACTCGCCGCGATGATGAACTGTTGCAGCTGCTTATGCGCGTGTCCGCCTCGCGTCTCGCCGCCTGGAACATCGTAGAGGTAGTAGACTCGTTTGATCTCAAACGGTATGTGGCGGTTCTCTTCAATGAACGTGAGATTGCCTCTCGCATCTTCAACTTTCGGAAGTTGAATTATAGTATCTCTCTGTGATGCCATGGTTCACATCTGAGCTTTTGTCAGCCTCAAGGTTTTAAGCAAATCGAGAATCAACCGTTTGTCGTCATCATTTATTCCAAACTTGTATATAATGGCAGCGTAAGCAACCAGGTCGATGATTGTTATCAACGTCAATGGAGCATTTTCGAAAAGCAATAGTGCTGAAATAACCCCAATGATAGCTAAACCAAAAATGGGCGGCACGCTCGCCCTTTTTAACCCAAGAGCATAGCCGTGTCGTCCCAAAAAAAAGAGGCCTAACGCCAGCCCAGAAGCTTCAGTTGCCACGGTTGCAAACGATGCCCCATAGTAGCTATACTTCGGTATCAACAACAGGTTCAGGCCTATATTTAACGCGACATCTATGAAAGTCAGTTTCATGTTCAGCTTCTGCAGGTTGCTGGCGATAAACGCGTTCCCCAGAACCATAGTCACGTACATGATCGCTGCTGCCCATATTAGAATTTGCAGCGCTGCGATGGACGGGATAAACTTCTCCCCATAGAGGAGGGAGATGAGCGGCTTTGACCATAGGGTGACGAAAAATGCCATTGGCAGAGCGAGGTAAAGCAGGTATCGTATCAACTGCGCGCTCGTGTCGCGAAATGACTGCTTGGAATCTTGGTGTAGCTTGGAAAGTATCGGGAACAGGGAGGCGAGCAAAATAGTCGGAATAACGGTTGAGGCCTCTGAGAGGGTATATGCGATGCTGTAAAAGCCGACTGCCGTGGTGCCTTGGATCAATGATATCATCACCACGTCTATCCTGAAGTAGACCATTACGCTTATTGCCATACACGCCATGGGCCAGGCCTCCTTCAGCGCGCTTCTCCAGAAAGCTAAGTCGGCTTCAAGACGCGGTACGAAAAATCTCCGGACGCATGTCGCATAGGTGTACGCTAACCCGGCTGCACTCGACGAGAGCAAGACGAGCGCAAAGACTACGACGTTCAGGTGCAGCAGTATCGCGATCACAGCTCCACAAAGCGGCACAACACTGGTTATAACAGTGAGTATGGACTGAAACTCAAGCTGTTCGAACGCTTGGAATATGGCCAAAAAGAGTGACGAAAATGTGTTGAGGACGATCCCAATGGACAGGATGTAGACCACGTAAATAGTCTGCTGCGAGTACCCAGCGGCATTTACGAACACCACGATCAGACCGATGGTGATGAGCGAAAATAGCAGCTGTATCGGAAAGACGTTCGCCGCATATTTGCTCGCCTTTGAATTATCCCTAGCAACTTCTCTTGTGGTTAACGTCGACAAACCGAAATTTGCGAAAATGGCGCAAATCTGTGTCAGTGCGAGTGCAAAATTCAAGATCCCAAGACCTTGCGGGCCTAAGTATCGCGCCACGAGGATAGCATAAACGAAGCTCTCTCCGTAACTTATGATCTGACTAATTGTCAAAAAAGAGGTATTTCTCGCTATGCGCCTGACGCTCGAAATATCACTTTCACGTTTTTGAATCGGCGGCTGCTCAGACATTTAGATGTGTAGGAGGCGGTTTAATGGCGCCGTTTCTTATTATCTGCCACACTTTCGGGCTTGATATTTGATCAAAGTAGAGAAACACACCAAAAAGAACATCAGAGCCTAAATAGCTTCCGAAAACGCTCTTTGTCACAATGCCATCGGCTGATTGAACTCTAGCGCAGTCAAAATGCGAGGTCTGCAACGCTCGCGTCTCTATTCCACTAGAGGGGCCTTGAGAACCCACGCGATGTATGTTTTTAGGCCACTCTCAAGATCGGTCTGCGGGCTCCACGATAACAGTCGCTTTGCCTTTGCGGTGTCTGCCAACGTATCGCGAGCGTCTCCCTTTTGCTGCTCGACGTGCCGTACTCGAGCTTTTTTCCCCACGAGACTTTCTATGCTCTGGATGAGGGCGTTGACGCTTATCGTGTGGCCTCCTCCGATGTTAAAAACTTCACCCTTGCTATCGCTGTGGGTCGCTAACTCGAGTGCATCAATGACATCGCTGACAAAGGTAAAATCCCGTAACTGTTCCCCGTCGCCGTAAATTTCAATCTCGCGTTCGTTCAATATAGCGTGCACGAATCTGTGGATAGCCATGTCAGGGCGCTGGCGTGGCCCGTAAACCGTAAAGTAGCGCAAAGAAACGACTGGGACGCCATAGTTCTTCCAGTAGAGATAACAGAGATTCTCAGCCGCAAGTTTGGTGACCCCGTACGGAGAAACGGGCAACGGTCGAGCATCCTCCTTCATCGGCAGCTCGGCGTCTCCATATACGGACGAAGAAGACGAATAAATGAAGCTTTTCAGTTCCGCGGAGCGATAAAACTCCAGCAATCGCTGCGTTGCTTCTACGTTGTTCTTCGTGTACGTTGCAAAATTCGCGCCCCACGACGCGCGAACGCCTGGCTGTGCCGCCATGTGAAACACGCGGTCAACGTGCGGAAATCCGTCCATCTCCAAGATGTCTTGTCTGATAAGCGTAAACCTCTCTTGATTCAAAGCGCACGACAGATTTGCGAGTTTCTGTTCTTCTGAATAGTAATCGGTGAAGCAATCGATTCCTACGACGTCGTTATCGCCTTGTAATAACCTCTCAACGAGGTGCGAACCGATGAATCCCGCGCACCCAGTTACCAAAACTCGCGTCATTTTTCCTCCACTGCTTCCGCGCCCGTGTTACTCGTATACTTGGAAAACTACGAGTGGTGCGATGTCGATCGTTCTAGTTTATTTCCCTCTTCGCAAGCTTTCGCTGCGGTCATATTGCTGGCCTGCGTAATCGGGGTCAAGAAGTTGTGCATAAACTTTGATCAAAGTCATGGCCAGTCACCGTTTTTCGATTCAAGTCGCTTTTTTGCGAGATATTCGATCAATTCCCGTTTCAAGTCATCTCGTTCTAGTGCGAAGTCGATCACCGCCTTTAGGTACCCTATTTTATCCCCCGCATCATACCTCACTCCATCGAGCAAGTGCGCGTAGACCGGGCGCTCATTCAGGAGCAATCGAATCGCATCGGTGAGCTGCAGTTCACTCCGCACGGAATGGGGCACCCGCTTTATGCAATCAAACAGGTCCGCGGTCATCACGTACCGTCCGATGATGCCTAAATGGGAGGGGGCCTCTTGTAGGGTTGGCTTCTCGATTACGTCACTCAAACGGTAGAGCGAATGATCCACCTGCTCCCCCTTTATAATGCCGTAACTCGATACTTTTTCTTCCGGAACACATTCCACAGCAAGGACAGGGCTCTCGTACCGTTCATGGAGAATCCCGAGTTGCTTTGTACACGGAACGGTTGACTTTATGATGTCATCACCCAGCAGCACTGCAAAAGCATCATTTCCGATATGTTTTTCTGCCTTCAAAACGGCATCTCCGAGCCCTTTTGGCTCTTTTTGCCGTATGTAGTGAATGTCCACCAAGGTGGATATCGTCCGTATCTGCTCAAGTTGTCCGTATTTGCCATCGTGGGCCAGATGATTCTCAAGTTCGGGAGAGAAGTCAAAATAGTCCTCGATCGTTCTCTTGCCCCGTCCGGTGATGATGATAATATCGTCAATTCCCGAAGAAACTGCCTCCTCGATTACAAACTGTATGACGGGCTTATCCACGATCGGCAGCATCTCTTTTGGCTGCACTTTCGTGGCGGGAAGAAAGCGCGTACCTAACCCGGCTGCTGGTATCACTGCTTTTTTAATCATTGTTCCCTTTCTCATCTTCTGAGGTTCGTGCAATTGCTGATCGTTTCAACATCCCGCTCGGCGCTTGACCGTTGAGCGATACGGTATCGATTCTTACCTTGAGCAAATCATCAAGTGCCTACAACTAGTTTTGCAGCTCGCGCGCCACGGGACACTGGCGCAACATAAAGAAAGCCTTATGATGGCTGGGCTTCGTATGGTAGTACGAACTATTCGTGTGAGTCCGTTAAAGACTTTTTGATTTGTTCTGCAACCGTCTCCGATAAAGGTTGACCCTACTTAGAAGACCAACGTCACGTCTTGCGGCGGTCATGGCCTTGCCGAATGCAAGCCCCCACTTAGGCATAACGGCGACACCCGGCGAAAAAAGGACGCCCCTATAGCATATTACTCTCGTTTTGTCACCTTGTGGAGCACCTGACAGCGTGTGAATCGGGCGACAGCTCTCTTACCTTCAACGGACATCTGGCTTCCCGCAAACACAACGTTTAAATGGATGACCGCACACGAAAATGCAGTGCAGCGCATATCGATCGTCGGAACCGGGTACGTTGGCCTCAGCACCGCCGTGTGCCTTGCGTCTAGGGGTTACGACGTTATCGCCTCTACGCGCAACGAAGATAAGGCGCGTATCATCAATGCCAAACGAGCCCCCTTCCACGAACCAGGACTGGATGACGCGGTGCGAACGAGCATCGAATCGGGACACTTACGCGCTGAGACTGATCGTTCCGAAGCAGTACGTCAAACTGAGGTCACGTTTCTCACCGTAGGCACGCCGGAGAACGCGGACGGAACGGTCGACCTGCGGTACGTTATCAGTGCGAGTGAGGACATCGGCCGTGCGTTGAAGCGGAAGAGCGCCTATCACCTCGTTGTGGTCAAGAGCACCGTAACGCCCGGGACGGTGCGAGGCCCCGTCAAGGCCGCTCTCGAAGAAGCCTCGGGACTCGTTGCAGGGCGTGATTTTGGCCTGTGCACGAATCCGGAATTCCTGCGACAGGGATCAGCAATTCAGGATACGTTGTACCCTGATCGTGTGGTAATTGGAGAGTATGATAAGCGGTCGGGCCAACAACTGGCAGATCTGCTTGCGGGTTTTTATGGGCCGGGCATCCCCATACTCAGGATGAGTCTTGAATCGGCAGAGATGGTCAAATACGCGAGTAACACCTTTCTTGCGATGAAGATTTCCTACGCAAATGAGATGGCAAATATTTGTGAGCGGGTCCCAGGCGTCGATGTGTCCAAGGTGATGGCGGGCGTAGGGCGGGACGAGAGGATCAACCCCAGATTTCTCAACGCCGGAGCGGGGTTCGGCGGCTCGTGCCTACCCAAGGATACAAAAGCGCTGTGCACGTTCGCTCAGACACGCGGCTATTCAGCGCCGTTGCTGAGGGCTACGCTGGCGGTAAACCACGCGCAAGCCTCCCACATCGCCCAGCTCGCGCTCTCAACGCTCGGGGAACCACGGGACAAAAAAGTGGCCCTCCTCGGCCTCGCGTTCAAGCCCGATACCGATGACCTGCGCGAGGCCCCATCCCTCACCGTTTCCCGCGCACTCTTGGAAGCGGGCGCGCACGTCAGCGCGTTCGATCCTGTGGTCAAGCGGGTGAAACAGTCGGGCTTTGAAGGGCTTGAGTATCCGCCCTCAATTTCAGCATGCCTTGCAGGAGCGCACTGTTGTATCATTTTGACCGAGTGGGATCACTTCAAGCGGTTGACACCGGACGACTTCATTCAATCCATGGCGACGCCAGTGGTGATCGACGCCCGGCGTATTTTTGATCCACACGAGTTTGGGAGTCGCCTCACGTTTCTCGCTGTTGGTGTGGGACGCGATTTAGATGTCCGCCACACGTCGGTAGACGATAACGATTAATGAATACAACTACTTTGCAACTGTTCGCCTCCTTCATGGGGCCCTCGCTTCCTCTTTTGTGCGCATCGGCCGCTTTCTTTTTGAAGAGGTCATCCAACCTTTTTTCCAGTGATACGTGCGTATTCAGTTACGTCATAGAAACGTAGTGAGGCGTCTATATCAAGCGGAACTGTTTCGATCCCTAGCCCTGGTGGTTGCCCTTGGTTAACAACGACCGTGCCGTCAACGTGGCGGCGTGCACAATGAAAATCGAGCGTGTGCGGCCGTCCCCGATAGATCTATCTGCAACCCGATACGCGCGATGCACGTGAGCGGCGGAATGAGAGAGAACAAGTGAGCGAGCGGACCGTGCGGGCGTGCGAAGACAGACGGTGGCCAATTGGCTCGGGCAGCACGAGGAGGAAGTCGAAAACCTGAAGGTGATAGAACTCGACGCCTTGCGCGAGGCCTGCTGGATAACGACGCAAGCACGCATCGAGCGCCTGAGCGCGAGGCTCGAGCACATAACAACGGAGCCGGACAAACGCGACTTTTCCGAGGTCCCGACGGCGAAGCTTGTGGAGCTGGAGCTGAAGACGCGCGCTGAGCTTGTCAGAGAGTTTGCTGAGCCTCACATCCGCAGCGAGCAAGAGCCCCAGCACGCGAAGGCCGACGGAACGGCGCTCACCTTCCCCGAAATGCGGTCGGGGGGCGATACCACGCTGTCGCTTGGGCCGGAGGAAAGCGGCAACGGACGAAACGGTCACGCCACGCTGAGTAAACGGGGGGGCTTCATTCTTGGTGTGCCCAAGACTATGTTTAAGCAGGCACGAACGGTATCAATACGAATTACGGAAGCCAATTCGCGGTTAAGACGCTCTGCGCGGGCTTATTCTGCGGGCTGAAGCCGTTATCGCCGGCACCTCCTGCCTTTGGATCGGAGGACCAAGCAAACCAGAATATCCCCGCAAACCACGGCTTGTTGGCAAATACCCGCAAGGCTGCCTTATAGCAGTTTGCCTGCCCGAGTCCATTGTAAGGTCCGACGGGGGCACTCCCAGGACTCTTCGCGGCGTAATCGTGGCTTCCATACCCAAGCTCGGTGAATATCACCGGTTTGTTCACGGTTGCCTGCCACGTCTCAATCTCTTGCAGCCAGTTGCGAACTGTTCCAGAATCGTTATAACTCGACCACCCAGCAACACAATCAGCTACCGAAGGCGTCTTCGCGTTGCTCAGCGGGAAGTACGGATCGATTCCCGCGTAGTCGAGCAACCCCCAGAAGGGGATCCGTGCATAACTGGAAAAAGCTGCGTAGGTGAGCGGCCCGTGGTAGATTGCTCGCACCCCGCTTATCAGCGTGCTCCAGAGCGAATAGTTGCTCGTGTCGAGAGGGCTGAGTTCGGTGCCTATGCAAAATAGCTCAACGCCGTGGTCTTGTGCAATCTGTGCATAGTGGTTGCACATCGTCGCGTAACACGCAAACCACGCGGCAGGGTTTGTCGGCGCTACAAGGTCGGTTTTGTCGCCGCTATCGAGCATCAGTTTGAGCATCACACCCATCCCCCGAGCGTGGATGCCGTTAATCGCAGTAATCAGCGCGGCGTCGGTGGGGGTGTCTTTAGGGTCAGAATAAACGGCGTTTGATGCATGAGTGGCGAGTTCCCAGGTAACGGTTAAGGCGACGTAGTTGGCTCCTGTGCTCTTCAAAGCGTTGAGCGATGAGTTGGAATCGGCAGAAGCGTACGCGTTTGGTTCGTTGTATGCGTTAGCGACGTAGTTGACCCCCTTGTACTTCAGGGCGGTCCCTTCGAGAGGAAACGGTGCTGCTGTGCTTATCGTCGGGTGTATCGTGACCACGCCGACGAACAGGACGGTTAGTAAGAGAACAACTATTAAAGGAGTAACACGCCTGTAGACGTTCATTTCTATCTCCGATCTCGCTCTTTTTTCCAAAGACACAATACCAAACGTTAGTGCTCGACGGGAAAACCCCGCAAAACGAACACCTAGGTAATGTCGCGCTCAGCCATAGCTTTGGTTTTACGTGTCGGCGTGAGTGATGATAAAATTTATCATTAGCTCTTCTTTCTACCGCCGCCAAACAGTCGCGCCCAAAAACTGACCCTGGGCTTAGGCGGCAACTGATATTGAACAAGCCAGGCGTTCGCATCATGCCTCTCGGTCCAAAGCCGACCGTTTGCCTCTTTTAGTTCGGCAATCCCCACCTCGCGCATTGCCATTAACTCTTTAATGTGTTCTAAGTCCTTTTTAATTCGACAGGGTACGAGTATGACCTGCACACGTTCGCGGGTGGGCTGTTTTTAGCTTTTTTCTCCCCCCTTGTAGTACTCTTGTTTCTGCCGTTCTTTTGCATCTTAACCGCATCACTACGTAACGATGATGATCACGCGAACATTACCCCTCTCGCGTCCGCGTCTTTAACCGCAACAAGAACCTGCAACGTCCCCGTGACGTTGGCCTCGCAACTCCACAAAGCGCACTTTTTTGCTGCTTTTCGGTCCACTCGCGAGTATTTTTGCAGTTTTTTCACCTTCTAAAAAAGTGGGTTAAGGCTGTAGCGCGGCGGCTATCAATAAAAATTATGCATTTTATTTAAAAATAGCAAGATATACAATTTAAAAACCACAAACGTTAGCTATGTATCTGAAACCACTTGCACTGGGCATCGTAAGCTATATTCCTGGAGCAAATGCTCTTCACAAAACACTATTTCCAGGAGCCGGCCCCCCAGACGATCCAAAAAGAATTGCCCGTTATCACTATTCTATGTGGCTTAGGCACGTCGTTACGGCGCATCGAAATGGCGCATTTCACAGAGGGGGGCTCTCCGTTGTTGCAGAGTTGGGGCCTGGTAAGTCATTGGGCACTGGTTTAGCAGCACTTCTCGCGGGGGCCGAATCATATTACGCGTTCGACGGGCGGTTTCACAGCCTTAGCAATCGTAGATTGAGGCAGCTACAATAAAACTAAAACCTATTTGAATCTATATTACAAATTTATTGAATCTATATTACAAATTTAATACGTTACCGCGTTTCCATTCGCCACAGGACACCAAATGACCATCAAAGGAAAAAGGAGTCCCATGTGGCTCCGAATACTTGAGATCAGCGCAGGTCTTATCGTCCTTATCCTGGGCGTCATCCTCTGGTGGCCAGGGTTGAAGTATGGGTTAGCCTTCTATGCAGCCCTAGCAATCGCGTTAATCATCCTTCAAATTGCATACCTCATACGAACATATGCCAAAGGCATTTCGGCAGGGCGGCGGCGTAACTTGATTCTGTCAGTACTCGCGATCCTAATCGCCGTCTGGGTACTCGCAGTTATATCCTTTGAATTTTACTATGTGTCTTACCATTCGTCTGATGGATTTTTTTTGACCCTGAGCTACCTGTTAGCCTTAGGATTGCTCTTCGCTGGAATCGCGAGCGCAGCATACGGCACCGCGAGTGGCAAAATCGTAGGCGTCTTAGCCATTTTCATAACCTTCGTGGTTCTTACATACCCACAAATCAATGGCATCCTCGCTCTTTTAGTAACCCCCGTCGTTTTGCTATTTCCAGGTTTCACATACGCTGAAATCCCCGCTGCACTGGTTACGCTTGCTTTGATGATCCTCGCACTCGAGCCGCTAATTTCCGGCATCACGGGCAGAAGGATTTAGCCTACTCGTTCTTGGTAGAAATAGCCGCATGACCGGCCCGTTCGCAGACGCAGTGTGCCGCCTCTCCCTCATCCATAAGGTCAACCGGGCCGAGAAGTTTTTAAAAAAATAAGCCACTTTTGTCCACGTTTGTCTAAGTTTGTTGTTAGTAGCTTCAATTCTACTTCAGAAATATGAGTGTGTGTTCAAGATTTCACCTTTTAAACGTTCCCACGGCTTTCCCGTAGGATGACCCCCAGTCAACTGCGTCCTTTTTTCTGGTTATGAGTTCCTCACCCGACTCCGGCGATTTCGTCTCCCTATTCTCGTTTTTGTGAATCGTTCACATTTTCAGTCCCTTTGGGACGCCGGTTTGTCCGGTGAATAGGTACGGATTGCTATAGGAATGGTGTCATTTGTGCTAGATATGGCACAGATAAGGAACAAATCAGTGCAATCAGACAATCTTCGGTCACAGCTGGCTATACTCGGCAACCGTATCATAATCCTGCTTTCTACCTAAATCCCCGCAACAATGATATGCTTACTGCGAAATCGTCGATTGCGCCGCCAGGGCATGGCTGGCGTGCAGCTCCAGAAATCCTGTGCCGTTATGAGTCACGATCCGCGAACCGCCACGTGCGACGCCGCCACTTTGACCCCCTGTAGTCCCGCACCGCTTCGCGGCGGCAAATGAAAGTCTCGCTCCCTTCTTGAGAGCATTTGATCTCTTGGATTTCGCGTTGCTGATTGGCGCAAAATTGAAGAATTATAACAATATTATCCTAAAAATTACAATAATTTAAAATTTTTTACATGTTGATAGAATATAGCAAGATGTTTATACTAATAAGCACGTATGGTACGTGTTATGTCGCTAATTTCGACGTTTACTACGAGCAGCTCTAGCATGAATAGTCTGACGTCGACGACCTCGTCAGCGATCACGCTCACTAATATCGTTACCGGCGCCGCCATTGCAATCGGCGCGCTTACCTTCTTGCTTGCTTTAAATGCGGTGATGTCTGAGCACGACTCTTGGAACGCAAGAACAGCGGGAGTCTTGCGGGTCATCTTATTGCCCCTCATCATGACGTTTTGCGCCTTTATTGCGTTCAAGACAGCCCAATTCCTCTAAGAGCGAGGGCACTCACCTTGAGAGCAATTCTGGTCAATGCGTAAAGAAGCCGAGCACGCCAAAGAGGACGACGTTGTTCACGGCGTGGATCGTCACGATTAACGTCAGATTTCTCGTTTTTTAGAAAGCGACGCCCAAGACGACGCCGGCCACGGTGGCAAAAAGCAGCTCGTAGCCGTTGGCGTAGCCTGCGTGCATCGCACCGAAGATCACGCTCGTGATGGGGATTCCCACGACCGCACTGCTGCGCTCAATGAGCTGCGGCTGGACGATGACACGAAAGAGCTCCTCTGCGAGCGCCACAAAGAAGAGTATTATGAACTGAATGAGCTCTGGCACTGAAGCATTCGGAATAAGAGCCCGATTCCTAAGATTAGCGTGTACAATAAGCGAGCCCTGTCCGACAAAAAGGCCGACGAATAACAACGTGGAGTCGACCACGCCGCGCGTGGAACCCCA
>Ga0181527_1001809_pt1 | contig 21293 bp, 15 predicted proteins | sample PEATcosm2014_Bin_30_FD_119762 | JGI IMG/M metagenome (GOLD analysis project Ga0181527, IMG submission 119762) | Peatland microbial communities from MTU Mesocosm Facility, Houghton, MI, USA - PEATcosm2014_Bin06_60_metaG | ecosystem: Environmental > Terrestrial > Soil > Wetlands > Peat | place...
CAGATTCTTGAGGCCCTTGACGATGCGGCAGACCGCGGTGAACGAGGCCAGGTCCGCCGTGAACTCCGGCGAGTTGAGGCTCTCGGTGTGCAGCGTGGTAAGCGAGTAGGGAATCTTGTACTGCATCAGGTTATTGCAACAGCTCATCTTGCCGCAGAAGCTGTCGCGGCGGACCGCGATGGTCATCTCCTCGGAGCGGTCGGGCGTGGCCTGCACCAGCACCGGAACCCGCAGGCCGCTGAGGCGAATCGCGTCCACAATGCCGCGCTCCTCGCCGAAGTTGGGCAGCGTGATGATGATGCCGTCGATCTCGTCGGCGTGCTTTTTGAAAAGCTCGGCGCACTTTTGCGATTCCGCGTATGTTTCCACCGCGCCGTGCTTGGATTCTTCCGGGCTCAGGACCACGACATTCGCGCCCGCCGCCTCCAGAACCTTGATGATTTCTTCGCGGCCGGTCTTCGCCAGATGGTCGGGGAAGAAGCCGCGGTTGCCTACCACTACGCCAAAAGTCACTTTCTTTTGTACTGCCATGATTTTCGCTCCCTTGAACTTCTGCCGCGTGCGCGGCCGTTGAAATGGTGATTAAACAAATCAGTCAATTGCTTAATGCTTGTTTCCTGTTTGTGCAGAGTGCGGCGTGGACCAGGAGGTCCACGCTACAGCCGGCCTGGAGGCCGGCGCTACCTGTTCTTTCAGCGACCGGTAACCTTGATCCAAGCAAGAAATCCACTCGATACCAACGGGCAAAATGCTCTATGCGCGGCCGGGACGGAACTTGACACAATAGAGTACGCCCAGCGCCGTCAGCAATCCGCCCCACCAGATGGGCGTGTGCATGCTGGTCAACTGAACCCCGATCGGGTAGCTTCCAGTGGCCAGCTCAAAGATGCCATAGCCAAAGATGAGCAGCCCATAGATCAGCAGCAGCACGCCGATGAAAAACCAGATTTGAATCCCGGAACCATGCATAATTCTTAATCCTTTCTTCTTCTCATCTCACTGAGAGAACAACAAGCACTACCAGAACAGAATGTTGAGCGTCGCAAATATGCACACCGCCAGAATCGCCCAGAGCCAGACGTTCTTGTAGAACGGGACCGGCTCTTCCTTGGGCAGAACCGTGCAACTGTAGCAGAGTCCATCCAGATCTGCGACGGGCTTGGCCTTGGTGACCATGCTGACCAGGAAGATCACGATGCCGGTGAAGAGGCATGCCCACAGCGCGCGGAAGACATTTTCGGCCATCGGCTTGGCTGCTTCCGAAAGCGCTACGTATTTGAGATTCGCAGGATTGAGGTGGACCCAGACGAACAGGCTCACGGAAAAGACGATGCCCAGCAGCAGGCCCAGGAAGCCGGCCGGCGCGGTGGCGCGCTTCCAGAACATACCCAGCAGGATGGTTGCGAGCAGCGGCGCGATAAAGATGCTGAAGAGCGCCTGCACGTAATCCATGATGCCGTGCGCGTGCTGCACCAGGTAGCCGGCGCCAATGGATACGATGACGCCTGCGACGATCGAAATCCGGCCTACAACCACGTAGTGGCTGTCGGAGCCTTTCTTGTTGATCAGCGGCTTGTAGAGGTCGTAGGTCCAGACCGTGGAGAAGGCGCTGATGTTGCCGGCCATGCCGCTCATGAAGCCGGCGATCAGTGCGGTGATGCCCAGGCCGAGCAGGCCGGGGCCGAGGTAGCGGGCCATCATCAGCGGCAGCACTTCGTTATAGCTGTGCAGTTCCGACTGCGGAGTATCTTTCTGATTCAGCACATCCTGTTGCACCTCGGCCGTCAGCGAGGTCTTTTTCAACGACGCGGCGCAATCGGACGACATCGGCATACAAGCCTTCACGGTGTCTTCCGGAACCAGTTGGCGGCGGCTGCCATCGGTGTTCTGCAAGAGCACCAGGCCGAGCAAGCCGGGCAGAATGACGATAAACGGCACCGCCATTTTGAAAAATGACCCGATGATCGGCGCCATCCTCGCGGCGCGCAGGTTATGGGCCGCCAGCACACGCTGGACGACCAGGAAGTCTGTGGTCCAGTAGCCGAAGCTGATGGCGAAGCCCAGGCCGAAGACGATGCCGGTCCAGTGAACTCCCATGGGGTTGGCGGAAAAGCTGCCCATGTCGCGCCACATATGGAAGTAGCTGTCCGTTCCCATGTTCTTAATGATCTGGCTTTTCAGTCCACTGACGCCGCCGGCCTGAATCATGCCCAGAATGGGGACCAGCAGCGCGCCGCCCCAGATGAGCACGAATTGCAGCACCTCATTGAAGATGGCTGAGCGCAGCCCGCCCAGCGCAACGTACAGCGTAACCGCGAAGGCCGAGACCAGGATGCTGAAGGTGAGGCTCCAGCCGAGAACGACCTTCATCACCACGGCCATGGCGAACATATTCACGCCGCTCATCAGGATCATCTCCAGAGCGAAGGAGAAGGCCGCCAGGACGCGGGCGTGCTCGCCGTAGCGCAGGAAGAGATAGCCGGGGACCGAGTGGGTCTTCGATACGTAATAGAACGGCATCATCACCAGGCCGAGGAAGAGCATGGCGGGGATGGCGCCGATCCAGTACCAGTGGGTGGCCAGAATGCCGTACTGGTAGGCCGATCCGGCCCAGCCCATCAGCTCCAGCGAGCCGAGGTTGGCCGAGACGAAGCTCAAGCCGGCGATCCAGGCGGTCATCTCGCGACCGGCCATGAAGAACTCTTCGCTGGTCTTGGAGCGGCCCTTGAGGTAGAAGCCGATCCAGATCACCATGCCGAAGTAGACGGCGATCACGATCATGTCGAGGAGGCGCAGATGCGCCAAAGGCGAGGCGTTGACGGCCAACAGGGCCGGCGATACGAAATGGGCCACACAGTTCACAATCACGGTTTCAAACCTCTCTTATGAGCTATCAGCTATCAGCTTTCAGCTTTCAGCTTTGAGACTCTTGATCTTGGTGCCAGTTACAATCCCATACTGCTTGATTCACAAACATCTGAAAACTGATAGCTGACGGCTGAAAGCTGACAGCTACCTTCACTTCTGCCCATAAGTTGCATCCGCGCCATGCTTGCGGAAGTAGTGCCGATCCAGCAGCGCCTGTGAAACGCCGGGGCTTTCGGGATTCAACAGAGTAGTGTAAACGGCCATCCGCGCCACTGTCTCCAGGATCACGGCATTGTGGGCGGCATCCATCGGATTCCTGCCCCAGGTGAAGGGCGCGTGGCCGGCGACCAGCACGGCCGGCATGGCCATGGGGTCGAGAGCGCTGAAGCGGCGCACGATGGCCTTGCCGGTGTTCAGTTCGTATTTGCCTTGAATCTCTTCGTCGATCAGCGCTTCGGTGGCTGGCACCGGGCCGTGGAAGTAGTCTGCGTGGGTGGTGCCGAAGGCGGGAATACTGCGTCCGGCCTGCGCCCATGAAGTAGCAAATTCGGAGTGGGTATGAACCACGCCGCCGATAGCCGGGAAGGCGCGGTAAAGCTCCAGATGTGTGTCGAGATCAGAGGAGGGTTTGAGCCGGCCCGCGACGATCTTGCCGGCCAGATCGCAGAGAACGATATCCGTGGCAGTCATCTGCTCGTAGGGAACGCCGCTGGGTTTGATGGCGATGATTCCGGCTTCGCGGTCGATGCCGCTGGCGTTGCCAAAGGTGTAGAGCACCAGGCCGTGGCGGACGAGTTCGAGGTTGGCTTCCAGAACTTCAGCTTGCAAACGCAAGAAATCCATGCAAATGCTCCACAACGCACACAGGCTATCGTACCCCGGCACAGATAAACGAAAATGCACAGAGACCGAGGACGGCGGTAAACCTTTTCTCAACCCGTAGGATGAAAGTAAATTTTGTTCCCATCGCCTGTCAAGCAGTACGCTGTATCGAGTATCCTGTAAACGCATTCTTCATTCTCCCCATGGCAGATCGCACCCCCAAAACCAAGCCGCGCGCCCCACGAAATCCAGAACGCATGGATATGCATACCGTTGCGCGCATGGCCAAGGTCTCCATCGCCACCGTCTCGCGCACCATCAATCACGTCCCCACAGTGAACGCCAAAATGGCCAAACGGGTCTGGGAGGTGATCAAAGAGCTGGATTATCTGCCCAATACCCAGGCCCGCGCGCTGGTCAGCGGGCGCAGCCGGCTTCTGGGGCTCATCGTCTCTGAGATTACCAATCCCTTCTTTCCCGAATTGATTCAAGGATTCGAGGATGTGGCCGTGGAGTTCGGCTATGAGATGCTGATCAGCTCCACCAACTACGACCCCGAGCGGATGAAGCGCTGCATTCGCCGCATCGTGGAACGCAAGGCCGAAGGCGTGGCGGTGATGACCTTCGGCATTGAAGAGCCGCTGCTGGGACAGTTGGCGGAGCGCAAGGTGCCCATGGTCTTTGTGGACGTGGGGCCGGATGTGCCGGGCATCAGCCTGCTGCGCGTGGACTATCACCATGGCATCCGCCAGGGCGTGCAGCATCTGGCCGCGCTGGGGCACCGGGATATTGCCTTCATCAGTGGCCCGCTGCGCCTTCATTCGGCGCAATCGCGGCTGGCGGCTTTTCATCGCGCGCTGCTGGAGTGCGGCATCACGGTCGATACAGAGCGGATTGTAGAAGGCGATCACACCATGGAAGGGGGCATGGCCGCCGCGGAAATGCTCTTCGCCGGCGGCAAGCTGCCCACCGCGGTGATGTGCTCCAACGACATGACGGCCATCGGCGTGCTGCAGAAGGCATACCGCGCCGGGCTGCGCGTGCCGGATGACCTCTCCGTGATTGGCTTTGACAACATACATCTGACGCAGATGACCACTCCGCCCCTGACCACCATCCAGATGTCCTGCTTCGAGCTGGCGCGGGCGGCGGTGATGGCGCTCAGAGCGCATGTCGAGGGGACCCCGACGCCACAGCGCGACTATCCCATCGAAACCAAGCTGGTGGTGCGCGAATCCACAGGATTTCCCCGCGGCTCCATGCTCGACCCGCGGCAATAGCCCGTGCGCTGAATCCCGAAAGCGCACTGATTTTCGGCGAAGTGGTCCCTCTTGCTCATCTTTTCCGCCTCCGGCAGAGCAATCTATCTTCGGAGCAGTGCGCCCTTCCGAGCGCAGCGATTCATCCCCGCCAACTGCCCTTTTACCCCCGGAGGCAGCCGATGAATGCTCTGTTGATCTACCCGGAATTCCCCGATACCTATTGGAGCTTCAAACACGCGCTCAAGTTTCTGGGCAAGCGGGCCGCGCAGCCGCCGCTGGGGCTGATGACGGTGGCCGCGCTGCTGCCGAAGGCGTGGAAGAAGCGGCTGGTGGACACCAACGTCGAGCGGCTCAGCGACCGCGACCTGGCCTGGGCGGATGTGGTGCTGCTGAGCGCGATGCACATCCAGCGCGAGTCGCTGGAGGCCATCGTCGAGCGCTGCCGCGCGCGCGGCTTGCGGACGGTGGTGGGCGGGCCGATTGCCAGCAGCCTCTCGGCGGCCGAACTCAAGGCGGACCACGTGGTGATCGGCGAGGCGGAGAGCCTGATCGCCGGCCTGGCGCGCGATCTGGAGCAGGGAAGAGCCGCACCGGTCTATCAGGCGGCCGAAAAGCCGGAAATGACAACTAGCCCGCTGCCCGATCTGAGCCTGATCAAGATGCGCCGCTACTCGACGATGGCCGTGCAGTACTCGCGCGGCTGCCCTTTCAACTGCGAGTTCTGCGACATTATCGAGATTTATGGCCGGCGTCCGCGCACCAAGGCTGTCAGCCAGGTGCTGGCCGAACTGGACCAACTGCGCGCCGCCGGCTGGCGCGAGACAGTCTTCATTGTTGACGATAACTTCATCGGCAATAAAAATCGTGCCAAAGAGTTATGCGCGGCGCTGGCGGAATGGCGGAGCCAATATAAAACAAGTTTCGATTTCAACACCGAGGCCTCGCTCAATCTGGCCGACGATCCGGAGCTGATGCAACTGATGAAAGACGCCGGCTTCGTCTCGGTCTTCCTGGGCATCGAGACGCCCGATGAATCGGGGCTGATCGCCAGCAACAAGCTGCAGAACACGCGCCGCAGCCTGCTGGAGAGCGTGGCCACCATCCAGAGTTATGGGATGCAGGTGATGGGCGGCTTCATCCTGGGCTTCGACACCGACGGCGACGATATCTTCGACCGCATGGTGGAGTTTATCCAGAAGAGCGGTATTCCCATCGCCATGGTAGGCTTGCTGCAAGCCATGCCCGGAACCCAGTTATTCCGGCGATTGTGGAAGGAAGGCCGGATTGTGGACGCGGGCCGCGGCGATAACACGGACGACAAGCTGAACTTTCTTCCCAGCATGGACGCGGCGCGGCTGGTGGAGGGTTATCGCTCAGTGCTTAAGCGGATCTACTCCTGCGAGGCTTACTATGAGCGCGTCAAGCTCTACCTGAGCCGTACGCATCCGCGAACCGGCGAAAGAACGACCCGGCAGCAATGGCTGACCGTGGGCAATGCGCGCGCGTTTGTAACTTCCATCGTCCGCCAGGGAGTCTTCGGGAAACAGCGCTGGAGTTATTGGAAGTTTCTGCTGACCGTGGCCACTCGTTATCGCCATTGCATCGGCGCGGCCATGACTCTGGCGGTGATGGGTTATCACTTCCAGGTAATGACCCGAAGGCTCTCCGAAGCCGCAAACTCGCCCGCCGCGATAGGTAAGTGCCTGCCTGATGCGACCGCCGGACAAGCCGGTTGATGGGTCCAGTGTGATAGATTCGCCGTGAAGGGTGAGCGGAGGGTCTATGCGCCGGTTGTGGCTTGTCGCGTTGTTCATTGGGGTGGGTACTAGCTTTTCCGGCGGACAGCAAATCAGTACTTCCGGGTTGCCTCTTGTTGCGGATGCACCGACGGCCAAGGTCAAGGTCTATACGGTGGGTCCGGGAGTGACGGCGCCGGAGCTTCTTCCGCTAAACCTGCCGCCATTCCCAAACGAAAAGTGCAAGAAGAAGGCGGACGGGAAGGTTGTGCTTTCCGTCCTCGTGGATGATACGGGCAAGCCGCGCAACATTATGTTCCTTAAGCCACTCGGCTCTAATCTGGACAAGTTTGCGCTGTTAATTGTCGCCGCGGACCGTTTCAAGCCTGGAACTTATAATGGCCAACCGGTCGTCGTCGCAGAGTCTGTGAATGTTAGTATGCAAGCTTGTATTGATGAAGAGAAGGATGATACAGGCAAGAAAACTTATTCGCTGCGAATGAGGTCTCAGCCGGTGCAGCAGTTCGGACTTCTCCCAGAACCGCCAGAGGAAGCCATTCTCCTATCGAGCATTTTCCCCACATACGATATTGGCAACGATCATCCACGCACTTATCATGTTGAAGGCTCTGTCACAGCGCCCGTACCTCTTTACACACCAGAGGCGCACTACACACCGGAGGCGAAGAAGGCTGAAATCAAAGGGAAGTGCCTGGTTTCATTCCTAGTCGATCAGCAGGGTATGCCACAGAATATTCGGATAATTCAAAGCCTGGACACCGGTTTGGACCAGAATGCCATGGACGCAGTTGCGAAATATCGATTCAAGCCTGCTATGAGAAACGGTGAGCCCGTCCCAGTCGTGCTCACTTCCGAGGTAAACTTTCAACTCTATTACTAGACGATTCCCGGCCAGCAACGCGCAGAGATGTGCGACCGAAATCAGAAGTTGCGCGATTGCGCATCCCGGAGCATGCTGCGCCTCGAAACCCCCATCACGATAAACTGCGAGTGAGGGCGTAATTTGGGCGGGATGGACCCAGCAATGTCGGGGGACGTGGCCGAGGCCGGCCAGGAAGTGGAGCCGCGCGCGGGCGTCTCTCATGCCTGGCGGGCGCTGCGCCATCGCAACTTCCGCCTCTTCTTTGGCGGGCAGACCATCTCTTTAATCGGCACGTGGATGACGCGCGTGGCCACCGGCTGGCTGGTCTACCGGCTCACCGGCTCGGCTCTGTTGCTGGGCACGATCAGCTTCGCCGGGCAGATTCCCACCTTTCTGCTGGCGCCCTTTGCCGGCGTCTGGGTGGACCGGCTCGACCGCCGCCAGGTGCTGGTGTGGACCCAAACTTTATCCATGATCCAATCGCTGGCGCTGGCGGCGCTGACGCTCTCCGGCCACATCACCATTCCGCTATTGCTCGTTTTAAGCGTGATGCAGGGCTGCGTCAATGCCTTCGATATGCCCGGCCGTCAATCCTTCATGGTGAAGATGGTCGATGACAAGCGCGACCTGCAGAACGCCATCGCCATCAACTCGTCGATGGTAAACGTGGCGCGTCTGATCGGCCCGTCGCTGGCCGGAATGTTGATCGCGGTCTCCAGCGAGGGCTGGTGCTTCCTGATCGACGGCATCAGTTACATCGCCGTCATCATCTCGCTGCTGATGATGCGCCTGCACGCGCCCGTGGTGAAGCGCGTAGCCACGTCGATGCTTGCTGAGTTACAGGCCGGCTGGACTTACGTCGCGGAGTTTCTGCCTATCCGTACCATCCTGATGCTCTTTGCCCTGGTGAGCCTGATGGGCATGCCCTTCGTGGTGCTGATGCCGGTCTTCGCCAAGACGGTGCTGGGCGGCGGGCCGCATACGCTGGGATTTTTGATGGGCGCGATGGGGCTGGGCGCGCTGCTCTCGGCGCTCTCGCTGGCGGCGCGCCGGAACGTGCGCGGACTGGTGCGCATGATTCCCATCGCGGCGGCGGTCTTCGGCGCGGGGCTGATTGGGCTGGGTCTCTCGCATTGGTTCTGGCTCTCGGCGGCGATGGTCTTCATCGCGGGCATGGGCATGATGCAGGGCATGGCCGCCAGCAACACCGTGATCCAGACGATTGTCACGGAAGACAAGCGCGGCCGGGTGATGAGTTACTATACGATGGCCTTCATGGGCATGGCGCCCTTTGGCAGCCTGCTCGCCGGGACGATGGCGCACAACTTCGGCGCGCCCTGGACGGTGTTGATGAACGGCGCGGTGGTGCTGCTGGGCGCGGCCTGGTTCGCGACCCGCTTGCCAGAACTGCGAAGCCAAATTCGGCCGATCTACATGGAGATGGGCATCATTCCGGCAGAGAGCTTGCAGCCGGCTGAGGAGGGAATTGAGCAATGAGCGAAGAGAAACCAGAAATTGAACCCGCGAATAAAGGGAAAGTTGTTATTCCTCGCGAGGTTAGACAGAAGCTAGGAATTAAGCCTGATTTCAACGACATCATCGACAAAGTGATGGAAGAAGAGGATGATTTGGATGAATTGATCACATCAAAAGCAACACAGAAGCTCGATCCCAATCCCGCGTCTGCGATAGGCTTGGCCCTTGTACCGCGCCGCACGGCCATCGTAGTCATCGACCTGCAAAAGGGCATCGTGGGAATGCCCGGCGGCGGGCCGCACGCGAAAGCGGACGTCATTGCCAACTGCGCGCGTCTGCTCAACGCTGCACGCACCGCCGGAGCGCAGCCGATACTGGTGCATGTGGACGGCTCGCCCGACGGCGCGGACCGGCTGAAACCCACCTCCGACCAGCCGATGCGCTCCAACGGCGCGCTGCCGCCCGATTGGAGCGAGTTGATTCCCGAGCTAGATCGCCAGCCCAGCGACATTGTGATTCTCAAGCGGCAGTGGGGCGCGTTCTACGGCACCGACCTCGACCTGCAACTGCGCCGCCGGGGGCTGGGAACGATTGTGCTCTGCGGCATCTCCACCGAGTTTGGCGTGGAGAGCACCGCCCGCGACGCCTACGAGCGCGGCTACGAACTGATCTTCGCTGAGGATGCGATGACCGGCAGCACGGCCGAAAGCCACGCGAACAGCGTCGGACACATCTTCCCCCGCATGGGCCGGGTGCGCTCGACAGAAGAGATTCTCACGGCGCTGAAGGGCTGAGCGGCTTACCTCACTCCGCCTGCTCCAGAATCGCGTCGATGCAAGCCAGTTCCTCGGCGGCGAAGCTGAGGTTGGCCAGCGCGGCGACGTTCTGCTCGATCTGCTCGACGCGGCTGGCGCCAATCAGCGCCGAGGTCATGCGAGGATCGCGCAGCACCCAGGCCAGAGCCATCTGCGCCAGCGACTGGCCGCGCTGGGCGGCCAATTCATTCAGTGCGCGAATCTGTTTGAGGCGGCCTTCTGTAATATCGCTACTCTTCAGAAAGACGGCCTTTGTGGCGCGTGAGTCCGCCGGAATCCCATCGAGATAGCGATTGGTTAGGAGGCCCTGCGCCAGCGGACAGAAGGCGATGGCGCCCACACCCTCGTTGCCCAGCACATCCAGAAGTCCTTGTTCCGGCGTGCGCACAAACATCGAATACTTGGGCTGATGAATCAGGCAGGGCGTGCCCAGCTCGCGCAGAATCCTGATCGCCGCGGCGGCCTGGCTGGCGCTGTAGTTGGAGATGCCGGCGTAGAGCGCCTTGCCCGAGCGCACCGCATGATCGAGCGCGCCCATGGTCTCTTCCACTGGAGTTTCGGGATCGGGGCGATGGGAGTAAAAGATGTCCACGTACTCCACGCCCATGCGCCGGAGGCTCTGATCCAGACTCGCCAATAAATACTTGCGCGATCCCCAATTACCGTAAGGGCCGGGCCACATATCGTAGCCGGCCTTGGTGCTGAGGATCAGCTCGTCGCGATGAGCGGCCAGGTCCAGGCGCAGAATCTTGCCGAAGTTGGCCTCCGCGCTGCCCGGAGGCGGGCCGTAGTTGTTGGCCAGGTCAAAGTGCGTAATGCCCAGATCGAAGGCGCGGCGCACCATCGCGCGGCCATTTTCGAAGACGTCCGCGCCGCCGAAGTTGTGCCACAGGCCCAGTGATATGGCGGGCAGCAGCAGGCCGCTGTGGCCCGCGCGGCGGTATTGCATGGCGTCGTAGCGGTTTTCGCTGGCTTGGTGCATCGGATTCCCCCTTTTTGAAAATGCTCTCGAAATCCTCAGAAATCTGAAACTCCACATCCATAATATGCGTCGATGTTGCCAGATACATTAGCAGTTGCATCCTGACCGAAATCGCTATAAGATGCGACAATCGACGCTTATGCCTGTTTTAATCTCCAATTCGCCTCTTTCCACGCCCGCGCCGCCCCTGCCACGGATGCGACTGGGCAATATCGGCAAACTATGCGTGGCCATTCAAGCCTCCTCGGCGGCGGAGTTGATCGAAAGGGCGACGGCGGCGCTGGTGGATGCCCGGTTCCTCGAACTGCGCCTCGACTCGCTGCCTAAGCCAGCCACGGCTCTGCCCAGGGTGAAGGAGTTCCTGGAAGCGCATCGCGAGGTAACGGTCATCGCCACCTGTCGCCGCAAAGAGCATGGGGGCGGCTTCGAGGGGTCGCTCAAGGCCGAGTTGGACGTGCTGACCAGGGCTGCCGAAGCCGGCTGCCAGATTGTCGATCTGGAGGTCGAATCGGCCGAGGAGGCCGCGCCCCGGCAACTGGAGCACATGCGCGCTGCGCTACGGACGGCGGGCGCGGCGCTGCTGGTCAGCTTTCACGACTTCTCGCGCACCAAAAACCTGGAGCAGGCGGCAGCGCGCATCGAGGCCTTCCGGCCGGATTTCGTCAAGGTGGTCTCGACGGCGAAGTCCCTGGCCGACAACCTGGCCGTCTTGAAACTGATCGCGGAGCGCTCCCGCTCGGCTCAGGTGGCGGGCATCGCCATGGGCGAGGAAGGGCTGGTCAGCCGCGTGCTGGGCCTGCGCGCGGGCGCGGCCTTCACCTTCGCATCGTTTTCAGAAGGCGCTGAAACCGCTCCCGGCCAGGCCACCGTACGCACCCTCCGCGACCTTTACCGCGTCGAGCAACTGGACCATGCGACGCGCATCTTCGGCGTGGCCGGCAACCCCATCCACCACTCGCTCTCGCCGCTGATGCAGAACACCGCCTTCCGCCGCGAGGGAGTGAACGCGGTGCTGCTGCCGCTGAAGGTGCAAAAGCTCGACGACCTGCTGAAGCTGCTGCGCGAGCTGCCGCTGGCCGGCGCGGCCGTGACCATGCCGCTCAAGCAGGAGATCCTGCCCCACCTGGCGAATATGGACGCGCTCACCACGCGCATCGGCGCCTGCAATACGCTGCGCGTCAGCACGGACGGCAAGATCGTCGGCTTCAATACCGATGTGGCTGGGGTGGTGCGCCCGCTGGAAAAGCGTCTCAAGCTCAAGGACGCGCGGATTGCCGTAGTGGGCGCGGGCGGCGCGGCGCGGGCCGGCGTCTTCGGCCTGGTGGAGCAGGGCGCGGAGGTTTTCATCGTCAATGTGATCCACGAACAGGCTGTGGCGCTGGCCAAGGACGCCAAGGCCCACGTGTTGAAGTGGGAGCAGTTCGCCAAGGGCCACTTCGACGTGCTTATCAACGCCACCCCCTGCGGCATGGCCGGCAACAAGACGCCGATGCCGGTTGCCGAGAACGAACTCAACGCCGGACTGGTCATGGACATGGTCTACAACCCGCTGGAGACGCCGTTGCTCAAGCTGGCCAAGTCGCGAGGCATTCCGGTGATCAGCGGCATGGAGATGTTCGTCCAGCAAGGCGCGCGCCAGTTCGAAATCTGGACCGGCAAACCCGCGCCCGAAGCCGAGATGCTGCGCGTGGTGGAGTTGGAGTTGCGCAGGCGGGGGTGAGATTTATGATTTCCCAGGTCCCAAACGCGGGACCTAGGAGACCATGAACCCCGGCGGGAGATTTTGCACCTGACAGTACCCTATTCCCTATGCCCCAGAACGACCATCTCGCTACCGACCCTGATTCTTCCCTCCGGGTTCGTCCGGCGACCGACGCCGACCGTCCGCATTTGATTCTTCTCATTAACGCCGCATACTCCATTGAAACCTTCTTTACCGGAACGCGCACCGACGAGGATCGCCTGGCGGCAATGATGCGCAAAGGCGTTGTCTTGGCCGCCGAAGACGGCAACGGCCGGCTTCTCGGCTGCGTCTACACGGAGGTGCGCGGCAAGCGCGGCTACCTTGGCCAGCTGGCTGTCGATCCCGCTCGCCAGAGCCAGGGCTTGGGAATGCGTATTATGGCAGCCGCCGAGGAGCATCTGCGCCATCAGGGATGCGAAGCCGTTGACATCCTTGTCCTCAGCCTCCGCCCCGAACTGCCACCCATCTATCGCCGCTACGGCTACGTCGAAACCGGCGTCGAGGAGTTCCACTCTACACGCCCGCTCAAACCCGGGAACGAATGCCACTGCATTGTCATGTCCAAACAGCTATAGCCCTAGTACTGCGCTACAGCCTCAGAAGAAACAAGCGTGGACCGGGAGGTCGGCGCTACAGTTTCATGCCCCGTGGATCGGCGAAGCCGGTGGGGGACTCAAAAGGCATGTACAGCCTCCTGCAAAGCACGTGCCCGGACTCGCTCTTTCATCGATCCTGTAGGAGAAAGGTCCACCTTCCCTCCCAGTAAATCGCTGAGCCGGCCTTCCAGCCGAGCCATGTCAAACAGCGTGAGACGCTTTGAGCGGTCGAAATCGGCCATGAGATCCACATCGGAGTGGGCTGAAGCCTCGCCGCGCGCAACCGAGCCAAATAAACGCAGGTGCAGGATGCCGGCCGCCCGCAGCTCCGGCTCATGCTGTCGCAACGTCTGAAGCACAAAACCCCTATCCATATCACCACTCTGCCACAGAGACCTACCGGAATCAAGAGTGGCCTTGGAGAATCGCCTCCCATTCGCCGCTGCCGGGATTCTTTCCGGCAACGTACTTAGTGCGGGCCACGGCCTATTCTCCAGTGGGCTTCCTGGCCACGGCTCAGTTTTTGCGTAGATAGGTCTGCGAGAGGCGATCATGCCAGCAGAGGTGGTCTTCGTCAAAGAGTGCCCAGGCCAGACCCAGGCCCATGGGAACCACGGAGAGGAGCAGCGCGCCCAGGCGGCTGCGCAACTGCGCGGGGGTGGGGATCTGTCCGTCGAAGGTGCAGAGGGAGAGACCAGCAAACCTCATGCCCGGCGTGGCCTCGGCGAGGGTAAGGGAGAGAGTCTGGTAAACCATGGCAACCAGCAGGAAGGCAAAAAGCGCGCAGATTTCCATGATCCGGGCTGCGGGCAGTGTTGCGACGGCGGCCACAACCACCACAGCCGACCCAAGGAAGAGAGCGGTGATGATCGCGCCATCCACCAAGGCCGCCATCAACCGGTGGCCAATGGGCGCCAGTTGCACCTCCGGCTCCGATGCTCGTGCTTCCTCGTACTCCGGTTCGTCGTGGGGTTGAGCCTCCAGTTTGAGGCCCGACCAGGCAGGCTCCGGCCAGGTGGAGGCGTGCTCGGCTCGTACCGTCTCTGGCTGAATGGAGAGGGGGCCTGGGTCGACTTCGAAGATGCTCAACTGCCTCTCCGACCTCTCGACCGCTAACGGTCCCTCGACCCGCCGCGGACGCAGCTTGCGGACAGCGACCAGTTCGCGGGGAAACTTGATCAGGTTGGCGTGAATGGGTTCTTCCGGCTCGACCGGCTTCATCACATGAATGCCACTGGAGTGTTCAGCCGGCTCATGCTGCTCACAACCGTCTTCATCCACAGACGCAAGGCTCTCCTCATAGCGCGAAGCATGCGAAGCGGCTGGGAGTGAAACCGGCTCGATGGGGCGCATGAGTAGATCCGGCTCCTGCCGGATGTGTGAGAATTCGCTCTCCCAGGCCTCCAGCGAGACCGGCAGCGCGTACGGCGCAGGCAGCGGCGGCGCGATGGCTGGCTCCCGTTCGGGCACAGAGGGGGGGACAAACGATGGGGCTTCGGGCACCCACGGACGCGGGGTGACGGGGGCCGACGGTAAGCCCGCAAGGTTCTGGTCCGCGACGGCCGCGGGAATCGGGAAAATGGCCTGCGAAAACTCCGAAAAACATTCCTCCGGGGATATAGTCCGCGTTGATTTTGCCGGGCTTATGTACGAGTCGAAACTCGTACGCTTTACCGCGGGAAGTTGATCCGCACCATAATCTTCGGTGGCCTGCAACTGGCTGTAGCTGGGGGCATGGGCATAGCGCGCGGCCACGCGGGCGGCGGCCTGCGCGCCGCGGCTGCCGGCTTTAGGCCAACCACTGGGAGTGGGGACGGGCGGCTGCTCCGTGGACAAACCTCTGCGGCTTCTGTGTGCGGCAAGGCGCAGGTTCACTTCCTGCTTCCAAGAGGTGGCGGAGTGGGGCTGAACGAGAGATGTGCTCATGGCTCCAGTTTCCCTTCTGACGCGCTCTTCGAGCCGATCTTCCCAGCCCAGAGCAACGGTTCCGGTCCTCGAAGCCCGCGAAAAACGGGCCTGAAGAACGTTGATTTCAAAAAGAGAAGGGAGGTTACGTAAGAAAAGACAGGTATATCTCGGATCGCTGTATCCAAGCGCGGTGAAAACCTACCGATTTTTGCCTGCTGCCAGAGCCGCTCGGCGCATCGGATGCCAGGGCAGCCATTTTTGCTATGCTGACCTTGGTCCCTGGGATGCGTCCTCGCTGTTTAGTGTTTATCACGATGCTGGCCCTCTGTCACCTGCAAATGCGGGGGCAGGCGTTGACCAATGCGGCACCCCCAGCAGCGCCGGAGGACGTCCATGCGGCTGAGCCCGGCCTGGATAGCCCTACTTCGTCCGCTCTGCCGGACGACCCGAGCCTGCAGATTCTGCCCGTGGCCCAGCCGGAGCCAGTACCGGAAACAGGCTATCCTGTTGAGCTGAGTGCCGACCACCAGTCATGGGCAGGCAATGTCTGGACCGGCGCTGGAAGGGTTGAAGTCCACTACCGCGATTACGTTCTGCGTGCCGACAAGGTGGTCTACAATCAGTCCACCACGGAGCTGGAGGCGGAAGGCAACCTGCAGGTTACGGGCGGAGCCAATGATATTCTCATCAACGCCGATCACGGCGATATGCGGCTAAATATGCACACTGCGCGCTTTTTCAACGTCCATGGCTCGCAGGGCGTGCGCAACTACGGCCGCACGACAGTCTATTCCACGACGAATCCGCTCCTCTTTACAGCCCGGGTCGCTCTGCAGACGGGTGAGGGCCATTACAGGATCATCGACGGCACGATGACCAACTGCCGTCTGCCCAAGCCGGACTGGGAAATCATCTCCCGTGCCATCAAACTCGAAGATAACAAGGCCTCCACGACCAATGCGTGGTTCAAATTTCTCGGAGTACCCATTTTTTACCTGCCCTATCTGCGCCATCCGGCGGACGAGACGGGCCGTGAGAGCGGGTTTCTGTTTCCCATTCTCCCCGGTAACTACTCCTCAATCAGAGGCTACACCTTTGGCGAGCAGTTCTACTGGGTCATCAATCGCAGCATGGACCTGCTGGTGGGTACGGAGTACTACAGCAAGCGCGGCTGGGCACCCAACGGCGACTTCCGGTACAAGGGCCGTGGGCTGGACCACCTGACGGCTCGCTGGAACGCCCTGCTGGACCGCGGCATCGAGCTGCCCAGCGTGACCGATCCGAGTCAGATGGCGCTCACCAACCAGGGTGGCGTGGACATCACGGTTCTGGGCCGCAAGGACATCACCTCCGAGACGCGGCTGGCCGGCTGCGTCGATTACTTGTCCAGCTACGTTTACCGGCTGGTCTTCAACGATAACTACTGGCAGGCGGTCAGTTCTGAGGTGAAGAGCGATATCTCGCTGACTCACGCGCACCAGGGATTTGTTCCCTCCCTTTCGCTGGAGCGCTTCCAGACCTTTGCCGGTGCCACCAGCAGCACCACCACGGCCATGATCAACGGCAACCAGGCGAGAATTCTGCATCTGCCCAGCCTGCGCTTCGACGTGCTGGACCGGCCGCTGGGCGCGTCGCCGCTCTACTGGAGCCTGGGGTCGTCGCTCGGCTATCTGGGCCGCTCCGAGCCCGGAGAACCCATCTCGCCCGGAGGCGCTATCGGGACCGGTTTCCACGCCCGCAACGCCGGCCGCATCGACTTCTACCCGCATCTGGCGCTGCCGCTGACTGGCGGCGGCTGGAGTGTGTTGGCTGAAGCCGCGATGCGCGAGACCGCCTACACGATCAGCCAGACTCCCGACTTGAAAGGCTCGAACGGCGGCGTTCCCACGATCAGCCACGACGCGCTCAACCGGACCGATCTGGAAGCCTCGGTGGATCTTCGGCCGCCGGCTTTCGAGCGGGATTTCTCGATTGCCCGCTGGAATCGCGAACTGCGCCACGTCGTCGAACCCGAGATCTTCTATCGCTATGTGGCCGGCATCGGCGAACAGGCGCGGAATGTGCTGCTGATCGACACCGCCGATATTGCCACCAACACCAACGAAGCGGGATTCTCGCTGACTCAGCGCTTTTATCTGCGCCCCGCCGGCGATCAGCCCTGCGCCGGGGCTGATGGCGAAGCGGCAGAAAAGGACTGCCCATCGCGGATGCGCGAGTGGGCCAGTTGGCAGATTGCGCAGAAGTATTTTATCGACCGTCACTTCGGCAGGGCGCTGATCTACAACCGGCGCAACGTCTTCGACGCCACGCTGGACCAGAGCGGGATCGCGTATCTCACCTCGCCGCGCAATCTGGCGCCCATCACCTCGCGGCTACGCTTCGAGGCCATCGACAACTTGCGCGTTCAGTGGGATCTGGACTACGACCCCAAGGCCGGCCAGATCGGCGCGGACAATCTCTTTGCCGGCTACAGTTGGGGACGCACAACAGTCGGCGTGGGCCATGAGATGCTCAATGCCGTGGATGAGAACGGCAGCGCGGCAACGACCATCAAGAGCCAGCAGGTGGAGCCTTTTCTCTCGATCGGAAAGACCAGTGGCAAAGGCTTCAACCTGGCTGCAAATGGCGGCTATGATTACGACCACAACGCGCTGCAATACGCCGGCGCGCAGGCGGTTTATAACTGGAACTGCTGCGGCCTCAGCTTCGGTTACCGGCGCTTCGAGCTGGGTTCGGTGCGCAATGAGACCCAATGGCTCTACAGCTTTACACTGGCCAACTTCGGCTCGGTGGGCGACATACGCCGCTCCAACTCGGCCTTCCGCGACCCCAGCCTTCCGCCGGCTTACTAGCAGCTGCTCCTCTGGTTCAAAGAGTTATACCTCGAATCCCATGGCGCGCAAGCGCCTTGCGACTGGACAGCCTGCCCTGAGCGAAGTTGAAGGGGCCAGTCTCCCCACCGCAGGTGGCTGGAGTATTCTTTCCAGAGAGGAGTTGCATTTGACCCGCATACATTTTTTGACTGGCCTGCTCGCTCTGGGCATGGCCGTGGGCTGCAAAGCCCAGCCTGCCCCGCAGCCGCCGGACCAGACGCTGAACCGCCGCATTGAGGTCATGGTCCGCGACCAGTTCAATGTTCCCTCGGAGTACACCGTGACCCTCGGTGCGCGCAAGCCAAGTCAGATTCCCGGTTTTGACACATTACCCGTCACGCTCGTGCATGGCGCCAATCCAACAGTGATCGATTTTCTGATCTCGGCCGACGGCAAGACCCTGGCCCGCCTGGATAAGTTTGACCTGCTGAACGACCCGCTCTTCTCGATCAATGTTGCCGACCGGCCCGTCCGTGGCAATCCAGCGGCCAAGGTCACAGTCATTAGCTTCGACGATCTTGAGTGCCCCTACTGCGCCCAAATGCACCGGATGCTCTTTCCCGCGACCCTGGAGCACTACAAAGATAAAGTGCGTTTCGTCTACAAGGACAACCCGCTGCCCCCGGATATGCACCCCTGGGCGATGCGCGCCGCCGTGGACGCCAACTGTCTGGCCGCGCAAAGCACCGATGTCTACTGGGCCTACGTCGACTACATTCACTCCCACGGCCAGGAAGTCAGCGGCGAAGACCGCAATCTGGCCAAGAGCTACGACGCTCTGAACCGCATCGCCCGCCAGCAGGCCACACTGGGTAAACTCGACGACGCGCGGCTGGATGCCTGCCTGACGCGGCAGGATGAGAGCTAGGTGCGCGCCTCGATGAAGGAGGCCGAGGCCCTTCGCATCGATGGAGTGCCCGCTCTTTATGTTGATGGCGAGCGCATCAACGGCGTGATTCCTCAGACGCAGCTGTGGATGGTGATTGACCGCGACCTGCGCGCCGCTGGAGTGGAGCCGCCAGCCGCGGTTGCACCAGCAGCGGTGTCTACTACGGTCTGGCCTTCACAAGTTAAGCCAGCAGCGGCGGTCCAGTAGCCGGGGGCTCAGCACAGCCTCGCTTTTGCCCTTCACGCAGGCCGGAGGCAGCAAATAGCGGATGGGCTGTGAAAAACCGTATCCCCTGACCGGCCTGGGGATTTATGCTTGATTGCCGGGGGCTTTGCGCCCCCCAGGAGATACCAAGTTGCAAAGCAAAGCTTTTTGCCGCATGCCGTTCCGTTTAGTTGTACTCGTTCTTTGCGGGGGTGCCTTGTTGACTGCAATGAGCGCATGCCATCGCGCGCCCGCTGCGGACGTTGTGGCGACCGTGAATGGCAAGGATATTCAGCGCTCGGAGTTGGAGAAGTATTACAAGGCCTATCTTGCAGACAATGCCCAAAAGCCCTCCGCCGAGCAGGCCGATATTGTCCGCCTCAATTTCCTGAAACAGATGATCGATGACGAGATACTCTGGCAGCGCGCGGCCAAGCTCAACCTTGCCGCCAGCGATGAGGACGTGAACGTCAAACTGACTGAGATGAAGGCTCCCTTCACGCAGGAAGAGTTCGACAAACAGCTCCAAGCGCACAACATCACCCTGGACGATTACAAGCGCGAACTGCGCCGCCAGTTAACCAAGACCAAGCTGCTCAATAAGGAGATCGAGTCCAAGATCAATATCACCGATACCGAGATTGGCGCTTACTTTGCGGCCCATAAGCCGGAGTTCAATCTGATCGAACCCCGGTACGGCGTAGCGCGGATCATGGTCACCAGCGGACCCGCACAACAGACCGGCAACCTGCAAAACAACAAGGCCTCCGGCGACACCGATGCGAAGCGGAAGATCGATGCGCTCCATAGCAAGCTGGAGAACGGCGATGACTTTGGCGCCGTGGCCATGAACTTCTCCGAGGATGCAAGCACCGCCTCGAATGGCGGCGACATGGGCTTCGTCTTGGAGTCGCAACTGCGTATCGAACCGGAAGTCTACAACGCCCTCAGCAAGCTCAAGCCGGGACAAATCACAGAGGTTCTACCCGTCTACAACAGCTCCGCTCCCGGTCGCCGCCCCGCCGGCTACGCCATCTACAAGCTGATCTCCAAAGAAGCGGCCGGACAGCGCGAACTGAACGATCCGCGCGTGCAGCAGGTCATCCGTCAGGGTCTGCGCGAAAGCCACGCGCAACTACTCCAAACCGCCTATTTCGAGATGCTCCACAACGAAGCCAAGATTCGCAACTACTTTGCCGAACAGATTTTCAAGCAGGGCGCGCAATAAAGCGCGCAGCCTGATGATTGCCGAACCCGCTTCAAGATGCCGCAAACGAAGGAGGCTGCCCATGGCAGCCTCTTTCGTTTGGCAGGTGGCATAGATCGGGGGGATAAGAAATCTGGGCGCCCCAGGTCCGGATTATCGGACCTGGGATCCACGAACCTCAACTATCTGCATGAACTCGCTGGTCAGAATTCCGGGCGTGGACAATGTCAAATCGAAGATATGCATGAAGCAGATGAGGTATTCGACTACGCAGCCTCTTGCACAATTATCCGGAAGCAGAACGGCCTCCGCGTGTAGCGGAGGCCGCTGGTGTGCATGGAAAATGTGGCTTACTTCAACTCGCCGTTGTCGCCCATAGTGATTCCGCCGGGGCCGGCGTTCTTCTTCGCTTCGACGATTTTACGCGTTTCCATAGCCTTGGTACGCCATTCGTCGGCCTTGGCGATGTCATCCTTGCGGGCTGCCTCGTTGCCGAAGTCCAGATCGGCCTTGCGCCGGTAGATCAGGTTCAGGTAGGCCATGGCTTCGTCATAATTGGCCCGGTTGTCATTGGCCTGGGTGAGGTATTGCAGGCCTTCCTCGACCAGCGGAGCATTCTGCGCAATGAGCGTGTCCATGACCTTCTTGGGCGCCTTGGCATTGCCTTCGCCGTCGTCGTTGATGCCCTCGGGGGCCAACGCAGCCAGCGTGTTCTGGTGGGCTTCCATCCAGTCAATCACGCCAACGGTGTAGGCCGCCTCGGCATCCTTGGGATCCTCGGCCAGCACCTGCTTCTGCCACTTCTTGGCTTCATCCAGCTTCTTGATCTGGAAGTTGATGCTGGCGATATTCTTCATGCTGTTGACATCGTGCGGGTTCTTGGCCAGAACCTCCATGAAGATGTCGATGGCGTCCTGCGCACTCTTCAGGTTCTCCGGCGTATCCAGCCCGGCCACCACGTTTTGGGCCAAAGCGGTGGCCAGATAGCTCTTCGCCATGGGCAGGTTGGGATCAAGCTTCATCGCCTG
>Ga0181527_1001813_pt1 | contig 21265 bp, 13 predicted proteins | sample PEATcosm2014_Bin_30_FD_119762 | JGI IMG/M metagenome (GOLD analysis project Ga0181527, IMG submission 119762) | Peatland microbial communities from MTU Mesocosm Facility, Houghton, MI, USA - PEATcosm2014_Bin06_60_metaG | ecosystem: Environmental > Terrestrial > Soil > Wetlands > Peat | place...
CTACACGACGGCGCAAACCGTCACCATCTCCGACGCCATCGCCGGTGCGACGATCTACTACACCACCAACGGAACGACGCCCACCACTGCCTCAAATGTCTACTCCAGCGCGATCACCATTCCGGCGACTCCGGCTACCGAAACCATCCAGGCCATCGCCGTGGCCACAGGCTACGCAAACTCCCCGGTCGCATCCGCCGTCTATACGATGACCTCACCCCCGGCCACTGCCACCGTCGTTGGAGCCGATGTCGGATGGCTGACCCAACTGCAGAGCATGGGGTACACCTGGACCGATACCTCCGGCGCGTCGGGAAGCGCGCTGCAGATTCTCAAGAATCATGGCGTGAACACCATCCGCATCCGGACTTTTGTGAATCCCACCATCACCTCCGGCGTTCTGGGTGTGGGCGATGACAATCAGGCAGGCAGCATCGCCCTGGCCGTGCTCGCCAATTCGATGGGATTCAAGATCGAGATCGACTTCCATTACAGCGATACCTGGGCAGACCCTGGGCATCAAACCACTCCGGCCGCGTGGACAAATGATAGCTATGCCCAGTTGCAAACCGACGTCTATAACTACACTTTTGGTTTCATGACGGCGCTGGCGGCGGATGGAATCTATCCGCAATATGTGCAAGTCGGCAATGAAATCGACGGCGGCATGCTTTGGCCCATTGGCTCCAACAGCACCAGCTTCACCCAGCTCGCCGGCCTCATAAACAGCGGCTATAGCGCCGTGAAGGCGGTCAGTAGTTCCACGCAGGTCGTCATTCACCTGTCGACCATCAGCAATCTCAGCACCTTTGAGTGGTTCTTTGACGGGCTGAAAGCCGCCGGCGGAAATTTCGACATAATTGGAGGCTCCTATTACGACGGCCCGTCAAACATCACCACGGTTGCCGCCAACCTGAATGCGCTGGCCGCCCGCTATAACAAGCCGGTGTTGATCTGCGAGATCGGCTACCTGTATAGCGATCCAACCGATGCCTACAACGATGTGCAGGGTGCGATCCATGCGATGAATGCCGTGCCCAACAATATGGGGCTGGGAGCGATCTACTGGGAGCCGGAAGCTCCTGACAATGCCGCAACGAGTGATTACACGATGGGCGCTGCGACTGCGGGTTCAGGAAATGTGCTGCAGTTTACGACCGCGATCAATGCTTTCTGAATTGAAGGACAGCCGCCTGCGCGGATGGGAACTTAGTAGTATTGTCACCGGGCAATCGGGCAATCCATTCTCAATGATGTCGGGTGACTCCGGCAACTCAGGCTCCATGCAGTCCCTCGGCCGCGCCGATTGAGTGCCGGGAGCACCTCTCACGGTCAAGCAGGGATCGCGTTCACATTGGTTCAACAACTACTTCAACACAGCTGCCTTCACGAATAATCTTCCGGGAACACGTGGGTCTTGGACGGAGAACTGCACTTTGTTGCCCATTCTTAGTCCCTGTCTCCTTATTCCCTCGGTCCCCTGTTCCCTTGGTGCCTGCCTTTTCACTTCCGCGGCACCCGCACTTCGATGCGCACGCCCTTGCCCGGCGCGCTCACCAGATGAAACTTCCCGCCCGACCGTTCCACGCGCTCCTTCATGCCCTTCAGTCCGAAGTGGTGGCCGTTCTCGCGGTCCATCTGGTGGGGATCGAATCCGCAGCCATCGTCGTCCAGGTGCAGAACCAATTCGCTGCTCTTGTACTTGAGCGCCACGTCCACCCGCGCCGGATGGCCGTGCAGCATGGAGTTGTACACCGCCTCGCGCGCCACCATCAGCAGATCGTGGGCCACCGGCTCTGTCACCGTGAAGGGCGTTCCGCTCATCGACCACGCCACCGGCACCTGGAACTCGCTGCTCACCTGGTGCGTCATGCTTTCCAGCTTTTCGCTCAGACTGCCGGCATCGTCCGGCTTGCGCAGATTCCAGATCGCCTCGCGCGCCTCATTGATCGTGTCCCGCAACTGCAGCCGCGCGAAATCCATCAGCCCGGCTCCATGGCTGTCTGTCTCGTCTTCCATCGAGAGCGCTTCCAGCAATGCCGAGACTCCCGTGCATCCCTGGATCACGGTATCGTGCATCTCGCGCGCCAGGCGGCTGCGCTCCTCCAGAACGGCCTCGAACCGCACCCGCACCTGCCGCACCCGGTATTGGTACATGGCAAACAACAGCAAGGTAAGCAGCCCGATGCATCCGGCAATAAACCACCAGGTGCGATAGAAAAACGGGCGCTGCACGATCCCAATCGACGCCTCGCTCACCGCATCGGGGTTGCTTACGTCGAAGGTTTCCACGCGAAAGCGATAACGGCCCGCCGGCAGGTTAGTGTAGTCGGCCGTGCGCTCCGCCGTGGGTGCGCTCCAGTTCTTTTCAAAACCCTCCAGCCTGAAGCGGAAGCGCAGCCCATCCTGGGATCGCAGTTGGATCGGCGTGAAGTCGAACTCGAGGCGCCCGTTTCCCGGCCGCAGCACTACCTGGCCGTCCACCGCAACCGGCCGCCCGTCGGCCAGCACGCTCTGGATGAACAGTGGCGGAGGCGGCAACGCGGTTCGCCCCAGCGAAGGAATATGCAGCGGTCCCAGGTTGCTGGGAAACCAGACATCGCCCTGCGGCGTGATGCAGCCCGATGATTGCGTTCCGCCGTAAATCTCAGTGTTGGCTGCCATGTCGGCGGTGGAGTAGAACATCAGCGCGAAGTGGCGCGGGAACGACTCGGCCTGTGCATCCAGCTCGTGGCGGTTCACCAATGCCACGCCGTTGGGGCCGCTCAACCAAAGATGACCGGCGTTGTCTTCGAGGATCTGATAAATCGCATTGCTGGCCAAGCCGTCCTGGGCTGTGAAGTGCGCCAATTTGCCTTCGCGTAACCGGTACAGGCCGTTGTCGCGGGTGCCGAACCAGAGGCCGCCGTCCGCATCCTCGTGAATCGCCCATACCTTCATCTGTGCCAGGGGCGCGATCGTGGGGTCGTTGAGGAAGGCATCACCGCGCACGTGATTGATGCCGCGATCCGTTCCCACCCAAAGATCGCCCGTGTGATCGATTGTGAGCACCCGGATGCTGGGATAAATCAATCCATTGCCGACGAAATACTGGTGGATCGTCTGCTTGCCTCCCTCCGCCACAATGTGATTGAGGCCGCCATCGGTTCCTACCCACATGCTGCCGTCATGAGCCTGTTCTATGGAGCGGATGAAGGTATTGAGCGTAGTGAAATGCTCGGCCTGTCTGCCCTCGATACGAAACAGACCGTTGCCGTCGGTTCCCACCCACAACGTACCGGAGCGATCCTGAAAGACGTTGCGCACATGAACGCCGCTGACGCCGGGAAGCATTTCGGGAACGAACGCGCCGTCCTTCAATTGAAATAGCTGTGCGGATGCAACCCAAAAGCTGCCGTCGCGCCCCTGGTAGATGGTTCCGAAATCGGAGTCGCTGGGCGTGGGAAAGGCAACGATGCTCACGGGCGACTGCGTCAAGCGAAGCATACCCGCCTGGGTGCCGATCCAAAAGTTGTGCTCGCTGTCTTCAAAGAATCTGAGCACCGTGTTGCTGGGCAGGTTGGCCGGCGCCAGAACGTGAGTGAACACGCCGTCATGCAACTGAAACACTCCCTGCCCGATAGTGCCAATCCATAAAACGCCGTCGCTGGTCTGCCGCAGGGCCCGCACGGTGCTGGTAATGCCCTTGACCGGTCGGAACCGATCCTGTGCAGGAGGCATCGACTCCAGGCCCGCCACAGTGCCCACCCACATGGTTCCATCCTGGGTCTGCGTGATGGATTTGACCATGTTCTGGCCGAATCCAGTGCCGAGAGAATACATCCGTGCTGTCATGTGTTCGATACACGTCAGCCTGTATCCCCCGGCCCACAACCGTCCTGCGCGATCCTGGTAGATCGCATGCACCGATAGCTCCGGAATAGCAGCAGTGCCATCCACGCGCAGGAAGCGACCCTGCCTGTACTGCATCAGCCCGTTATCAGTCCCCGCCCACACCGTTCCTGACGCATCCTCAAAAACGGTGCGCACAAAATCGTTGCTTAGTCCCTCCTTTGTTGTCCACGACTGAAAGCGGCCATCGGCCATGCGGACGATTCCTCCGCCTTCGGTCCCGATCCAAAGTGCTCCATCGCGCGAAACCAGCAGGCAAAAAACGCTGTTCTCGTGCAGCGCCGGCGTATTCTGCCGGTCAAAGACCGTGAAGTGGACGCCATCGAAGCGCACCAGTCCGCCGCTGGTGCCGATCCACAGGTATCCGTCGCGGGTCTGGGCAAAGGCCTGCACCGTCTGTTCGGGCAGCCCATCGGAGGCCTGCCACACGTGCCGCGTATATCCGGCAAAAGCGTCGGTCCCGGACGCGGCACAGGGGTGCGCGCCCATCACAATCCAGGCGGCCGACGCAACCCAGGCGGCAATCGTACGAACTCTTTGCATGGCGGCGCTCAGTATACCGCGAAGCAAGTCATCCCCGTGCCCCATGCTTCCGGGTGGTTTGCGAAAGAGTGGAAAACCGGCGAAGTCTGGGCCGCCATCCCCTGGAACTGGGAGAAATTCCTCTCCGTATCAGACTTTCGACGGATCAAAAGAATGCCCCCGGGGACTACAGTAGTCTTTCTCGAAGACGATGCTGCAATGTCACGCTCGAGAAAGGATTGGCGGCACGGAGCCCATCGCAATGTTGTCTCGTGTACGATTCATCTCGAAGGGCTCCCCGAACCGCAGGCCCCCGATCTGCTGGTCCTCGACCAACAGAATTGAAGGGCTTCTTTTGGCGGTCGCGCTGCTGCTCGCCGCGCCGCTTTCGCCCCTGCCGGCTCACGGGCAAACCGTGGCCACGCCGATTCGCATCGACGCCAGTCAGCCCTGGCGCGAGCCCGGTCCGGCGCGCTACGACGAGGGCTCTGCTGTCACTCCCTCCGGCGTCACACTCGGCCTGAACAACCGTTTCCTCACCCTCGACGGAAAGCCCTGGCTTCCCGTGGCCGGAGAATTTCACTTTTCCCGCTATCCGCAAGCCCAATGGGAAGACGAAATCCTCAAGATGAAAGCGGCTGGCGTCAATGTCATTTCCGCCTACGTCATCTGGATCCATCACGAAGAGATCCGGGGTCAATTCGACTGGACCGGCCAGCGCGACCTTCGCGCCTTCGCCCAGCTTTGCGCCAAACATGGAATGTACGTGATCGCGCGCGTCGGCCCCTGGGACCACGCCGAAGTGCGCAACGGCGGATTGCCCGACTGGGTGCTGAAACAGAGCCCAACTCGCGAGAACGATCCTGTGTATCTCGCCTCGGTCCGCGCCTGGTACGGCCAGGTCGGCGAGCAACTCAAAGGTCTGCTCTGGAAAGATGGCGGTCCCGTCATCGCAATCCAACTGGAGAACGAGTACTCGATGCGCGGCCCGCGTGCCGGCGAAGCGCACATTCTCGAACTCAAAAAGATCGCCCTCTCGAGCGGCCTCGACGTGCCGCTCTATCTCGTCACCGGTTGGGACAACGCCGTAGTGCCTCCGCGTGCGGTCATTCCGGTCTACGGCGGCTATCCCGACGCGCCCTGGGACAGTTCCATCGCCAAGCTCTCGCCCGCCGAAGTTTATGCCTTCCGATTTCAAAGCCGCGTCGCCGCCAATGTCAACGACGACCATGGCCGCGGCGAGCCCGGCGCTCTGCCCTCCGCATCCAACTCTCTGCCCTACCTCACCGCGGAGATTGGCGGCGGCATCGAAGACACCTACCATCGCCGCCCCGTGATTGCACCCGACGACATCGCCGCCGTGGTTCCCGTCATGCTCGGCTCCGGCGTCAATTTCTACGGCACCTACATGTTTCAGGGTGGAGAAAACCCTGACGGCAAGCTCACCACATTGCAGGAATCGCAGGAGACCGGCTATCCCAACGATCTGCCCATCAAGTCCTACGACTTTCAGGCGCCGCTCGGCGAATTCGGCCAAGAGCGCGCGTCGCTTCGCAAATTGAAGGTCTTCGACTACTTTCTCAACGATTTCGGAGCCGATCTCGCGCCCATGACCGTGCACGCTCCCGGTGCGCAGCCCCGCAACTCCGCCGATCTTTCGGTTCCGCGCGTTGCCGTTCGCTCGCGCGACGACGCGGGATTCATCTTCGTCAACAACTACGTGCGCGGAACCCAAATGCCCGTGCGCCGCGACGCGCAATTCGAGATTCGCTTGCCCGGAAACAACGCAAAGCCCGGCGTTACACTCGCCGTTCCGCGCCACCCCATCGATTTGCCCTCAGGCGCTTATTTCATCTGGCCCTTCAACTTGCGAATCGGCGGCGTCATGCTGCGCTACGCGACGGCGCAACTGTTCACGGGGCTTGAAGATTCCGGAGTCGAGACCGTCTATTTCGAGGCGCTGCCGGGCATCTCGCCGGAGTTCGCCTTCGACGCGGCGACCGTCCGCACCGTGAAGCCTTCAAGTGGCGAAACCGTCACCGAATCCGGCGTCCTCTACGTCACCGGCATCCAACCCGGCGTCAGCTCCTCCATTGACGTGATTTCCTCCGAAGGCAAATCGCTGCGGTTCGTTGTGCTCACGGCGCAAGAGGCCGAAGATGCATGGAAGGTGCGCATCGCCGGCAGCGATCGTCTGCTCATCACCGGCCAGGACTTTTTCGCCGACCCGGATGCCCAGCCCGGGCGCATCTGGCTGCGCTCCCTCGCCAATCCGCACTTCGAATTCTCGATCACGCCGCCTACATCCGCTCCGTTCCAGGCCACTGTGCCGCTCAACTCCGCCGCCGCGACAGATCGGGTCGCTGGTTTTACGGCCGAAGTGCCGCACTGGAATGTCACGTTGCAATCGACCCAGATTCAGGCTGCCGGCGAGGCGCCTCCGGTAAAGAAGGGCCCGGCGCAAGACTGGCGTCCGCAGGTCGTAGCGCAGGCGCCCTCCGCCGGCGACCCTCCGCAAGCTGCCAAATGGTCGATCGCGGTCCCCGCAGGCGGGCTCAAGGGCCTCAGCGAGCTCTTCCTCGAAGTCCGCTACGAAGGCGATCTGGCGCGGCTCTCGGCAAATCACAAGCTTCTCGACGACGACTTCTACAACGGCAAGCCCTGGATGGTCGGGCTCGCGCGCTTCCTGGCGCCAGACGGCTCTGGAAATTTCGAGCTCAGCATTCTGCCCCTGCGCAAAGACGCGCCGGTCTACTTCGAGTTTGCCGAGCCTCCGCAGTTTGCCCCCAACGGCCAGATCGACAAACTCGATAGCCTCCGCCTCGTCCCCGACTACCAGCTTGTGATCACGACCCAGGCGCCCTAACCGCGCGGTCCAACCGCAATCCGCCGCCCCACCCGCCAAGCCCCGCCGTTTCGCCCCCTTGCCAGCGCCGCCCGCCCCCTAATTTCCGAACGCCGCGAATTCTGCGCAAAACCTCATTCTTTTCTGACATTTTCGCGCTAATTATCCAATCCTCCCCAGTCCGACTTTCGTCTGATTCGCATCGATTACTTAAAGGGATATCATCCGGTACTGCAGACTTCGGGAAGACTTGTCACGCATGGAAGATGCAGCTTCCCGCGTCTTGTCCTTAAGGAAGGCCAGGGGAGGAAATGCGATGAGAAGGTTCAGCCGTCTAGTTATTGCGATGGCAATTGTGGTATTGTCCGCAAGTTTCACTTGCCCGGGGGCGAGAGCGCAGAGCAACGCCGCAACGCTCACCGGAACCGTCACCGACTCGACGGGTGCGGTCATTCCCAAAGCGACCGTCACCGTCGCCGACGAGGCCTCGGGCGTCGTCCGCACCGCCACCAGCGATGGGGCCGGCTTTTTCTCGTTCGTCGGCGTTCCCGTCGGTACGTACGACGTAAAGGTGTCCGCGCCGGGGTTCAACAGCCTGCTGCGCAAGGGCATCGCGGTTCACATCGACGACCAGATCGAGTTGAAAGACATTGTGCTCACCGTGGCCGCGAACAACGCGACCATCACCGTTACGGCGACCGCCGAGGAGATGACGCCCACGACTTCGGGCGAGGTAAGCTACACGCTTACCGACACGCAGATTCACAACATGAATATCCAGAGCCGAAGCGCCATGGAGCTGCTGGGCCTCGTCCCCGGCGCGGGCAACACCGGCAACTTCACGCAGCAGTCCTACAACACCGGGCAGGCCGGCTTCACGCAGAACGCCAGCACCTACACCGTCAACGGGAACCGCTTCGACCAGGTGCAGATCGAGAGCGAAGGCGCGACGGTGACCGATCTGAACACGGCAGGCGGCGTCTCCGTCACGCCCAACGTCGACATGATCTCTGAGCTCAAGGTGGAGTCGGCCGCGTACTCGGCCGCCGAGCCCAATGGGCCGGTCGTCGTCTCCACCTCAACCAAGTCCGGCGGCCGCAACTTCCACGGCGAGGGCTACCTCACGGCGCGCAACTACAACTTCAACGCCAACGACTGGCAGGAAAAGAGCGTCGGTTTTGCCCGGCCGCAGAGCAGCCTCTACTATCCCGGCCTGAACATCGGCGGCCCGGTCGTCTGGCCCGGCGTGAGCCGCGACCACCAGAAGCTCTTCTTCTTCGCGGCCACCGAGATCGCCCAGCAGCATGTCGACCAGGGCGTGCGCAAAGCCGCCGTCCCCGCCGTAGCCGGATCGCCCGGCTACACCGGCAAAGGCATGGCCAACGGCGACTTCACCGATTACAACTACATCACCTCGCTTTCCAATTCCAGCAATGGCTACATCTTCTGGCCAGTCGGCGGCCAGCCCTGCAGCGGCAGCTTCTACAGCACAGCCTGCCAAAACCAGGTCTACGGCTCCAATCCCTGGGGACAGATTCAGTCCAGCGCCATCGATAAGGCCGGACAGATTCTGCTCAACGCCTTTCCCCATCCCAACGTCAATCCCGCCAACCAGAACGGCTACAACCTCATCACCGCCTTCACCACCTCCGATCCGCGCAACCAGGAAAACCTCAAGATGGATTACGCCATCGGCAACAACGCTCATCTCACGGGCCGCTACAACCACGAGAACGAAAGCGTGCCCTGGCCGTACGGCGAGTACAACGTCTGGAACCAGGTGCCGTATCCCGCTTATCAAACCGGCAAGAATGCGTCCAACTCCTTCGACGTCGTCCTCACCAATACCTTCGGCGCTTCACTCACCAACGAGGCATCCTTCGGTTACACCCGATTCACCATCTACGAAGCTCTCTCGAACCTCGGCGCAGTCTCCACCAGCGCGCTCAACTACCCCTACGCGTTCCTGTTCGCCAACAGCTCCGGGCTCATCCCCAACGTACAGTTCGAAGGCGGCAACACCCCGCTCGCCAGCGATCAGTTCTATATCGGCGGCGGCCAGGCGCCGCCCTTCCTCGGCGCGCAGAATACCTACACCTTCAACGATGCCCTCACCAAACTCATCGGCAAGCATCTCGTCAAGGCCGGCTTCTACACCGAGGTTGGCCTCTTCAACAACCTCACCGGCGGCAACAACAACGGCGCCATCTCCACGCAGCAGTACTGCGGGCTCTCCGGCAACGACTGGGCCGACCTGCTCATGGGCCTCACCTGCGAGTGGGCGCAAAGTTCCAGCAACATCATGGCCAACATGCAGGCCAACCGCTTCGACTTCTTCGCACAGGACGCGTGGAAGGCCGCGCCGCGCCTCACGCTCAACTACGGCCTGCGCGTCGATCACATCGGCTGGTGGTACGACCGCCAGGGCCGCATCGCCATCTTCAATCCCGCCGCTTACGTGGCCACCTCCACCCCCAACTACACCTCCTACACGGGCTTCCAAAGCAACGCCACCACGCCCAGTGTTCCTCGCTCCGGCTCCAGGCCGCTGGGCTTCCAGTGGGCGCCCGACGTGGGCTTTGCCTACGATGTCTTTGGCGGCGGCAGAACCACCGTGCGCGGCGGATTCGGAACCAGCTACTACATCGACCCCGGCACCAACGCCTACTCCGCCATCGAGGCTCCGCCCAACTTCAAAGTGGTGCAGCAGTACACATCCAGCTCCGCGTACACGCTCTCCACCATCTCCGCGCTTCCCTATACGTCGTATGTGCCCACCGTCTGGGGCACCGCCAACTCCACCGACCACCGCGCGCCCGTCACCTACTCCTGGAACTTCGCGGTCTCGCACGTCTTCCCGTGGTCCAACAAGGTCGAGGCCAATTACGTCGGCAACTCCAGCCACAACCTCGTCGGCTACGGCGTCCGCAACGCCGTGCCCGAGGGCAGCGAGACCGGTCCCTGGTACGGCTCGTATTACGATGACTACTTCTCGCCCTATCTCCGTCCCTATCCGGATTACGGCGACATTCAGACCCACTTCCACAACCTCAACTCCAACTACAACGCGCTGCAGCTATTTGTCACGCGAGAAAAAGGATGGCTGAACTACTGGGGCAGCTACACCTTCGCCAAAGCGCTCGCCTACAACGCCGAAGATCCTTTCGTGATGAAACGCTGGTACGGCCCAACGCCCTTCGACCGTTCGCAGATTCTCAGCTTCTCCTACTACCTCAAGCTGCCCGCCTTCAGCAAACATCTCGGCAGCAGCAAACTCGCCTCCGGCATCGTCGACGGCTGGCAGTTCTCCGGCATCTTCCAGGCCATGACCGGCGGACCCATCGCCAACAACTTCGGCTCGGAGTACTCGGCCAACCGCAACACCATCGGCATCTATGGCACGGTCTCCACGCCGAACCTCAACACTAAGTTCGGCTCCGGGCAAAACACCAACGTCTCGCTCTCCTCCAACGGCGGCGCCTTCACCGACGGCACGCCCAACGAAACTCCCGTTCCCAAGCTCATCTGCGATCCGCGCAAAGGCCTCAAGAGCGGCCAGTACTTCAACCCCGCCTGCCTCGTGGCGCCGTCCTATCTCGCCAATGGAACCTACCGGCTCCCCTACATCCACGGGCCGGCCTTCTTCAACGACTCGACCGGCATCTTCAAGAGCTTCTCCATGCGCGAGGGACGCAGCCTCGAGATTCGCGGCGAAGCCTTCAACCTCTTCAACCATCCCTGGCCTGAGTTCATCGCCTCCGACCCGCGCATGTACATGGGATTCTCTGCGGCCGGCGGCGCAACCACCTCTCCGCTGGCCGGCACCATCGACAACAAAACCGGCCACCGCGAGATCCAACTCGCGGCCAAGTTCTATTTCTAAGCAGGTGGAATGAGCACTTCCAAACCATGATTCAAACTCCGGGCAGCGGGAAGAGCGTAAGCTGATCCTGTTGCCCGTTTCGTTCACCAAACACTGCGCTCTCATGCAAATTCTTTTCAAGCTGATCTCTGTTGCTTCCCTGGTCCTGTGCTTCTCGCCTCTTGTCCCGGCGCAGTCCTCCTACGCCATCGGCGCCGACGTCTCCTTCCTCGCCAAATGCGAGCAGGACGGCGTGGTCTTCAAGGAAGATGGCCAACCCAAAGACGTCCTCGCCATGCTTCGCGAGCACCACTACACCTGGGTGCGGCTGCGCATCTTTCACTCGCCCGCTGCCGCGCCTGACAAACTGCCCAACGACCTCGATTACACCCTGGCGCTTGCCCGCCGCGCCAAGGCCATGGGCTTCCGCCTGCTGCTCGATCTGCACTACTCCGACAGTTGGGCCGATCCCGGGAAGCAGCCCATCCCCGCGGCGTGGGCCAAACTCAAGCACAAGCAGCTTGTAGAGCAGGTCTTTGCCTACACCCGCGACACCATCGCTGCTTTTGCCCAACAGGGCCTGATGCCCGACATGGTGCAGGTGGGCAACGAAATCACCAGTGGCATGTTGTGGCCCGACGGCAAATTGCCCGGCAACTGGGACAACTTCGCGGATCTGCTTAAAGCCGGAATCTCCGGCGTGGAAGCGGGGCGCGGCGCAGCGCCCAAGCCACGCATCATGATTCACATCGAGCGCAGCGGTGACTACGACGCAGCCATTTGGTTCTATGACAACCTCATCGCGCACCGCGTTCGCTTCGATATCATCGGCCTTTCCTACTATCCCTTCTGGCACGGCAACCTGGTGACGCTGCGCGGTAACCTCCACGATCTTGCTCTGCGCTACCGGCTCCCCATCATCGTGGTCGAGACCGCATACAGCTGGACGCCGGACGGCATGACCGGCAAGAAAGCTGAGTTCCCTGAAACTCCCGAGGGCCAACTGGCCTTTTTGCGCGCCGTCGATGCCGCAGTCCGCGACCTTCCCCTGGGCCTGGGCATGGGCGTCTTCTGGTGGGAGCCCGCCGCGGAGGGCGGCCTGCGCAGTCGCAGCTTCTTCGACAACGACGGCAACGTTCTCCCCGTGATCGCGGCCTTCGACTCGCCGTAACGAGCGGAGCTAGCGGAGTCAGCGGAGTTAGCGGAGCTAGACTGGAGGCACGCAATGGACGAAGCACGCGAGGACGAACAGCGGGGGCAAGAAGTGGCAGGAATGAAGGAAGCGGCAACGATCAAAGTTCTGATTGTCGACGATCACCCCATCATGCGCGTCGGCATTGCCGCCATCATCGACGCCACGCCCGATATGACCGTGGTTGGCCAGGCAGGCAGCGGCGAAGAGGCCGTGGAGCTTTTCGAAACGCTCTTGCCCGACATCACGCTCATGGACCTGCGTCTGCCGGGAATCAGCGGCGTCGACGCCATTCGCATTTTGATGTCGCGCCATCGCAACGCCAAATTTGTCGTCCTCACCACTTACGAGGGCGACGAGGACATTCATCAGGCGTTGCAGGCGGGCGCGCGCAGCTACATCATCAAGGGCATGCCGCACGAAGCCCTGGTCGGCGCCCTGCGGCGCGTCCATGGCGGCGGCCGTTTTCTGCCCCAACCGGTCTCTCGCGCCCTCAACGCGCGCATCCCCAACTCCGATCTCAGCGCCCGCGAGCGCGAAGTGCTCGATCTCATCGTCCGCGGCAAGAGCAACAAAGAGATTGCCTCCGACCTTGGCATCACGGAGTCCACAGTCAAGTGCCACGTGAGCGTGATTCTGATGCGCTTGAACGTCAACGATCGCACGCAGGCGGTCGTCACCGCATTGCAGCGCGGCTTGATCCATCTTTAATGACAACCGCCGCGCCCGCCCTCATCGACCTCAATAGCCTGGCTCTTCTGCTGAAAGCCGTGTGGTCGAATATCAATAACCTGTTGATTTTATGGTGCCCAGAGGGGGACTTGAACCCCCACGACCGGTAAAGGTCTGCGGATTTTAAGTCCGCTGCGTCTGCCAATTTCGCCATCCGGGCCCGCCTCTATATTATGGGGCCAATTGGGTCTGGCGCGGAGCGTCTGCCGCACTCCAATCCCCTGCCCTGCCGAGGCGCACGTTCCGGGATGTGGGCGCCCGCGTTTCCACAACTTGCCCTGAAACGCCAATCCCTCGTATCATCCGGCAAGAGCAAAGATCATGAGTGAACCAGAAAGCAAGACCAACCTGCGCGTGAAGGGGCGGCTGATGTCCGCCTCGGAGATTGAACGAACCCTGGTGCGCCTGGCGCACGAAATCGTGGAAAAAAGCGAGGGCAGCGAGGACCTGGCCCTGGTGGGCATCAAGCGCCGCGGCGTTCCCCTGGCGCAACGGCTGGGCAAGCTGATTTCGACCATCGAGAAGCGTCCCGTGGATACCGGAGTGCTCGACATCCAGTTCTACCGCGACGATCTCTCCACGGCGGACGTGCGCCCGGTGGTGACGCCGGGAGCCATCGGCATCGACGTGGAAGGCCGCGACGTGGTGATCTGCGACGACGTGCTTTACACCGGCCGCACCATTCGCGCCGCACTGGATGCGCTCTTCGACCACGGACGGCCGCGCCGCGTGCAATTGGCAGTGCTGATCGACCGCGGTCATCGCGAGCTGCCCATCGAGGCAACCTACGTGGGCAAACATGTGCCCACAAGCAGCCGCGAAATCATCGAGGTCAAGTTCCAGGAAGTCGACGAAACGGAGCAAGTGCTGCTGGTTGAGCGCACCAACTGAGAGCAGGTTTCAGGAGTCAGGTGTCAGGTTTCAGCGCGCAGGTTGCACGCATTTCCGTTGGTCTGCTGAGATTTCGATTGCCTTTTCCTCATCGCCTACGCTCCGGAACTGTCCGCTGTAGGCTGTTCGCTGTAAGCTGTCTGAAAGCATGAAACCGGTCCTACCTACGACTCGCCGCCAGCGCAGCACTCCGCATGCGCCCGTTTCCTCATTTCCTTACCATCCGGGATCGCTGCTTTCGGTTCTCGATCTGACCGTGGACGGGGTGAGCCAACTTCTCATCCGCGCCACCGAACTCGATGGCGAGGATCCCATCCTGCGCGACCACATCCTGGCCAAGCGGCGCATTGCCCTGCTGTTTTACGAGTCGTCGACACGCACGCGCACCAGCTTTGAGCTGGCCTGCAAGGCGCTCGGCGCCGATACCACGCTGGTCTCGAGCCTGAGCTCGAGCATCGAGAAGGGCGAATCGCTGAAGGACACGGGATTGACGCTGCGCGCGCTGGGCGCCGAAGCCATCATCCTGCGCCATAACTCGTCGGGCGCGGCGTGGCTGCTGGAAGAATCGACGCGCCTGCCGGTGATCAACGCGGGCGACGGCATGCACGAGCATCCCACGCAGGCGTTGCTCGACCTGCGCACGATTTTGACGCATCTGCGGCCGGGACTGGCCGGAGTAAAGGCGGATACGCTGGCCGGGGTGACGGTGATGATTACGGGCGACATTCTGCACAGCCGGGTAGCGCGGTCGAACATGCTGCTGCTGCCGCGCGTGGGCGCGCGAGTGCTGCTCTGCGGGCCGAAGGAGCTGCTGCCGGAGCAGGCGGCGCGGTCCGGACCAGGAATCGAGATCGAGCGGGACTTCGACGCCGCGCTGGCACAGTCGCAGGCGGTGATGATGCTGCGCATCCAGGCCGAGCGGCTGGCCGGGCTGCAACTGGATCTGGACGAGTACAAGGCAAACTACCAGCTCACGGGGCAACGGCTGGCGGCGCACGCACCCGCGGCGGTGGTGCTGCATCCAGGGCCGATTATTCGCGGCATGGAGATTACGGCGGGTGTGGCCGATGGCGTGCAGTCGGCGATTCTGGAGCAGGTGACGAACGGATTGGCCATCCGCATGGCGGTGATGGAGCGCGCGCTGGCGGCAGAAACCGGGGCCTCCACGGACAGGTCTTCGTCCGTGGGGTGGGAACATGGAGGCCGCGCATGACGGCGCTGGCAATTTGCGGAGGGCGGCTGGTTGACCCCGCGGCGGGCGTGGACGCTGCCAAGGACATTCTGCTCAAAGACGGGCGTGTGGCGGAGATTGCGGGCCCGGGCAAGCTGAAGCACGCGGAAGGCGCGGAGGTGCTGGATGCGACGGGACTGGTGGTTGCGCCGGGGCTGATCGATATTCACGTGCATCTGCGCGAGCCGGGACAGGCCTACAAGGAAACCATCGCGACGGGAACGGCCGCGGCAGCGGCGGGCGGATTCACGAGCGTTGCCGCGATGCCGAACACCACGCCGGTGAATGATTCGCCGGAGATTACGCGCTGGATGCAGGCGCCGGAGCGTGGCGCATCGGTGCGCGTGTTTCCTATTGCCGCGGCCACGCGGGGTTCGAAAGGTGAAACGATCAACGACTACGCCGCTCTTAAATCCGCGGGCGCGGTGGCCGTGACCGACGATGGACGGCCCATCCTGAAGGATGGCATCATGCGCGAAACTCTGGCCGCGGCGGCGCGCGTGGGACTCACCGTGATCCAGCACGCCGAGGACACGCGCATGACGCAGGGCGCGAGCATGAATCTGGGCCCGGTGTCGTTCAAGCTGGGGCTGCGCGGCATGCCGCCTGAAGCGGAATCGAGCATGGTGGAGCGCGACATTCGCCTGGTGGCCGAGCTGCGTGAGTCGCATCCTCATCTGCATGTGGCGCACACGTCCACGGCTGCGGCGGTGGCCGCAGTGCGGCAGGCGCGGCGCAACGGGTTGCGCGTCACGTGCGAGGTGGCGCCGCATCACTTCCTGCTGACCGAGGAACACGTCGGCCTTTACAACACGCACGCCAAGATAAATCCGCCGCTGCGCTCGGCCGCCGATCGCGACGCCATGATCGAGGCGATTCTCGACGGCGTGGTGGATGCGATTGCGACCGATCACGCGCCGCACGCCATGCACGAAAAGGAAATTGAATTTGAGCTGGCGCCGAATGGGATTACTGGTCTGGAAACAGCGTTGGGACTGTGCCTGCGCTGGCTGCACAGCGAATGGAAGATCCCCCTGGGCCGCGTGCTGAGCCTGTTGAGCGCGCAGCCGGCGGCGCTGCTGGGATTAAAAGGCCGCGGCACACTGACCGCAGGCAGCTTCGGCGACGTGGTGGTCTTCGATCCCAAGGCCGTGTGGACCTACCGGGCGACGGAGTCGAAATCGAAGGCGAAGAACACGCCGTTCGATGGCTGGACGATGCTGGGCAAAGTGCGCTGGACGGTGAGCGAAGGACGCGTGGTGTACGCCAGCGCTTGACAACGGCTAAGCCGACTCCAGAACAGGTATCCCCGGTTTTTTGCTTTCCCACCCTTTTCGCAAAAAGCGCGAAAAGGATGGGGCACGGATGCGATCTAGCGGATTGCTGCAAAGTGTTTGCGCACGATCAACGAATTCCCTTTCATGCGAGTTTGATTTGATCTGGTGAAATAGTGTTTCTGCCAGACCGCAGTGTGATGCCTGTCTGTCCGGCTGGCCTTGAAGTGCACTCTTCTTAGCGGCTCAGCACCGTTCGGCGGCTGTGACGAGGGGGAAACGTGGCTGCGGGGGCATCAAAAAATACACGCTAAGTCATGAAAAATGAGCGGGGTATTTCGTTGTAAGCCCCTTGATCGAGGGCTACACTTTGGCTACGAACCAAGGAGAAACCTGAGCGGCAGTTTCCGGTTCGGCCCGGTGTCCGCCGGAATCGAGTTGCTCGCGTTCCGCCGCGGGAGGTGGCCCATGAATAATCTGCTTCGGCTGCTGGTGATCGCTGGAGTCGTTGCGTGCGGCATCGTCGTGGTTGCGCTGGGATTTGCCCGCCACGATGCCGACCTGATCGGGCCGGTCAGCATGGTGCTGTTTGTGCTGGCGGCGTTGGTGTATCTGCTGCCAACTGGCCTGGCCGTGTACCGGGACTGCCGATCGATGGCGTGGATCGCGGTCGTCAACGTGTTTTTGGGATGGACGATCCTGGGCTGGTTCGCAGCCATGGGATGGGCGACTGCGGGTAAGGTCCGTGGGCCAGTTCATCCGGTGAGTGCGCCGCCGACGCATCCCGTGCCCGGGCATTGAGAAAAGCAGGGACCAAGGGACCAAGGGACCGAGGGAACGAGGGAAGCAAGTCCCCGGGAGGCGAGGAAATTCGCGCTGCTCAGCCTTTGCGGCGGTAGAGGACCTGGAATTCGTAGCCGGGATTGGCGGGGAAGAGCGCGGCGACGTGGCGCAGGCGCTCGGCGAGTGTGGGCGCGGCCAGCAGCGGGTACTCGCGCTCGCGCAGGTCGTGGTAGTCGAAGTCGACCGCGAGCGAAAGCATGTAGATGGCGAGCGCGTCAGAGAAGGACGACTCGAAGAAGCTCATGCGGGCGCGCTCGTCGATGGTTTTGGCTCCTACGTGTGGCTCCTGGGCGCGGCGGCGGGCTTCCCATGCATCCTGGCTGGATTCTCCGCGCACCTGCGCCTCGGCCTGCGACCAGGCGAGAGTGGAAAAGCTGTCGGGAACGCCGGCGGCCTCGACAAAATTGTGCGCCACGTTGATGAAGAACTCGAAGGCGAGGCCGAAGCGGTCTTCAACGAGGCGCGTGGAGATGAAGACGGCCTCCGTGGCGCCGAAGGCGGCGTTGCGATGGCAGACGGCGCGGTCGCTGAGTTCAACCGAGTAGGCGGGAGCGATGAGGTTCTCGCCGGTATCGGCGATGGCGAGAGGAACGAAGTAGTAGGCGCGCTGCTGCAGCGCGGGAGCGAGCGTGGCGGGCACGGCGCCCACAAGCCGCTCAAGGTCCGCGTCGGAGATACGGGTCTCGCCGAAGGCGGCGTAACGGATGCCGTTGGGCGCATCCTGCACCGCGACTTGCGTGGCGACTTTCTCGGCATGCCACAACTCGATTTGCGCACCACTGGCCATGAATTTGTATTCTAGATGAAAGGGGTTGGCCCAGGATGGCGAAATCGATGTCGAAAACGGCGGAAGACGGACGGGGAGCGAGGATTTTCGGGTTCCCGCTGGAAGGTTTCAGCCTGTTCCAAAGCCTGCTGCTGGCGTTTGCGTCGGCGTTTCTCACGTTTTTCTCGACCACCTGCGCCGCCATCTTCGCGCTGCTGGCCTGGAACTTGATTGGCGGGCACGCAGTGAGCTACGTCGATACGTATTTATATGTCGGATTTCCCGCGGGTGTGCTGGTGCTGGTGGTGGCGCTGCCGCTGTTTCTGGTTTTGTGGGTGAGGGCGAAGGCGCGGCGGTAGGCGGCGCTTTTAGCGCAGCAGAAACATGCGGCCTTCCCTGACCGGAAGGCCGCCTATTCTCTCTACTTAGTGTGAATCTGCCGGTGATTTCGACGCGCTATGCGAGTCCCGCGGGCTTGGGGTTTTGGGGGTCGAATTTCGCGACCTGGACTTTGCGGGCGATGCCGAGCCTCGCGAGCAGCCAGATGCCCCAGAAGTTGGGATCGATCTCGTACCACTTGAGGCCGTGGCGCGCTGAAACCGGGTGCGCGTGATGGTTGTTGTGCCAGCCCTCGCCGCCGGTGAGCAGGGCCACCCACCAGTTGTTGCGCGAGTCGTCGCGGGTTTCAAACCGGCGGCTGCCCCACATGTGGGTTGCTGAATTCACCAGCCACGTGGCGTGAAGGCCAAGCGTGACACGCAGCAAAGCTCCCCAAAGAAACATGGCGATGCCGTTCACAAAACCGCCCCAGTACCATCCCAGGCTGAACAGCAGAATGGCGCTGAGAACGATCGGCAGCCAGTGGTATTTGCTCATCCACACATGGAAGCGGTCGCGGCTGAGGTCGGGTGAGTAGCGCGAGAGGGCTTTAATCTGCGTGTGCAACGGCTGGCCGAAGAGTATCCATCCCGCATGCGCCCACCAGCCGCCTTCGCGCGGGGTGTGCGGATCGCCTTCCTTGTCGCTGAGCTGGTGATGCACGCGATGCGTGGAGACCCAGAAGATAGGCCCGCCCTCAAGCGAGAGCGTCGCGAAAACGGTCATGACATATTCGATCCACTTGGGCACCTGATAGCCGCGATGCGTGAGCAGGCGGTGATAGCACATGCCGATGCCCACGTTGATGGCCAGAACGTAGAGCACAGCCATGACCAGGAGGCGCTGCCAACTGAACAGGAAGAGCGCGGCGATCGCACCCACGTGAAAAAGCACCATCACAAGGACCATCGGCCAGCTCAAGCCATCGCTGACGGCGGCGGCGCGGCCCATGCGAACGTGCCGCCACGCGGGCACGGCTTGCGGCTCGACGGGGGCGGCTGTTTCAGGAACTGCGGTGGTTAGTGGGCTCGGAGTGACAGTGACGGTTGCGCGCAATGGGGAAGCTGTGACTGATGCCATGCGATGGGGAATCCTTGAAAAGTGTCGAAGTGCCCACTTATATCTAAAATCCATTATACAGGAGATGTGAGCAGAATCACACTCGGAGAATCCCTCTTTTGAGGGAATTGTTTATGAACTTTATTCGCCGGTCGGGACGCCGATAGCGTCGGCGTTGCTGAGGAAGATGCGGGTGGCGTCGCCGCGCAGCACGCGGTAGAGGGCGAACTGGCGCTGGGTCGAGCCGCGCAGTTCGAAGAGAAGGTCGCCGCGATTGTCGGCCAGCGCATCGACCGCGTCCACCAGGCGCATGCGCGGCGTGTCGTCGAGGTGAGCAGCGTCGGTGACATTCTTAATGAGAACCGCGACATTCCCGTAAAGATCGGGTTGCGCCACCAGGGTTACAAACTTCTGCTGCGCGCCGGTGCCGTCGGTATGCGCGGAGAGCACCATGGTGGCGCCAGAGCCATAGGCCAGCTCGAAGACGCGGAACTGCTCGTCAAGAAGCGGCGCGGGCTGCGGTGGCAGCGTGAGTTGCTTCGGTTTGTGGGCCGTTGACGCTGTTTTGGTTTTGGGCGCGGGCTTGGCGGGGGCGGGCGGCGGATTGAGTCCCAGCGCGGTGCGCGCAAGATCCTCCATCGCGGCTTTCATTTTGGCTTCGTCATCGGGGTTGGCCCAGATGTAATCCCACACGTGCTCGGGCCGGTCGGTCAGGTCGGAGACGGCGACCTCCTGATGCATGTCGGGCGGCAGGCCGAACAGACTGGGCGTGACCTGCGCATCAAAGCCCACGGACTTGCCGCGAAACAGATGTGGGCGGTCAGGATCGCTGGACCTGTCAACGCTGTCCACGTAGCTCGAGTCTTCGTCCTTCTTCTTCTTTTTGAGCTTGGGACGATCGGAGTCGTTTGCTTCCGAGCTATCGGGCAAGCGGTGCAATTGAGGAGGGCCGGAATTGGAATCCGCGCTGGAACCTGAGCCGGAATTCGATGTGTCGCCGGTGCTGGAGCCCGAGGCATCGCCGCCCTTGTGGAGCGTGGGGCCGTTGGAAGGGGAAGACTGCGTGGAGCCGGAACCGCTGCCGGAGTTCGTGTTATCGCCGGAGGCATCGCCGGCGCGGTGCAGCGTGGGACCGCCGGGGTTGGAAGCTGGCGTCGAATTCGTGCTGGACGTGTTGCTGCCGGAGTTCGTGTTCGTGCTGTCACCCGGGTTGCTGGCCGAGGCATCGCCGCCCTTATGCAGCGTGGGACGGTCGGGATCGGGCGGCGGCGCATTGGGGTCGGGACCGGAGCTGGGGGAAGAACCGCCGCTTCCCGGGCTTGCGTCACCGGCATGATGCTTGCGGTGCAGGACGGGCGTGTCGCTCTGAGAATCGTCGTATTCGTCGATCCTGGCTACCTGCTTGGGCGCGGGTTTCGCCACGGGGATCGGCAGGTGCTTGCCGTAACCGACCCAGGAGCCCTGCTCGCGCGCGGCGGTATCAATATCGAAGAGGCCTAAAGGTTTGCCGTCCTGTAACAACTGGTACTCGACGTCGCCCGAAAGAGCGAGCGGATACGGGCGGGCGAGATAGATATCCGCGTCCTGGAGCTCCTGGCCGTCATAGATGCAGATGGGCACGAGGCGGCCCGTCTTGGGATGGGTCTCGTCGCCGGTCCACTCGAAGACCGCGACGGCGCGCAGCGTGGGGGTGTTTTTCTCGGTGTTGGTGATTTGGCCGGGATATTGCGCAGCGGCAGGGAGCACGACGGCCAGCAGCACTGCTGCCGTTATCCACAA
>Ga0181527_1001815_pt1 | contig 21252 bp, 18 predicted proteins | sample PEATcosm2014_Bin_30_FD_119762 | JGI IMG/M metagenome (GOLD analysis project Ga0181527, IMG submission 119762) | Peatland microbial communities from MTU Mesocosm Facility, Houghton, MI, USA - PEATcosm2014_Bin06_60_metaG | ecosystem: Environmental > Terrestrial > Soil > Wetlands > Peat | place...
ACAAACGCCTCACGAATGGTGCGGCCCGCGTCGGTGCGCACCGGAATATTCTGCAGATTGGGGTTCGCGCTCGACAATCTGCCCGTTGCCGCAATGGTCTGGTTGAACGTGGTATGCAGCCTGCCGCTCTCGGGAATCACCTGAGAGCCGAGCGTGTTGATATAGGTGGAGAGAAGCTTCTGCATTTCGCGGTATGCCAGCAATTTTGGAACCACAGGGTGACTTTCCGCGAGTTTTTCCAGCGCATCAACGTCGGTTGACAGACCGGTCTTCGTCTTCTTCGAGCTGGGAAGGCAAAGCCTTCCGAACAGAATCTCGGCAATCTGCTTTGGCGAATTGAGGTTGAATTCCTCGCCCGCCAGTTGATAGATTTCCCTGGAAACGTCGGCCAGCCGGCGCGTGTATTCTTTTGCAAGCCCGGCAAGCAGCGTGTGGTCGATTGTCACACCTTCCCATTCCATGTTTGCAAGCACACTCACGAGCGGCATTTCGATATCGCGGAACAGGGCGGTTTGTTTCCGCTCCGCGAGCACAGGGTCAAGAAGCTCCTTGAGGTACAAGGGAAGTATGACGTCTTCACACGAGTAAACAGCTGCATCCGCGATAGGAACCTCGTCGAAGCACACCTGTAATTTGCCTTTACCGATGAGCGATTCGATGGGAATAGTGGAAGCACCCAGCAAGTCGGCAGCCATGGCGCCGAGACCGTAGTTTCGTTTGCCCGGATCAACAACATAACCGGCCACCATGGCGTCAAACGACAGCCCCTGCATGATAATGCCGTGATTGCGCAACACCTGGTAATCGTACTTGAGGTTCTGGCCGATCTTGGCAACGGAGCTTGACGTCAATACCGGCGTCAGGGCGGCAAGGACCTTATCGAGCGGCAGGTTCCCCCTGCCACCGTCGGCTTTGTGTCCCACGGGAACGTACACGGCTTCGTTCTTTTCAACGGCAAGTGAAATTCCTACAAGACTCGCCCGGCGGGGCACAAGGCTGGTGGTCTCGGTGTCGATGGACATAACGCCTGCAGTCTTGATTTTTGCAACAAACGATTCGAGTTCCTCAATGCTTGCGGGAACCACGGTCCGGTATTCCAAACGTTTCTCCCGGGCAAACAACGGGTTTTTGAGAAGCGAAGCGAGATCGAGTTCTTTGAACAGCTCTATGGATTCATTTTTGTTTACGGGCCTGGCCGCCAGCCCCTCAATCGTTACGTCGTAGTCAATGTCCCAGTGCAGTGTGGCAAGTTTGCGCGACAGGAGGAGCGTTTCTTTGTTCTCGATGATCTTGGCTTGCAGTTTTTCGTTGCCGACGCACCCGGGGTTTTGGAGCAGATTGTCTATCGTGCCGGCCTTTTCCAGGATCTTCAGCGCGGTCTTTGGACCAACGCCCGGCACGCCCGGAATATTGTCCGACGAATCGCCCATGAGCGCGAGAAGGTCTCGAACCTGCTCGGGGGGAACGCCGAGTTTTTCCTTGACCTCAGCGGGCCCAAGCGTTTCGATGCCGCCGCCCGAGTCAAACGAAAGCATCCGGACCCCGGGACCGACAAGCTGCATCAGGTCCTTATCGCGCGTGACAAGAAAGACCTCGAATCCCTCCCGCACCGCGCGCCCGGTGATATGCGCGATGATGTCGTCCGCCTCCAGGCCGGGCCTGATGAGCGCGGGGATATTGAATGCGTCAACCAGTTTCCTTATGAGCGGAATCTGGGATTTCATGTCGCCCGGCATTTCCTCGCGATTGGCCTTGTACTCTTTGTACAGTTCGTGGCGAAACGTGGGAACCGGGCTGTCGAACACGACCGCCAGGTAGGGGCATGCGTATTCATTCATGAGCCGCAGCAGATAGTTGGCAAATCCCAGCACCGCGCCGGTCGGCTGGCCCTTTGAGTTGGTGAGCGGGTTCTTGATAAGTGCGTAATACGCGCGATAGGCGATCGCATGGCCGTCGACGAGGAACAGCTTCTTGGGTCTATCGGGCATGATATGCACTTCCTGTCGCCATTACTTCACCGTGAATCCCGCGTCTTCAATGGCCGCGGTTATCTCCCCGATGTCGGCATCTCCGGTGATGGTCGCAGCGGAGTCCTTGACGCTCACCGACACATCGACAACGCCTCGTACTTTGTTCAGAGAATCCAGAACGCTCCTGGCGCAATTGTTGCACGACATTCCTTCTATGGAAACGATGCGCGTAACAGGCCCTGCATGAGCGCCTTTTCGCTTTTCGGCCGTTATCTCCCGCACCTTTGCAAACAGCAGGCGGCCGAGAGACACAAGCATAAGCGCCAGAAACACGCACGATAACGAAATGGTCCATGCTGTCGCGTGCCCAGAGAAATCCTGAATGATCTTCCCCGTAAACGATTGCGTTCCCACAAGCCTGAACAAACCATTCAGCACAAATCCCATAACAACGGACAATACCGTAAGAACCGAAAGGTAAACGGCGAGTATCTTCTTCCCCATCACATCGGCGATCACCAGCATAAACGAGATGTTGGTGGCGGACCCCACCGCCAGAAACACGAACGCCGCTCCCGGCGACAATCCCTTAAGCATGAGCGCAACCGCGATGGGAATGGACGCGGTTGCGCATATATACATCGGCACGCTCACCACCATCATCAGAAGCATTGACATTAGCTCGTTGCCGATGGTCTTCTCGAAAAAGCCGTTGGGCACGAAATAGGCGATGACGCCGGAAATAATGATGCCGATTGCCAACTGCACCGAAATATCGTCGAGAAAATCGGCAAAGGCATAGGTGAACACGCGTTTCGACTTGTACCGTAGTGAATGGGAATGTGGCGACCGTTCAAAACACAGGGTACACGAAAAATGCCGCGACTCTGACGCGTGCGCGGGATGCGGGGCCCTGGAGAAGGGAATGACTGCGAGCCCGCCCGCAATTCCCATGACGAGCGCTGCGACCGGCCTGAAAAGCGCAAACACCGGTCCAAGCAAACCCCAGGTGGCCACAATGCTGTCCACTCCGGTTTGCGGTGTCGAAATAAGAAAGGACACGGTTGCGCCATCGGAAGCCCTGCCCTTGCGAAGCGACAATGCAACGGGCAGGACTCCGCACGAGCACAGCGGAAGCGGCACACCGAACAGCGCGGCCTTTACTACCGACGACGCCGTGTTGCCCCCCAGATGCCGGGCAATGAAATCCTTGTCGATGAAGACGTGAAGAATGCCGGCGAACGTGAGCCCGAGCAGCATGTACGGCGCCATGTCCATAAACGTCATCGCAATTTCTTTTGCCACGCCGGGAATCATCGAGACCTCTCAAGGGGACTGCCGTTACGCCTGCAAAATACTTGTTTGCTTGCTGCAGCATTCCGATTTTGACGGTGTGGAGGCGGACGAAAGGCAAACTTACTGAAGGCACGGCGCCTTGGCGCGGCCGAGGGAACGTAACGGGAACCGAGATGCTAGTCTCCGCACAATATCGTCATGGCATCCCGCACATTCATCACCTGAAGATGCTGCTCTTCAAGATACGCCAGGAATCCCCCAAACGCCGATTCCCGCACATAGTATGTTGGAATCGCAGGCGCAGTGTCGGCCAGGATGCTGTGAAATCCGATTATCACCAGGGGCGCGCCCATGCTGCGCGCCTCTTCGACGCGAACGATAATATCGTCGCTTGTAAAGCCGCCCTTGACCGCAAAATATCCAAGCTCCTGCCTGTTCACGCCGCTCAGGTAGTAGTAGTCGTGCGAAGTACGTATGTTGACAAAGTATTTAGCCACGACCGCCTGCACCGTGTCGTTGTACATTCCCGACGCATACGCATAACTCTGATGACTCAATCCGCTGTCCACAAGATACTCATAGCAGGCCTCCACCATTGCGGTCATGGTATCGGGCGGCAAGGACGACAGATTGTCGTGCGTGACGCCGTGTCCGCCGGTTTCCCATCCGAAGCGCTCCATTTCCTTTTCCTCTGCAAGCGTAATGTATGTCGGCTGGTCGAGAAAGCTTTTGGGGAAGAAATGAGTGGCGGTCCATGTTGTGTCCGTTGCCCGCATCATCCTGAAACCCTTGGTGTAGATTGACGAATCGGCATCGTCGAACGTTATCACGACAATGGGTGCAGTCTGCGAGGTTTCGACGGGCAAAAACGGGTTGGTGGTGCAGGTAAGTACGAGCACCGCCACGACCACACAAAAGCTTCGGTTGACCATGGAGAACCTTGTCAATATACAAACCAGACAATCGCCGCAACACGGTTGAGGTACGCAGATCCCGTTATGGTGGATTCCCACCCGAGGCGGATAAGCGTGCGGCCGGCGCACGGCACTATCGCAATTCCGGCTTCGGGAATTTGGGAGCCGGTGCTCATACTCTCCTGATACTCCAGGCCGGCGTAAACACCGAGCCATCGGATCGTCATATATTGTGCGTCAAGGCCGCATTGCAGGGTCCGCAACGAATACTCGAGGGTAGCAGAAGGGGTGCTCACAAACATATACCCTTTTCTGTAGTCCTCGTAAAAGGCCATTGCGCTCAGCGAGAGCCGTGCAAGGGGACCGTATTGCGCCTCGCCAAAGACCTCAAACTGGTTGCCCGGCTTGATGGTTGGGTTGCCGTATCCCTGATACGCGGTGTACCCCGCGCTCACATGCGCCCTGAACGTGGGAATATCCAGAGTAAAATCGTCGCCCACGGTCAGGCTGTTGTCTTGATTCTCCAGATTGGCGGTTTGGATTCCCACGAGAAAACGATCACAAACAACCGCGTTATGCGCGGCGGTCCACAGGACATCCGCGGCTCCGTTTTCATTGGTGTTGATGGTGGCTGCTCCAGCGATGGCCATGCTTCCGAGCCCGGCATCGGCGCCGAACCCGAAACCATAGGAATCCCAGACCGCTGACGTTCGCGTGAATTGATTGAACACGGAAAACGGCTTGTACAGATCGGCACGTCCGATGTGGGTGCTCAAAAAGCCCGCTCGTGCGGTGAAGTTTGCCGCGCAGTATCCGAGCGACGCCTCCTCGACAAACGGTGTTGAAAAAGACGGCGTGCCTCTCAGGTACAGGCGGCAAAAAACAGCGTCGGTGAACGAATGGGTCGCCCAGGCATCTATGATTCCCGATTCGGAGCTCCTGAGGCCGGCCGGCTCCTGGTCCGACACCAGCAGACCTCCCCATACCTGCGCGTGCAACGTATCAGGCAGGCCAAGGACCGCAGCGCGCGCCCCGATCGCAAGCGCGATAAGAAATACCAAAAGCCTCACCACAAACCTCCACACTCGCTTCTTCACAAACAGAAAACTGTTCGGGCCGCCGGCGATCCCGCATCGGGTTGTTGTCCGTGTGAATATACCGCCTCCGGGCATATCCTGTCAAATCCATGGGAAGCAAGCTGATGACGAACGTTGGCACGAAGTACGGAACGTTCGCACCATCTCAGATTACCCGGAAGCCATTGACAAGCAAAACCGCGGGCGTTCCGGAAAAACGTGGCACACTGCCGCAACCGCAGCGTATCTTATTTAGTCCTATAAATTCTATTGTCGACTTTGCATCTCTCACGTCCAACCCCGGAGGACAAAATGGACAAATTTGAAAACGTAACCGTGGTGAAGAAGGCAAACGTTTACTTTGACGGCAAGGTGACCAGCAGGACCGTTCTGCTTGCCGATGGGGAAAGAAAGACCCTCGGCATCATGATGCCGGGCGATTACGAATTCGGCACGGCCGACAAGGAGGTAATGGAGATCCTGTCGGGCGACCTGCAGGTGCAGCTTCCGGGAAGCGCCGGATGGAAACCGGTACGCGGCGGAGACACGTTTGAGGTGCCGGCGAATTCCACGTTCAAACTGAAAGTGGCCCGGACTGCGGATTACTGCTGCTCGTATGTAAAGTAGCAGCGACCTCGCCCCAACCCCTCTTCCACAGGAGAGGGGTTGGGGCGAGGTTTCAGGGTTGAACTTGATTGCGCGTTTCGGCTGGTGAAGACTAAGACGCGGGCCACCGAAGTGGAGTAGACCTACCGCTCGCACTTTTCCTTTACCGCCAACATTTCCTTACCGTAAAGATTGAAAACATCGTTCTTATAGGTGTCGGAAATGCGGGTAACAACGATCATGGTTTCTTCGGTGGTACTGTAATCGACCTGGTTGACCAAAATGATGATGGTCCCCAACGACGGATTTTCCATTCTGATAAGCTTGTTCTTTTCGTATTCAACCACTTCCCAGGTGCTCCGCGAAATGAATCCTTTGAACTCCGTCACGTTCTCGAAAAGAACCCCTTTCCCCTCCTTGACCTTGGAAATAATATTGACCTGTTTGTGAAATTCGGGAAACAATCTGGGGTAGGATTCGAAATCGGACACAACCGAAAAAACCTTATCGGGCATCGCGGCAATGGCAACTTTCTTCTCAAACACGTACGTGTTCTGACACCCGCACAATGCCACTACACATAATGCGGCACAGGACGCCACGATCCGCCTTGCCCCTATTCCCATTCCCATACTGTTCCTCATACTAATTATAGCCTCGGTTTTTCCCGAATTGCCATACCTTTCTCGGCAACATCGGCATGCAACGCGGCGGGGCGCGGCCCGCATCTCTTATAAACTAAAAAATCACCGCAAGAATTACAAGGGACATGATTTATATTACTCTCTTGCTTTATGCAACCATCCCGATACGGCCCGGACGCAAACGGTATCCTTCCACTCGACCTGGTGAGCGGATCCGTGTGGTTATTGGGGTCGATCCTCGGCAGGACCTGGCGATACTCCATCACGGGCACCCCGGAGATAAACCCGTTTCGGGACCGTGACAAGGGCGTGATCTTCTGCTTCTGGCATTCCTACATTCTTCCTCTGGCCTACATTTTTAGGGGCGCGGGCGTCACCGCCGTGGTCTCCGCAAGTAAAGACGGAGACCGCGCCACCGCCGTTGCACAGCGATGGAACCACGACACCATTCGGGGATCCTCAACCCGCGGTCAGATTGCGGTTGTTCGCCAGTGCATGCGCGCCCTTGCGCGCGGGCGAAACGTGGTCATCATTCCCGACGGCCCGCGGGGCCCGCGCGAACAGGTAAAGCCGGGGGCCGCGATGATCGCTCTCCTGTCCAATGCGCCCGTTGTTCCCGTGATCCCCAGGCCGCGCAGGGCCTGGCGCCTCAATTCGTGGGACCGCTTCGTCATTCCCAAGCCCTTTACTCAGATAACCGTTGATTTCAAGGAGCCCCTGCGCCCCGCGCGCGCCGGCGAGGGAGAGAACCGCGTGGAGCTGTTCACGCAGCAATTGCAGGCGGCGCTTGTTTCATGACGCCGCAATCTGCAGGATGGCCGCCCGAGGTCTTTGTTCTGATACCGGCGTACAAAGCGGCACTGTCGCTCAAGCGGCTGCTTCCCCAACTGCTTGCGATGGTTCCCGGTTCACAGGTGTGCGTCGCGGATGACGGCTCGGCCGACGGCACCCGCGAGGTGTGCGACGGGTTCAGCGTTTTGTATATCTCCCATCGTGTAAATAAGGGCAAGGGCGCCGTTCTGGCAAAGGGGTTCGCCTACCTCGTTGCGGAAAAGAAGGCGCTTTGGATAATGACCATGGACGCCGACGGCCAGCATGCGGTAGCGGACCTCCCGCTCTTTCTCACGGCGATCGGCACGACGCCCGGCGCGGGAATCATTGCAGGACGGCGCGAGGCCCGGCCGGGGAAGATGCCCCCGGCGCGCATTGTTTCGAATACGCTCACCTCGCTGGTTCTTTCGCTGCTCACGGGACGGCGAATTCTCGATAGTCAATGTGGGTTCAGGGCGTATTCCGCGCGCCTGCTCTCAGCGGCGCCCTGCCGGTTCAAGAGGTTCGAACTGGAATCGGAACTGCTCATGCGCGCGTGCAGCCTGGGATTTTCGGTCGATTTCGTAAACGTGCAAACATTATATTTCTCTACCCAAAGCCACATTTCCCATGTTGCGGACACGGTACGCTGGCTGAGGGCGGTGATAACCGTTTTTCTAGAACTGCGGCACCACAGCCAGTGACACTACACACGCTCAGCCCGGAAATCGCAAGCGAACGGCTCATCAGGAAACTGCGGGAGAAAGGCATTTCCGACGAGAACGTGCTTGACGCATTCCGCAAGGTTCCCCGCCATCTCTTTGTCGATAAAATGCTCTATGCCCAGGCATACGACGACAATGCCCTTCCCATCGGAAGCGGCCAGACCATTTCGCAGCCCTATGTCGTGGCGCTCATGACGCAGATCCTGCAGCTCGGCAGAGACCAGAAAATCCTCGAGATCGGAACCGGTTCCGGGTTCCAGACCGCGATTCTTGCCCGGTTCTCCCGCCGCGTTTACACCATAGAACGCAACAGGGACCTTGGCATGCGTGCCCTCAAACGCCTCCGGGACATGGGATACGAAAACATCGTGTTCAAGGTGGGCGACGGCACGCGCGGGTGGGCGCAGCATGCCCCCTTCGACCGCATCATCGTGACCGCAGGCGCACCCGTTGTCCCGCAGGAGATTATCGACCAGTTGGCGCCCGACGGCCGGATGATCATCCCAGCCGGAGACAGGTCTGTCCAGGACCTCGAATTGTATGAGAAGAGGCCCGACGGGGTCCGAAAATCTCTTGCGGGAAGCGTCGTGTTTGTGCCTCTGATCGGCGAAAGGGGCTGGAGCGATCCGGACAAGAAATAAACACAACCCGCCATTCGCCTTTTCGGTGAATTTCCTATGAGCATTACCGCCTTTATAGCTGAGTACGCAACCAGACTCATTGACGTGTCCGGATTCGCCGGTGTATTCGTCCTCATGACAATGGAGAGCATGGTTCTTCCGGTACCCAGCGAAGCGGTCATGCCGTTTGCCGGGTTTCTGGCGGCCACGGGCCGGTTCAGCATGACGGGAATAATCGTCGCGTCAACGCTGGGCAGTCTTGTCGGATCACATTTGTCCTATTGGATCGGCAGGTGCGGAGGAATGCCTTTTGTCAATCGATGGGGCAAGTACCTGCTGCTCAATCTGCACGATCTCGAGGTTACCGAATCGTTTTTCAGGAAGCACGGGTCCATCACGATACTGCTGTGCCGGTTTGTTCCGGTGGTTCGCCACCTGATCTCCATTCCGGCAGGCACGGGAAGGATGAACCCAGTCACGTTCTTCATCTACACCGTCGTGGGCGCGGGCCTCTGGAACACCTTTCTTGCTTTCTGCGGCCTTTTTCTCAAACAGAACTGGGAAACGGTGATGAAATACAGCCACCTCGTGGACATCGCGGTGGTGCTCATTTTGCTCGGCGGCGTTTTCTACTTCGTGTCAAGGCATGTGAAGCGGAGGTGAAACGACGAAGCAATCTCCTGTTATTTAGTACAAAACAAAATGCATTTGGATAGCTGTGCCGGGTGGTGCCCCCCAACCAAAGATTTGATTCTCGCAAATAAACTCTCTCGGGGGTCACCCGGCTCAGCCATCCAAATATTCTTCTTTTGTTTCTTGTCCCGCCATTGTTTGTATTTCCTGCCTGAAATCAAGCAAAGCGCAATTCTAACTCTTCAACACTTCAACTTTTCAACTCTTAAACTTATTCATTCATATACCGGCACGATATTGTATTCCTTTATCTTCCTGTACAGCGTCTTGGGGTTGATTTCCAGGATCTTCGCCGCTTTTCCCTTGTGACCCTGCACGTGCTTGAGCACGCTGATGATATGCCGGCGCTCGATGTCGGAAAGCGGCGCCATGGGATCGTCGCCAGGAACCGGCACGGCATCCATAACCTTCGGTTCGGTCTTCGCCCGGGCCTTGAGAAACGACACGTCGGCGGGCGTGATGGCGCGGTCCGGGCACAGGATGCAGGTGCGCTCCACCACGTTCTTAAGCTCGCGGATATTTCCAGGCCAGTCGTAATTGTTAAGCACGTCGAGCGCCGACGCATCAAAGCGGCTCTGGAATCCCTGGGACCGGATCACATTCTCCACAAGCAAAACAATGTCGCCTTTGTGCTCCCGAAGCGGAGGGACCGTAATCGAGAGTACGTTGAGCCGGTAGTACAGGTCGTCGCGGAACAGCCGCTGTTCCACAAGCCGTTCCAGGTTCCTGTTGGTGGCGCACAATATTCTTACGTTGAGGCTTATGTCTTTTGTCCCGCCCACGCGCCGGATTTCCCCTGTTTCAAGAAAACGAAGCAGCTTGGACTGGAACGCCAGCGGCAGTTCGCCTATTTCGTCGAGAAACAATGTTCCGCCGTCCGCAATTTCCGCCAGCCCGCGCTTCTGGGTCTTCGCGTCTGTAAATGCGCCCTTTTCGTGGCCGAACAGCTCGCTTTCCAGCAGGTTTTCCGGGAACGACGCGCAGCTTACCGCCACGAACTGTTTGTCGGCGTTCTGGCTCTGTTCGTGGATGGAGCGCGCGACAAGTTCTTTGCCCGTGCCGCTTTCGCCCAGGATCAGCACGTTCGACTGGGTGGGCGCCACGCGCGAAATAATCGTGCGAAGGTCGTCTATCTCCCTGCTTGCACCGATGATTGCCCCGCCGTAGGCCGTTTTCCGCATCTCCTCGCGGAGGATCCGCCGGTCCACCTGCGTGCGCCGGTGCTCGATGGCGCGGTCGATCTGGATAAGGAGTTCGTTGAGCTGGTACGGTTTCCTCACATATTCAAAAGCGCCCAGTTTCATGCATTCGATGGCGCTTTCGAGCGTGGCGTTGCCCGTGAGAACAATCACTTCGCTCGTGATGTTTTCCGCCCGTATCGTGCGCAGCACCGCAATGCCGTCGATCACCGGCATGACGATATCCAACAGCACCACATGGTAGAAATCCTCCCGCACGCGGTTCAGGGCCTCTTCGCCGCCGGACGCGACGTCAACCGCATACCCGGCGCGCGTCAATTCGTTGCCGAGAAGCAGGCGCAGGTTCGCCTCGTCATCCACAACGAGCAGCTTTCCTTTTCGAGCCATGGGCTTCGACTTCCTCTCTATGCGGCGCCACCGTCCGGCAGGGACCGGCCGGACGGAATGTCGAGGGACACCACCGTGCCTTTTCCCACGTCGCTGGAAATGTCTATGGCGCCGTTGCATTCCTCCATGATGACGTGGCTCATGGCAAGCCCGAGTCCCATGCCCTGGCCCACTTCCTTTGTTGTAAAAAAGGGATCGAATACCTTCGGCAGTACGTCCGGAGGAATGCCCGGGCCGTCGTCCGAAATGCTCATCCGCACGAACCGCCCGTCGCTCTCCGCGGAAATGGACACCGAGTTTCCGCCCGAACAAAAATCGAGAGAATTCGTGAGGATGTACACGGCGGCCTGCTGCAGTTTCTGAAGATCGGCCCTCACGCGGGTCCCCCGCGGAATGGATTCGCGTATCGTGACCCGCTTCTTCGCCGCGGCGGACTTCACAAGTCGCAATGCTCCCTCGATGCATTCCGCAAGGAAGAAATCGCGAATCTGCACGTCCCCTTCGCGCGCAAATCTCGACAGGTTTTCCACGGTGTCGCGGCACCTGAGCGTCTCGGCGTTGATGATCGACATGTACTGCGCGAGTTCCTCTTTGTCTATGTCCTCTTCTTTCTTGACCCGTTCGCTGATCGCGCCGGAAAACCCGAGAATGGCCGTGAGCGGGTTGTTGAGCTCGTGCGCAACGCCGGATGCAAACGTCCCGATGGATGCGAGCCGGGCCGAACGGTAGAGCTGGGAACGTGCCAGCCTCTGTTCCCGTTCGAGTCTCACATTGCGCGTCACATCTTGTATGGTTATCATGAAGGACCCCCGTAAACCTCCGCTGCCAACGCTCATGGCGCTCAGACTCACGTATACTCCCTCGCCCTCGCGCTCCCCCTTTTTGGCAATACCCGTAACCATGGGGGGCGGCGGGCGCACGCTCCCTTTTGCCAGCAAATCCAAAAACGAGGTGATCATCTTGTGATCTTCCGGCAAAAAGAACGACAAGAAGCCCGTGCCCGCCACCTCCGACTTGCCAAGGCCTATCATAGAGCAAAACCGGACGTTGCAGTCCGAAATAATCCTGTTCGCATCGATGATGACGTACATGTAGGGGGAATTCTCGTAGAGAAATTCATAGCCGTTTTTCGCTAGAACCAGCTCGCGGTGAATCTGCCGCATCCGAAGCATGACCCTGATGCGACCGAACACTTCATCCGGACGGAACGGCGCGGTGATGAAATCGTCGGCGTACCTGAGGCCCGCCGCATTATCCTGAGCTTCGCCGGAGGCGCCCACCAAAATAACAGGAACGAAATTAGTCCTGCCGCATGCGTCCCTCAATTGCCGCGCGGTCTCGGCGCCGTCTTCTCCAGGCGCCGTCGCGGCGAGAAATATCAGGTCAACGCCGTGGTCCCCCACAAAATTGAGAGCTTCTTGACGGCCTGCACATATGCTTACCGCGTAAGCCCGGGTGCGAAGCATCTCCGCGAGCCGATCGGCGGCGCTTTTGTCACCGCCGATGACCAGGATTTCCGTACTATCGGCCCGACTCGTTTTTTCCAAATCGTTCATCCAGGCTTCTCCGAAGCGCGGCAAGCGCTTTTCCCCTGTGACTGACAGCGTTTTTCGTCGACGCGTCGAGTTGTGCAAATGTTTTTTCGAATCCCGCGGGAACAAACACCGGATCGTAACCGAAACCATCGCTGCCAGCAGGCGTAAGCCCTATTCTCCCTTCGCAAACCCCCTCCGCAGCAACTTCATCCGAATCGGAAACCTTGAGCACCACGGCACATCTGAACCTCGCCCCTCGCCCCGAAGCCGGGCAATCCGCGAGCGCCGTAAGAAGCTTGTCCAGATTCTCCTTGTCGGTTGCGCGCTCGCCCGCGTACCGGGCGCTGCGCACGCCGGGCAATCCGCCGAGAAGATCCACCTCGAGGCCGGAATCATCGGCAAGTGCCCACAATCGCTTTTTGTCAAATACCCAGCGCGCCTTGGCCCGGGCGTTTTCGAGAAACGTTTCACCGATTTCAGGAATTGACGGCACGGGATTCCAATGATCTTTGAGCGCGGTTAAACTCAACGGCAAGCCTGTGAATATTTGTTTAATTTCACGGAGTTTGCCCATGTTGTTTGTTGCAATGATTATTTCGTTCATTTCCATAGACCTTGGCAACCGTTTTCGGGGGTTTCACCCCCGAACCCCGACCAAGGGGTGCTCTTCAGCAAGCACCCCTTGGAACCCCGCGGCGCCACTGAGGGGAAAGCAAAAAAAATGCTATCCAGCTACGATATTCACTAGTTTTCCAGGAATTACAATCACCTTTCGCACGGTCTTTCCCGCAAGATGCGGTAGTACCTTTTCTACAGACAATGCCGCTTCTTTCAACTGGTCCTGTGTCGCCCCGGCTGCCGCGGAGAACTCTCCTCGCAGCTTGCCGTTTACCTGCACCACCACCGTTACCGTAGTGTCAACCGTGAGCGCTTCATCGTATGCGGGCCACGTCTGGTTGAGAACAAACCCCTTGTTTCCCAGCATCTCCCACGCCTCGTCGCAGAAATGCGGAGCGAAAGGAGCGAGCAGCAGAACGAGCACCCGCAGGTCTTCGGCCGCGGCCCCCCGGGACGAGAGTTCGTTCAGGAATTCCATAAGCCGGGCGATGGCGGTATTGAATTGCATTCTGTCAAGATCGGCATGCACCTGCTTGATGGTCCGGTGGCGCAGGCTGAGGTGCGGATCGTTCTGCGGTGCTTTTGCCTGGTCGAATTCGTCAACGAGCCGGAAAACGCGGCGGAGGAAACGGTGGCATCCTTCTATGGCGCGCGGGTCCCACGGCTTCGGCGATTCGAAATCACCCATGAACATTTCGTACAGCCGCAGCGTGTCCGCGCCGTACTGGCGTATCACGTCGTCTGGGTTGATGCCGTTGAGTTTCGACTTGGCCATCTTTTCCACTTCACTCTTCAGCTTCTCCCCTGTTGATTTCAGGTGGGCGTGTTCGCCCCTGAATTCGACTTCCGAGAACTCATGGTATTTCTGCGAAGCGTCCGCAAATGTCCGGGCCAGCACGGTCCCCTGGTGCCGCAGTTTCTTGAACGGTTCCCGGGTGGAAACGAGGCCGAGGTCAAAAAGCACCTTGTGCCAGAACCGCGCGTACAGCAGGTGCAGAACTCCGTGCTCGGCCCCGCCCACGTACAGGTCTATATTCATCCAGCGCCGTTCCTCCGCCTTCGCCCAGGGTTCCTTGTCATTGTGCGCATCAAGATACCGCAAATAGTACCAGCACGATCCCGCCCATTGCGGCATGGTGTTGGTTTCGCGCCGCGCCGGGCCGCCGCAGTGCGGGCAGGCGGTGACGACCCACGATTCGATTGCGGCGAGCGGCGATTCGCCCGTGCCCGATGGCTCAAATTTGTCAACTTCCGGCAGCCGCACCGGCAACTGGTCCTCCGGCACCGCCAGGGTGCCGCACCGAGGGCAATGGACCAGCGGGATCGGCTCGCCCCAGTAGCGCTGGCGGGAAAACAGCCAGTCACGCAGCCGGTACGAAACAGCGCTCCTGCCGAGTCCACGTGCTTCAAGGTGCGCAGTGACCTTCTCCTTCGCCGCCGCCGTGGGCAGCCCGTTGAGATCGCCTGAATTGACATTCACGCCTTCGCCGACGTATGCGGCGGCAGGCAGGCTTGTGTCGGCACCGACCGGACGGACGACCTCCACGATCGGAATTCCATATACCGTCGCAAATTCAAAATCGCGCTCATCGTGCGCGGGCACGGCCATGATCGCGCCCGTGCCGTAGGTGGACAGCACATAGTCGGCGATCCACACGGGCGTCCTGTTGCCGTTTACGGGATTGACGGCATACCCGCCCGTAAACACCCCCGTCTTTTCTTTTGCCAGTTCGGTGCGCTCCAGGTCGCTTTTTCTGCGCGCCGCCGCCTGATACGCCTGGACTGCGGGCTTTTGTTCGGGCGTCGTGAGCGCGTCTACAAGGGCGTGCTCCGGAGACAAAACCATATGGGTTGCGCCGTACAGCGTATCGGGACGCGTCGTGAACACGGGAAGCTCCGCGCCGTCGGACGGCCCGCCGGACACCTTAAAAACCACTTCCGCGCCCTGGGACCGGCCGATCCAGTTCTTCTGCATGAGCATCGTGGATTGCGGCCAATCCAGATCCTTGAGATCTTCAAGCAGCCTGTCTGCATAGTGCGTGATGCGCAAAAGCCATTGACGCAGCGCCTTTCGCTCCACCTGGGTCCCGCACCGGTCGCACAACCCGGCTTTCACTTCTTCATTGGCAAGGCCGGTCTTGCAGGAAGGGCACCAGTTGATGGGCATTACGCCCTCATAGGCGAGCCCCTTTTTGAAAAGCCGGATAAATATCCATTGCGTCCACTTGTAATAGAGCGGGTCGGTGGTGTTCACCTCCCGGTCCCAATCGTAACAAAACCCGACGGAATCGATCTGCCGGCGGAAATTCGCGATGGATTTCTCCGTCGTGATCCGCGGATGAATGCCGGTCTTTATGGCATAGTTTTCGGCCGGAAGCCCGAACGCGTCCCAGCCCATGGGATGCAGAACATTGTATCCCTGCATCCTTTTCCAGCGCGTGATGATATCCGTGGCCGTATATCCCTCGCAATGTCCGACGTGCAAACCCGACCCGGACGGATAGGGAAACATGTCGAGCGCGTAGTACTTTGGTTTGGCAGGATCGTACACCGTTTTGTGAAGCTTTGCTTCGCGCCACCGCGCCTGCCATTTGGGTTCTATGTCTCCGGGTTTGTATTCGGTCACTGTCGTCTCCTTTTGCCTTCGTTCGAAAGAAAAACATGGCTCTTCGCAAAGTGCACAAAGTTTGGTTAGAGGGAACCTCTAGTAATTCGTTCCATTTGTCAAAGCCCCCTCGAAGATCCCCCGAAGGGGGACTTAGGGGGCACGTAAGAAGCGGTGAACCGTCTCCCGTCCTATCCCTCTCCTTATCATTTAGAAAGTGCGCTCTTGAAATACTCGATCGTCTTTTTCAACCCTTCGGCCAGCTTGATCTTCGGCTCCCACTTCAGATGTTCCTTTGCAAGCGAGATGTCGGGACACCGTTGCCTAGGATCGTCCGACGGCAGCGGCTTCTTGTACACAATGCCCGATTTGCCGCCCGTCAGCTTCACCACGTGCTCGGCAAGCTCCTTGATGGTGAATTCGGCCGGATTGCCCATGTTGACCGGCCCGATGATTTCGTCCTGGTTCATGAGGCGGTGCATGCCCTCAATCAGGTCGTCCACGTAACAGAACGACCGCGTCTGCGATCCGTCGCCGTAAAGCGTAAGGTCTTCACCGCGGAGGGCCTGCACGATAAAATTCGAAACGACCCTGCCGTCATGAGGATGCATCCGCGGGCCGTAGGTGTTGAAGATGCGCATGACGCGGATGTCGACATTGTTCTGGCGGTGGTAATCGAAGAACAGCGTTTCCGCAACGCGCTTCCCTTCGTCGTAGCACGACCTGATGCCGATCGGATTGACGTGTCCCCAATAATCCTCGCGCTGCGGATGCACGTCCGGGTCGCCGTACACTTCCGACGTCGACGCCTGCAGCACCCGCGCCTTCACCCGCTTGGCGAGCCCGAGCACGTTGATGGCGCCGAGCACGCTCGTCTTGATGGTCTTTACCGCATTGTACTGGTAATGGACCGGCGAGGCAGGACACGCAAGGTTGTAAATCTGGTCCACCTCCAGAAACAGCGGGACGGTCACGTCGTGCCGGATGAGCTCGAAGTTATGGCAGTCGATAAGGTGCTCGACGTTCTTCTTGCGGCCGGTAAAGTAATTGTCGAGGCATACCACGTCGTTTCCTTCTTTAACCAGCCTGTCGCACAGGTGCGATCCGAGAAACCCTGCGCCGCCCGTGACAAGGATCCGTTTCGTTTCGTTGTAACCTTTCATATCGCCTTCACCTTCACTTCCTCCATGAGTTGCCACACCTCATCGCGTGTTACCGCCGCCGGCCCGCGATGCATCGCCTTTGACGCGCCGCAGGCTATCGCCATACGGCACATTTCCGAAAAAGAAAATTTCCTCGAATATCCGACCAGGAGCCCGGCCACAAAAGCGTCACCGCACCCCACGGTGTCGACCACCTTTACAGAAGGAGAGCCGCACAACAGACAGTCGTTCTCGTGGATCGCGATCATGCCGTCGGACCCGAGGGAGACGAACACGTATTCCACGCCCATGTCGACCAGCCGCTTGGCCTTGAGCGCAATATGATGCACTCCCTGGATCTGCTCGCCAAAAAACTGCTCAAGCTCGTCCAGATTGGGTTTCAGCATGCGCGGCCTGGCGCGCACACCGACCTTGAGCGTGTCTCCCCTTCCATCAAGCAACGTGGAACAACCCTTTTCACGGCAAAACCGGATGAGCTTCCGGTACGAATCGCTCCCGAAAGCGGGCGGCAGGCTCCCGGAAAAAGCCCATACGTCGCCTTCGGCCATGTACGACCGGATACAATGAAGCGCCTCGTCCTGCACGCGCACGGTAAGGGGCTGGCCCGGGCTGCTGATGTGCGTTGTCCCGCCGGACGCGCTCTCCAGGATCGTCGTGTTTACGCGCGCGCTTCCCTTTGTGGAAAACAGACGGGAGCCGATGGCCTGCGCCTTCAGGAAATCCGTGAATTGTTTGATCGAGTATTCGGGAACGATGCCGACGACGGTGACATCCTCGCCGAGCGTCTTGACGACGGTTGCGATGTTGATGCCTTTCCCGGCCGGGTACATGCGGCTTGCGGCGTCGGTGACCGTGCTGCCGACAGCCAGGGACGCGACATCGTAGATCACGTCAAAGGCGGGGTTTAGGAGGGTGGAGAAGATCAAGAAGGGAAAGCTTTCTTTTCACGTTCAACGAGCTTCGTGACCAGGTCGCCGCCTTCTTCCTTCACAGCCGCGATGGCTGCCGAAGTTTCAAGAGGAATTGTTCCAGTTTGAAAAAATACAATAACTGGAAATTAATTAGTGGGAAAAAATGCGGAAATCGGGCAAAATGTCGAAGGATGAGGTCAAAGGAGAACGTCTCATCAGCCCAAATCCAATGAGTTTTCCTTTGGGGCAGGACCTTTGCAGCGGCCGACAAAAAGTATATTTGTGCCGGGTTTCGCCGAGCCGTTGAGGCGGCGGAAAGAGCCGGATAAGCCAAGTATTACGTAGTGGAATAGGTCCAGGTACCAGCCATGAATGACAAACTTCAACCGTACAGAAGACCGTCAAGCTATCTCTGGACCCATGTCTTTGTCGAACTGACCAATGCCTGCAATTTTCACTGTGATTTTTGCCCCAGCGATTCAATGCGTCGGCCTCGTGCCAGAATGTCGGGTTCGATGTGGAAAAAGATACTCATCGAGATTGCAGAGAAGAAACTGTCCGACACAATTTGCTTTCATCAATTGGGAGAACCGTTGCTCCACCCGGACATATTTGACGCCATCGAATTCGCAAACAGCCTGCACCTCTCGGTGATCCTTTTCACGAACGGCGCCCTGCTTGACGAGGACCGGTCCCGGCGTTTGATCCAAAGCCTTAAACGAGGAATTGTCGTGCTCAGCCTGCAGGATATTCGTCCCGAAACATTTTCTTCCCGTTCCCGCAACATGTTGAGTTGGAGCGAATATTTCAAGAGGCTCATGGATTTCCTGGTACAAGCGGATGCAGCCGGCCTTTCCGTTCAACTGGACTGTCTTGCCGATCTCCGTTCAATCGGATGGAGTTTGACAAAATATCGCAAAGAAAAGCGGGAAATCCAGCGATTCTACGATGACTTGAGCCGTTCGCTGGGCAGCCTGCAGCCATCAAGAATAAGCATCTTAAAACCCATGATCAATTATCCGCTCGGGAAAAAATCAACGTTATACATCAAACCCAAAGGAACATGGGACAATCAACTGAGGCCGCCGGGAACAACCGTCATAAAGAGCATGCATGGCCATTGCTCAATAATGCATGATACGTTTGTGATACAATGCGACGGCACCTGCACCTACTGCTGCTGCGATCACGAAGGCATGCTTGATCTTGGCAACGCGAACCAATGTTCTTTGGAAGAGATCTTCCTTGGCGAAAAATCGCAGCGGATCATTTCAGGTGAAGCGGAAGGACGGTTTGTTGAGGAACGGTGCCGGGAATGCAAAGGGCGCCTGATTGACAGCAAGACAAAGAAACGGGTCTTGGACCGGCCTTTGTACGCGGAATTCTATTATCTGCGCGACCACCTTGCCCGGCATGGCTGGAGGGAACTGTGGAAAAAGGCCGGAGGGAATTTGCGGCGAAGACTTCTGGCTTCTAAGTGACGAGTGAGTTTTCCGCTATTCTTTTGTAGGGCATGCATTTCCTTACTTTCCATTTCCATTTCCGTTTTTATGTGCGTTTCTATTTCCATTTCCATTTTAATTTTGATTTAATATCAAGCAATGGCAGGATTCCGCCAGCTTTAAAATGCTTGCCTTGTTGTGACACCCTGCGGCGCCTGTTAAATGCGTTAACAAAGGCAGTCTAAGAGAGATTATTGGAGCATCAATCGGATAGCGGCGTTTAGAGAGTTAATTTGCAAGCTGTTCTCCCGGCAATATAAGTTCCAAGAAATAAAAGATAAATTAATGCCGGTAGGGCCTGGCCGGCCCTAGGACCTGCCAAGGAAAATGCTTGTTGTGACAACCCCCGCGGCCAAAGGGCCGCTTCCCCCTTGGAAAGGGGGGAATTATGGGGTTGGATTTGTGATTGCGGGATGGGAGTATTATATTGTGAGTTGACTATGTAAGGGAGATGTAAAGCAAATGTTCGCTAATGAAGAGGTCTGGAATGAAGAAGCAATCTCGAGATAAACAGCTTACTGGAATGGCTGGGGAGTTCCTCACGGTTGGTAAATTGTTCAAACGCGGGTGCCAGGCATCGGTTACGTTCGGCAATGCCAAGGCCATCGACGTTTTGGTATATAACCCTGTGAACGACAAATCATACAGTGTGCAGGTAAAGACCCTCAGATACAAGAATTGCTTTCTTATGAAAAAGGATAACCTTAAACCCGACCATATCTACGTCTTCATTCTTCTTCATGACTTTGCTCAACTGGAAGAGTACTTCATAATTCCTGGCCGCGAAATCATGCAAGACATTGATAAGTTCTTTGGTGCATCTTACAGAAACCCGGATAAACCAAGCAACATGCCAGCCGTCAATTATGGTCCTTTAGCAGCATATAAAGATAACTGGCAGGTATTTGACAAATAACAACTTCGAATAAGGCACAGGAGCCCACTCTTCTCGTGTTGAGAGTATCCCGTAATTCCGTGTGATCATCCCTGATCGTGCACCGTCCTGCACCCACTTTCAAGAAAAGAGCCACAATCATGCCGCTTCGCAAATTTATTCGAACAAAATATCCCTTACCTGCCTCTCTTGAAGGACGATGCACTCCTTCGGTTTTTACCAAATGGATCCACTCTAAAGCCGGGTCATTGATTGAATTGGACAGAAAGCGCGGTAAGCTCTATGCGCTGAACGTAACGGAGACAGTATATGAAGAGGAAATTTACAAAGCGGTCCTCAAAAGCGGCCCGCGCGACCCCTATACGGGCGACTTGTTTGCATGGGAGCAAATCGGCAAATGGGACACCACTCACAAGCATCCGGACGGGTATGAAAGACAATTCTCGCTTATGCCCACGGTGGACCACGTCACGCCTGACAAGCTTGAATTCGAGATTTGCACGTTCGAGGTCAACACGTGCAAGTCCTACCTTGGCCCCGAGGAATTTATTCAATTTTGCAACAAGGTCGCAAAGAACCATTCGCTGGCGCCTGAAGCGAGGAGGCGCAGGTCAAATCGAAAACGCCTGCGCACGGCGGCCAAGTCCAAAGGCGCGTGAACATCGGCAGTAAACCGCGTGCCCCGATCATCCTTGATCGTGTCCGCTTGTCAATTGCACTGCCGAGTCCGACAATTACACGTGGCACTCATTCTGTATTCGCAAAACACTGGAGACAAAATGAAAACCATCAGCCTGAAACTGAAGAAGATAATTGCCCTGTCACGCGCTCCACTCTTCTTTATTGCAGTTGCCTCGATTTCATTCACTGCACACGCCGCTGACCAGCCTGATCCCGGCCTTTCCTTTGTCCCTCCGGGATATTCCCTTGTATTCAGCGACGAGTTCAACGGCGATTCCATCAGCACCGACCGCTGGATGAAGACAAACGCCAGTTGGCCGGGCGGCAGTTACGGCATCGAACATGTTACCACGGACGGAAGCAATCTTGTCGTGAGCAACGGCGCAATTACCATTGAAGGGA
>Ga0181527_1001816_pt1 | contig 21251 bp, 21 predicted proteins | sample PEATcosm2014_Bin_30_FD_119762 | JGI IMG/M metagenome (GOLD analysis project Ga0181527, IMG submission 119762) | Peatland microbial communities from MTU Mesocosm Facility, Houghton, MI, USA - PEATcosm2014_Bin06_60_metaG | ecosystem: Environmental > Terrestrial > Soil > Wetlands > Peat | place...
GCGGGCCTTCCAGCCCGGCTTCCGGATCAGACTCCACCAGAAGGACCTGAACCTGGCACTCCAGGCAGGGCGCGAATTGGGCGTCTCCCTTCCCAACAGCGCGAGCACCCAGCAGCTCTTCACAGCAGTGGCTGCCGAAGGCGGTATAGACCTCGACCATTCGGCGCTGGTGAAGGCCATCGAAAAGTTGGCCGGCCACGCGATAGGTGAGGAGAAGGTAAGCCGATAGCCCATCTTCCGCAGTTGCGGATTGTGAAACGTTTAAGGGCGTAAAAAGGGGGGTCAGGACAATCTCCTGACCCCTCGTCATTGCCTAAATTGCGGGGGCTGGATTTGAACCAGCGGCCTTCGGGTTATGAGCTTCGGACCGGGAGAAACGCGGAGTAACAGCATTCGCAAATATCCCGTATGAAGTCTACCGCTTAGCCTTCCAGTAACCCACCCGTTTCTATCATATCTCAAAGCATTTTGAACTGCTTTGGTAGAGATATGGTAGAAGCAAAGATATCTCAAAAGAAAAAACCCACGAGGTGGCACTCGTGGGCGGGTGTTGAACCAGGAACCGGGTTTTGGTTGGTGGCTCGATGTCTATTATAGCACATCGGGCCTTACCCGCAATATGCAATGTCGTTAAGAACCATAAACAAGGGATAAAGCCTGCGCCGGGGAGCTTCCCGACCTTCTCAAAGCAAGGTTCGGCGCAAGCTCCGGTCCCTCCTGCCGCTCGGACGGAGGAGAACGGCGGAGGTCCGGGGCTTGCGCCGGTGACGGGCCTCCCGCTACAGCACTCCCCGGCCAGGGCGACGGAACGAAGTGGAGTCGGGTCTTTCAGGGGCGTTAATTATCGTGGGTCAAGTCTCCATAAGAACAAAACCTCTCATAGCTCCGGGAGTCCGGCCGGAAGCGGGCGTTGCGAACGCCACTCTCGCAAGCGAGCACAAGCGCGCGCCGGCCGGCCTTTCTGTGCTTGTAACAGAGGTAATGAATTACACCGATGAGCGAAAGTCGGGAATATTCACTCTGGAGGGAAAAGAACGACATTAAGCCCTGGGTAGAGATACGGCCAAGGTCGGATAAACATGTGACTATAAGGAAAGACATACGAGGGAAAGAGCGAAGAAAAGAAATAGTGGACAAATATCCTTACCTGTTCGACAAGCAGGACGTGGCGACCATGTTCTATTCTACCGTCGATTATTACAGCAACGTGGGGCTGGTCTTCAGGAACATGGATAGCGGGGAGTATAAGCGGATGCCGATCTGCTCCAGGTGGAACACAAAGAGGGATGACTGGTACAAGAAACGGTATTGGGACATACACGACAGCGTGAAAGATGAAACCAAGGTGACGATGCTCGCCATAGGCTACGATCAGCGGCGCATGTTCGATCTCATGGAAGAATCGGGATGGGGCGGCGATTTTTACGGGTATCTTATGTACCGTATCGGAACGGATATAAGCGCCTTCCTGAAGCGCCTACGGTCCTTCTACAAGCGGAAAGGATGGGAGTGGAGCTATAGGGGCTTCGCCATAGAGCCTTACAGGGAATCCGGCCTTCCCCATATCCATTTCCATTTCAAAGGCGGCTGGATCGCCGATATAGACGACATAGTAAGGCTGTGGGGGTGGTCAAAGCCACAGGGCATCAAGGTCACAGTGAGAACGGGGAGCCAAGTCGCTGGCTACCTTTCGAGCTATCTCAAAAAGGCCGTTACCTGCGTCGATGGCAATAAAGTCCATCTTCTCTATGCCTATGCCTATTTCTTCGGGGTGCCTCTTTACCGGGTCGCCTATGGAAAGAGGAAAAAAGAAGAAAAGCAATGTGAGGGTGTGGAGATCGGGGAGAAAGAAATTCCGGTGACTGAACCATTCGTCAAAGGAAATTGGGAATGTGTGGGTACAGACATCATGAGAACCGGGGCGGAATGGGACAAGAGATTCTTACCCTTCGGAGAAGAGACAAGAATGAGTATAGAGGAATATGAAAGTAGACATGGGCCATAAGGGTGCATAATAAAAAGTTATGGGTAACGTTTCCCTTCACCCCATTTTATCATTCCACTTACGTCCGCCCTTGTGTCTATGGCGTAGCCGTGATTTAGACCCCACTTCCTGGCGGCATCATTTAGTTTCGAATTACCGCAGTTCAGGAGTTGCTCAGCCATCTCCTTGTTGCCGAACTTATCGAGTGCTTCAATCAATCGATCCTCTGAACCCGTGTCACCCCGTTTGATGAAGAAGGAGATGGCTGAGGCAATAATAATCATGTCATGTTTCTCCAGCGCCGCAAGTAGGGCACTAACCGCGCGGGGGTCTTTAAAGTTGGCCAACGCACGAGCCGCCGCCCGCCGGATATTCCAACGGACACCCCAATCGACATTCTGATCCGTGTCATTCAGGGCGGCAATCAGAGGCTCAACCGCGCGGGGGTCGTTGATTTTGCCCAACGCATCAGCGGCCGCGTCCCGGATATTCCAGCTGACACCCCGATACATATTCCAATCCGTGTCCCTGAGGGCGGCAATCAGAGGCTCAACCGCGCGGGGGTCCTTAATCTCGCCTAACGCATTGGCCGCTGCCTGTTGGACTCTTGGATCCATCCCCTTGAGGGCGGCAATCAGAGGCTCAACCGCGTGGGGGTCCTTTATCTCTCCGAGAGCATGTGCAGCACTGGCCCGGACAGAGAAATTCTCGCTTTTCAAGTTTCGAATTAATCGGTCTACGTCTTCTCCCTGGCAAAAACAAATGGAATAAAAGGAGAAAGATACAAGTAAAGTTAACGCCCCGACCTTGAGAATATTGTTGAACGAATCAGGACCATAATATCTCATAATAACCTCCATTAAGTACTATTCAAGACGGGTAAGGAAATCCTCTTAAGAATCGGGCTCCTTGTGATCTTGTCGAGCTTTCTGAGGTCATCAGCGGCGTCCCAAAACTAACTTTACCTAACTCCTCCTTTCCGTTGGATTGTGCAAGTCTTAGCGGTAGACCTCTTTCCGATCAGCAATAGAGATGACTTCTATCTTCTTGTTCGCGTCGTCGATGATGTAGAGGACACGATAATTGCCGACCCGTATTCTCACACCTTCGCGGCCGTGAAGTTTCTTAGCATTGCGAGGAAAGGGATGATCCTTCAACGAGAGAAGGGCCGCAATGATTTTATCATGTATCTTTGGGGGCAGGTCTTCCAGTTCCTTTTCTGCCGATCTCTTAAGGCAGACGGTATAGGGCGCTATCATCCCTTCTTCCGCCTATCTGAAAGATAATCATCCAGGGGGCGTGATGGCTCTTTGCGGCGCTGTTCTATAATGGCGGCGTCCATCAAGTCTTCCCGAAATTCCTTATCGCTGAGCATCTTATCGACCACGGCCTCTCTCGCCTTCTTCGGCAATGCCCGAAAAGCAGTCATGAATACTTCAGACGTTGCGTCGATGGTGGTCACGATTAATACCTCCTCTCCGGCAAATGATGCCGTCGTATCTTTATCCTTTATCCAAGAGGGCACTGTGCGGGGCCGTTGGCGACGTGCGCCGCTGCCTCTCCCGAATCTTCGCCTTGAATTCCTCCTTGAGGTCAAGACCCGCGTCAGGATCGCCGAGTATCTCCAGGGTTTTCGTCTCGATCAAATTTTCAAGGTCTTCTCTTGCGATAGCGTTCTTCTTTGACATCTGCCCCCCTGCGCTGAATCGATCTCTCACTATTATACAGTCCACCGGCTGTTCTGCGCAACTCCCCAGAGGTTCACCAAAAAAATCTCTTGACAAAGTAATCACTGCGCATGTACAGTATGTAAGTATGCAGCGCATACCACAGAGGTGACAAATGAAGAAGAGAATAACCGTCACAATCGACGACGCTATTTACGATGAGATAACGAAACTTCCCCGGAAGGTCTCCATTTCTGAAATGGTCAACTTTTTTTTGAAGGTGGCGGTGGAGGAAATAAAAGAAGGACGTGAAATGGGCAGTGAGGAATTAAGAAAGTTTGTAAAGCAGATGCCTGGGGGGGGAGATGATTTCCTGGAGCGGATGGAGGAACACCTTGGGCCTAAAATAGATAGGATCGAGAAGAGTGTAGAGAAGATCAAGAATCTTCTGGTCTTGAAACAAAACGGAAGCGTCGGGATAAATGAAAACGGTGTTTGAACCGCAAGAAATTGATAGTCTTGCCGGTCTGCTGGCTGAAAGGCTGCTGCCTGTATTCAAAGAAATGGCGCGGGTCGAGGCTGACAAGGAAGATAGATGGTTAACGCCTGACCAGTTGGCAACACTTCTTAGCGTCAAGAAGGCTCAAGTTTATGCCTGGGTGAACGAATCGAAAAACTCGAAAGACGGTATCCCTTTTCTCAAGTCTGGCAAATTTCTAAGGTTTTCCGAGAAGGAAGTACTTCAATGGATGAGAAATGGAAAAAAGAAGTGCATGAGGGAGGGGGATTAAATGCGGGGCGGAGTGCAAAGGAAGGGTAACAGATGGTATGCATACGTTTCGATCAACGGAATAAAGAAATCGGTCAAGGGAAGTGGGAGCGATACGAAAAAAGAGGCCGAAAAGAAGCTGAATCAAGCCGTGGCGGAGATAGATAACGGCACGTACTGGGAGATCAAGAAGGTCAGGTTCAAGGATTTTGCGAAAGAATGGGTCGAGACATACGCGAAGATGAAAACAAAGCCGTCCACGCTGCAAAGCTGCCAGGACATAATTAACAAGCGGCTGGTGCCCCTCTTCGGAGACTATTTCCTTCACCAGGTGAGCGCGACCATGATGCAGGGATTCGTGACGGAAAGGATCGCTAACGTAAAAGGCAAGACCGTAAGGAATGAGGTGGTGGTTCTGAAGCTTATCTACAAGCGGGCTTTTAAGAATCGCTACATCAGGGTCAATCCGGCCGAATACATAGACTTGCCGAAGATAGAAAGAACGGAAATGGAAATATGGAGTCCGGAAGAGGTCCGGCTGTTCCTTGCTCACGTGACGGCTAAACACCGAGTGTTCTTCCTGACCGCAATCCTTACGGGTATGAGAAGGGGGGAGCTGCTGGCGCTCCAGAAGGATGACATAGATTGGAAGAACAAGCAGATACACGTGAGACGGTCGGTATGGCGGGGGCAGTTCATCGCTCCGAAAACGAGCTATTCGGTTCGGCGGATCGATGTCAGTCCTTACCTTCTGTCCGAACTGAGGAGGCATGTGCTGGCGAGTCCTTCCAATGACCTTGGCTTGGTGTTTGCGAACGAGCATGGGGGCATCCTTGACCCGGATACGCTTGTGAAGAGGCATTTTTTTTCTGCTATCGAAAGGGCGAAGATAAAGCGGATCAGGTTCCACGATCTGCGGCATACGAATGCTTCGCTCCGGATCGCCGAGGGCCAGAACCCAAAGTATATACAGGATCAGATGGGCCATGCGTCCATTCAGACAACTTTCGACAGGTACGGGCATCTGCTGAAGAAGGCAAACCCCGATCAGGCCAAAAAACTTGACGGTATCTTGGGCTTTGATCGGTAGAAAAGAGGATTTGGTAGAAAAATGGTAGAAACGGGCGGGTACGGGCAAGAGAAAAGGGCCTTCGGTTTCCCGAAAGCCCTTGTGGTTACTTAATTGCGGGGCCAAGATTTGAACTTGGGACCTTCGGGTTATGAGCCCGATTTTGAGACATTCCGACGGTCCTTGATACGTGGTCTGATTCCCCATAACATAATGATACTGCTAAGCTTTTTCGATTCCATATAGTTTAATCCATTACATCCATTTCGGTCTTTTTCGACCTGTTTTATCACAAATTTATCACAATTTTATCACACTAGAAATCGCCCAAAACGACCGTCTGCTCTGCCTCATGCGAAGACGCCCGCGCCAGATTTTATCACAATGGCTGACCCAACCCTAATCCCGGCCGAGGCCGTCGCCTGACGGGCGGAGCCCACGACATAGACATCTCGGCAGTAAGGCCATTGCCCGTGTGGTTCTGACTGGAGGAGGCCGTCGAAGCCCGTCACTCGCCGAGCTATCTGCGATCTGGATGGCGAATTCGCCTCGACGGGGTGGAGAGAGGCACGGTAAAGCCGGATAAGGCCGGCTAAGCCGCTAAAGTCAAGCTTCGAGATGACTTTAATGGTTTTTTCCGGCTTTTGTTGACCTTGGCGACAGCCGCGCGTAACGTATGGCCAGGAGGAACCCGTGAAAGAGGTCTTCTTTTCTGACTATCTTCGGAAACGGGCGAGGAAGAGCCTCGTAGCCTGCGTTGCCTGGGCCGGGATCGCCCTGACTTTTCTACCCATTGGAGTCGCCACAGGCGTCGCCGTCATCCTTGTGTCAGGCGTGATCGCCGTCGTGGTCACCCTTTTCGTCGCGGCCACACGCGGTCCTGTCTATGCGACTTACCGGTGCGGAATCCGGGGCGAGCAGGTGCTCCGGGCCCACCTTCTCTCGTCGGGACTGGGTGACGATCACACCGCCTATTACGACATCCCTTTGAACGGCAACGGCAAGGTCTCCGACATCGACTGCGTCCTCGTCGGTCCCTCCGGGGTTTTCATCTTCGAAGTGAAGCATCATAACGGCGTAATTCTCTACCGGAACGGGGTTTGGGCGAGAATCAAGACTGGTCGAAGGGGCACCCTTTACCGAGGTCCGATCGGAAACCCCGCCGGTCAGCTATGCCGCAATATCAGAAAGCTCAAGGAGCTGCTTGGACACGCAGACGGCCTGTGGCTTCATGGTGCCGTCGTCTTCACGAACCCGCGCGCCGCCCTCGACGTCGAAGGACTCCGACGGGTCAGGGCCATAGCCGTGCAGGACCTGGGGCAGATCCTTTCCAGAAGAACGGTCCTCTCCGCCGGGCAGCTCGACAGCATCAACTCCCGCCTCACCGCTTTAGTCGAGAAGTAATATACCGGTAGGACAAACCCGAGGGGCAGCACGGGTGCGTCCGGAATACCTTGATTAGGCGGTTTGCCGAATCTGAGAAACCAGCCGTCGCATGCGACGGTCTTTTTGCGCCTGGAATCCGTTTTTAGCAAATTCTTATGCGGGTACTATAAATAAATATTTATTTATATCCGGCCAGTGAATGAGGAGGAGACGATGGGTAAACCGGAAGGGTCGTTGCTCGGTGGGGTCCTGGGCCTGTCGATGGACGAGAGGGCCCGGTTCTTTGTGGAGTGGATGATGTCGGAAACCGACAAAAAACTGAAGAAGACGTTCTTTGTGGAGTGGATGAAGGCAGAGCGGACGGACAAGATGTTTCTCCGGGACATGGCAGACAAAGCCGCAGCCGTCTTTGTGACGAAAGGATTCGCAAAAATGGACTTTGCAGAAATAGAGCATTGGATCGACAGGGCCGTCGAAAGCAATAAAGGCACGGTCGACCAGATAGCCCATTCGTGCAAGAACCATTTCAGTCTCAAGGAAAGGATGGTCCCTGCAATAAGGAAGGTGGTGCTGCGCAAGATGCAGAACAAACGCATGAGAGAGGCCTACCGGAGCAAGAGCGGCAAAAAAGCGGCTGGCCCGGGCCGAGGCAAGCCGACAGCCTTCAAGAGGCTTCTCGCTGAAGACACCTACTCGCTGAATCTTTCCCTCGCTGAAACAGCGGAGACGATCAGCGCCAGGCAGGCTGCCCAACCACACCTCCCCGGCCTTCTCGATGAACCTCCCTCGCTGGACTCCAAGAGGAGGATAGAGGACTACGAGGCCCTTGTCGCTCCCTACCGATCCCTCCTCGCTGATGTCGCCTCGATGGAGGTCCTCGATGAGTTGCTCCGGCTCCTCTATGAGGGCGGCGACGCCCCCTCGGTGGTCGGCTGGCCGGGAAAAACGTCGGACTGCGAGTATAGGAATCTGCGGGAGCACAAGCACTTTCTCGAAATCCTGCAGGGCGTCTCCCTCTACGACCACACGTACAATGTCCTGAAGGCTGCCCTCGACATTGCGCATGAGGAACTGCGGCAGAGGCACGATTTCCTTCTCCCCGCCGTCATCACCGCCGCTCTAGGCCACGACATAGGGAAAATCGCTTCCCTGTGGCGGTCTTGCCCTATGAAGAAGCGCACCCACGAATCCGCCGGAGAGGTCAAGCTGAAAGAGATGTTTTCGCCCCTTGGGAACGAAGTCTTCACGAAGATCGTCGCTGAGGCAGTCAGCCTCCACCATACTCTTTCCAAAGACGACACCGTTGCGAGGATCATCATGGACGCCGACGCGCGCGCGAGGGAATACGAGATCACATCGGCCGATCCAGCCTCCACCATAAAGCCCATGACCGAGTGGCTGGATTTGCCGAGGCTCGCCGAGATCGTCCTGCCACACATCAATGAACTCGTCGTCAAGAACCGGAGGGCCGTCTGGGAGGCGATATCCTTCGACGGCATTGTTTACTGCAGGCCAGATTACGTCCGCGACGTCCTCAAGACCCTCGCCTTCGAGAAGAAGGTCCTCGACTATCGGCTCCTCCGCCAGTCCTTCCAGACCGACAACAAGGCGGTCCTGATTGAGTTCTCCGGGATACTCAAGGATCATGGATATCTCGCCTACGACATCAAGGACGGCTATTTCGGCCTGAGGTTCCTTTTCCAATCGAGCGTTCCTGCCATGAGCCAGCCGGGACTCTACGCCATCCCGGTGAAGATTGGGCTCTTTCCGGCCGACCCCTCGTATATCGAGAAACGGAAGAGAGATTACCTCAAGACCCTCGTCTCAGTAAGGGCGATAGCGGGCGGCAAGTAGCGAGTGAAGCTATGTCTATGTCAGCATAGTAAGTCGACTAAGTCTCGACATACTATGCTAAAACATGCTATATAATCATCAGGGCGTGAGACGATGGACGTCGAAGAGCTGAGAAGGGCCATATCCGGCGAGGAATTTGACTATCAGTCTCTCTTAGGGGCGCTGAGAGGATACGAACGCCCCCGGGACAAGATAACGGCGCTCTTCCGTCGCGGCGTCATCGTAAGGGTGAAGAAGGGGATATATGTGTTCGGACAGAGGTACGCCAGGCGGCCCTTCTCGCGGGAGGTCCTGGCGAACATGATCTACGGGCCGTCCTACGTATCCCTTGAGTACGCCCTTCACTACCATAGCCTTATTCCGGAGCGGGTCGAGGCGGTCACCTCCGTCTCGGTCGGTCGAAATCGACGTTTCGCCACGCCCGTGGGGTTGTTCCTGTATAGCACGTCGCCCCTCAAAGCCTATCAGATCGGCATCGATCAGGCAGAGGTCGACGGCCGGACGTTCCTGATAGCGACCCCCGAAAAGGCCCTGTGCGACAAGATCTACAACGACCGTGGGACCGGGATTCGCAGTCAAATGGAGATGAGGGAATACCTCTTTGCCAGCCTGCGGATTGACCCCGAGAGTTTGAACAGACTGGACGCCGATGTCGTGGGTGACGTGGGTGAACGCTACCGATCACGGAAGATCAGGCTCCTGAGCAGCCTCATCCGCAGTTCGAGAAAGGAAGGCCATGAATAGCGCAATCGTCCGCATGCTCGGTCGGTACGAGGCGCGAACCGTAGAGGACCGCGTGAGGGCTCTCCGGGAGATCCTCCAGGAGCTTGCTCTCCTTGGGTTGTGGCGCGCCAAGTTCTTCGAGAAAGCAGCCTTCTACGGCGGCACGTCGCTGAGAATCCTGTACGGCATGGAGCGCTTTTCGGAGGACCTCGACTTTTCCCTGCTGAAGCCGACTCCCGATTTTGCGATTTCCCGTTATATGGATGCCCTCGAACGCGAAATCGCTTCCTTCGGTTTTGACGTCCGGGTCGAGACGAGGGAGAAAGCCGTCGAAAGTCCTGTTCAGTCCGCTTTTCTCAAGGCAAACACCCTCAAGCAGCTCTTGGCGATAGAAACCGGCGAAGATATTATGAGGAAAATACCGCGAGGCCAGGTCATAAAGATAAAGATCGAGGTCGATACCGACCCACCGCCAGGATTCGACACGGAAAGCAAATTCCTTCTTCAGCCGATCCCATTTTCCGTGAGAACCTTCACACTTCCCGATCTCTTTGCCGGCAAGATGCACGCCGTCCTCTGCCGACGATGGAAAGGCAGGGTTAAGGGACGGGACTGGTACGATCTCGTCTGGTTTGCGGCCAACCACCCGGAACTGCATCTCGGTCACCTCGGGCAGAGGATGATTCAAAGCGGCCACCTGCGAGCAGGAGAAGCGCCTCTGGACAAGAAGAAATTCCTGGACCTCGCGGCAGGCGCGATTGAGAAGCTCGATGTAGACCAGGCAAGAAGGGAGGTCGAGCCGTTTGTGAGAAACCTGGAAGCCCTTGCGGTCTGGTCAAAGGAGTTTTTTCTTGACGTGGTCAATAGGATAGTGCTTGTGTGAAAGCAGCTTGTCTGTCCGAACTACCAACAATCGACATCGCGCGAGAAGTTTCTGAGGCGCCCCCTTCCCCATCCTGCATTCTTTATTATTTCAGGGCGGCAACTCCTCACGGTTGGCGCTCGGATCGACCGTTACACTGCGGGCTTTCTGGGCTTCTTGCTCCTCTTAGAAGCTGGTACCTTCTCGCTTCTCGCTGTTTGAATCAAGGCAGCAATCAGCTTCAACATTGCTGGTGATGATTCCTTGACCTCTTCGATTATGTAGGCCCTCAGCTTGTCGACGTTTATTTTTCCTTTCGCAAGGGTAAACAGATCAACCATCTCGATGCCCAGGGCATCTGCAATCTTGTCCAGCGTATCGATGGAAGCGTTCTTCTCTCCCCTTTCAACCGCCCCGACATAAGTATGATGCAGGTCCGCCTTCTCCCCCAGTTCTTCCTGAGACCATCCCCTTTCCTTCCGCAGATTTCGAATCCGTTCTCCTACAAGCACCCTGACGTTGTCCATCGGTTACCCCTTGTGCTGAATTCTAAAGGGGCGACAAGCGTGGGGTCTATAGTCGTTAGGAAGTATTTTATTGTACTAAATGAATCCTATAAGTAGTACAATGGCATAGCTCGGCGTCAGAAGATGGGCAGCGAAGACGATCAGAGGGGGCCCGGTGCCGTCAGCATTCCGCGTTAACGGGCATACAGTGTCAATACAGGATTGTGAAAAGATGTCAGATCAGGAGCTCTATCGCCTGCTGAAGGAAAATCTGCCGGCCGTGGCGGAGACGGTGCGCACGGTGAACGACGCCAACCGGGAGACCGTGATTGCTTTCTTGAGGTTTCTGTCGAGTGAGACCGAATAACGGCGCGACATCGTTTTGCCCCATTCACTGTTCTCTTGAGGACCTCTCAACCGCAGGCCGCCCCGTGCAGAGTCAGAGTCGGCAAGCAAACAGACACGTGGACGTCAGGACATTCACAAAGCAGGCCACTCTGCCCGCCTCCACGAACGACACCGGCGAGATCTACCGCTCGGCGGTGGCTATCCTCGACGGAATACACCTCCGCAAGAGCGTGCGTCTTTTCGGCGTCTCTCTCGGTTTTCGAGAAAGAGGATAACCAGATGGCCCTCTTTCACAACGCTGGCGGGGAGAAATGGACGGCCATGGCAAAGGCCATGGACGCCGTCAACGACAAGTTCGGGGGGCACTCGATCACCTTTGCGTCAACGATCAGCGGGAAAAGGATCATGAGGTTATCTCCCCGGCTTGGCGTCCATCCGGAGTGAGGAAGAGCGACGTGCAAGCGGAGATCTTCGGGCGGCGGGGGACGGAATCACAACCACATCACCGGTTTCCGTCTACTCTATCCCTTATGGCGGCAACAAGCTGTTCGATCTCTCGCCGGTCAAGCTTCAGGAGAAAGGTCAGGTCAAGATCGGACCGGAGAAGCTTCCCGATGATTTGAAGAAGGTTTTCCTTGGGAATGTTCTCGCTGGCCATGCCTTGCATGGGGTGTAGTTTATCAAGATCAGGGATAAAAGACAAAACTATTTCTGATGCCGTAATACTATATCGGTTCTCCTGCCTGGAGACCTGGGGTTATATGCTGCCCCTGAGCGAGGCGGTCGTCACCCACCTACATTTGCGGCGTGTGACGACCTCACCGGAGAACAACGAGAGAAACCGTGTGTTATTCCAAGAAAGGGTGACTGGGCCTGATTGATCAGACTCCGGATTGCCGGTTCCCTTTGCTCGGGGCAGTTGATCCGCAGGGCAACGCGAGTAACGAAGCTCGGGTCTGAAGGCTTCGAGGCAGCGCTGTCAAGGCACGAGTCTGGAGAAAGAGTACCTTGCAAATATCGCCGCGTGCAAAAATTAATCTATGAAAAGCCGCGTCGCTTTTGTATAATGGGCTGTGAGACAGATTCAAAATATCATGAGGATGGATAATCTGTGGCGGCTTAGGAATCTTCCACGAACATAATGGCTATGACTAAGGAAAATAACCCCGGTAAACTGGTTGCCTTTCCGCAAGAACCTTTTTGGGAAGAAACTCTCAGCGTAATCGTCAGGGCGGACAACGTTGAGACTCTGAAGAACGGGAAAGTAATCTCCGATCTTCTCGATTTCAATTCAACCGAGACAAGGGAACGGTATGGCCGAGCGATTGCTACCCGCCTTAGCCGGCTCGACTCATCTGTCCTGCAGGGTTTGGTGGATCTTGTAAACGCGCACATTCCCGCGATCCTTTTGGAACAACTGTGGCGAGTACTCTTCTGCACCGTGGAGCCGATAGTTGCCAAGACGTACCTTGAACTTATCTGGCCCAGGGAACCCGGCACTTCCATGGATCGTAACGAAGTGAAGAGCTACATTCAGACGACCTTCTCCCAGGAGAGCGACAAATTAAACGTGAGGCTGGTTTCATGTTTGCGCCATGCTGGGTATGTGTTGCCTCAGGGGAAACAGGATCTTGTCGTTGTCGGTTTTGGTAACCTTGACAATGCTTTGCTACTGTTGACTCATCTCATGCTTGCCCGTTCTCCGCGGACCATCAAGCTTTCCGAGATAGAAACCGCTCCATATTGGCGCTTTCTTGGTTTTCGGAAACTCGACCACGTGCGCATCGCGTTCAGGAGGGCCGAGGCGACCGGACTATTAACCAGATACGCCGTAGTAGACCATCTAGAGCAGATAACCACCAGGTACTCCTGGGACGATCTTGTGGCTGAAAGGCGCTGGGCCTTATGACACTCGATTACTTCACCTCTCTCCTCAGCCAGGTACGCTCCGGTCCGGCGGCCCAGCGATTAATCTTCATTTGGGCTGGTCACAGAACGGCGTTGGAGAGTTACCTATTCGGTTTTGATATTCATCGGTGTGATCCGGTCTCGGCTTATTCGGAAGCCAAAGCCGGGAGTGGGGACCATAGACAAGTACTAAATGGTTGGCTCAGCCGTGTCTGTAAAGAATACGAAGATGACCGAAAAGAACCTTCTGTCCTCCTCACGGACCAGGCCTTGTTACTGATTCGCTATGGCTGCGACATGTCGGCCTATTTTCGCCATGTCATCAGCCCACGTTCGGCTGCTATCCTTATCGTTCCCAATCCGAGCCATAGACAGCTGCCTCTTCGCGCGGAAGCGTGGGTAAAGAACAACACGCCGGCTCTCCTCACACAACTGGCAAACCAGCTGGGAGAACCGGATTGCCTCATTCAGACTTGAAGGAGAAATTGGATGCCAAATCGCAAGCTTCTTGGGCAGATCGTCGAAAGGGTGCCGGCCGTCAAGGGGGGAAAAGAGCAAGACTATCTTGAGAATACTATCTTTCTCGAATCCTCCGTCGAGCCTAAGAACCGTGAAGAGACGGTCCGTCTCTACTATTTTGCCAAGACACTGAAAAAGGCATTTGAGGAGATACTTGTTGCCTTTTCCGAATCGATGGGGAGAGGTTTCTGGCTGACCGCGGAGTATGGAGTGGGTAAGTCTCATTTTCTTGCCACGTTGGCCTCCTTGTTGATTGATACATCAGACATGGTCTGGGACCGGATTCATGACGCCGACATTCGGAATTATCGCTTCAAGTTTCAAAAACGGCGTCTGTTTCCGATCGTGGCGGGCTTGAGAGGAAAGACCGCCATTACGCCGGAGCATCAGATCACTCTCCTCGGCCAAATTGAAAAAGAGATAGACGAATGGATTACCCGGCTGGGATTGGAGCAGAAGATCAGTATCACTCCCGTTACCGAGACCCTGAATCTCTTTGACGGGTTTAACGGAGCCCTTCAGGGAGCAATATCAACGTACATTCAGCAAAAGTCAACAAACAAGGCCTCGGATCTAAGAAAGAGTAATCCAGAGAGGTTTGCCGACTTAGTTCGCAGATTCTTCAAGGATCAGAATCTGCCTTTTGAGCCGCCGGTGAGTATCAACGATCGCCTGCGCTACCTCTATCAGCAGATAGTCAATCCCAGAACCGGTTTCACCGGACTTCTCATTATCATTGACGAGTTTGAATCATGGCTTTCACAGCGTCCTATTACCCAGCCCCAAGGTATGTTTGACTCGAACGTCCTTCAGGCCCTCACTGAAATCCTGCCGAAGCAATATGGCTGCGATATCTTTACCGTGGTCGCCTCACAGACCGACATTCCCGCCCAACTCCAAGGTAGGTTCACTAGTCTGCCACTCCTGGCAGGTTCAGGAGCGGAGAGAGATTACCATGTCATCTGCGCATATAGGGTGAGAAGGTATTTACCCGGGATGGAGCCGGAAGCAAAACTCTACTACCACGACTTTTACGACGAGTTCTTCTCATACAAGAATGAGACGGAGGAAACTTTTCTTGAGACCTTTCCTTTTCATCCTCTTTCGTACGAAACGATACGTCGTCTCACCAGCAGCGTCCAAGACATGCCCGGTGTCCGGCTTGGTCTCAACATATTCTACGACGTGATGAAGTCCCAGACCTCGCTTTCCGCGGACTTGCCCGTTACCCTTCATCAGGTATACAAGAACAGTTCAAGCCTGCAGAACGCTTTGGCCTCGCCTCGTTTTGCCGATTCGTTGCGAAAATACTTGGATGCAGTTCAATTATTATCCAGAGTATTCCCGGATGAAGAGGATAGGATTATCGCGGAGGGCATGCTGACTATTCTTTATTTGCAGTTTGTTGTCTCGGGGACTGAAACCATACCGATGACGGCTGCCGAATTGGCTGACGCGACATTGACTCGAACAGAGGCAATCACGGGTGAACAACGCGTACACATGCTTCTGGCGGAGATGTCCAGCCATGTTCCGCAGTTGGAGTTCGACAGGAACAAGGCTGAAAGAGGCGCTCGTTTCGTACCCCGCGACACCGGGCCGACCCCTCAGCAGGTTCTCGACGAATTCAAGCAACTGCATGCGAATCAAGAGCCGGAGATAGCGCAATGCTGGGAGAAGCTCCTCTTTGCGTCTTTATCGGAGACACGAGGACAAAAAGCGCTTTTTACCGGACAGCTACTCGACAAGGCTTGGAAGGACAAGGTGACAGTCAACCAAATCGAGTATGAAGGGGAAGTATTGGTCACCAGATCATGGCGCCCCGAACTATCGATGCCGATTCAGGATAGCTACGTCAATTTTCGGCTTATCTACCTTCTTAATCCCGTCGCCGCGAGTCCCGCACTTCAAGATGCGAGAATAGTGGCCGTCGAGCCGCCGCCATTGAGTGATAAACTGAAAGACTGGATTGTATGCTTCCTTGCCTCAGACAAAATGATGGACGAATACGATCCCAAGAAACAAAAGGGACCTGAAGCGGCTCAATTTAGGACTTTTGCAGAGACGGAGCACTTCGATTCTCTGTCCAAGATTCTTCAGTACCAACTCGAGCCTTTTCAGAAGGGCAAGCCTCACACGCGAGACGGCTTGAATCTTGATCTTCTGAGCGCGATGAGTAAACCGACTCCTGATCAACGTCACGCCGCCCTGCTAAACCCTACGCTCCTGAACGCGTACTACGACTTCTCAATGTTCTTCGAATCCGCCAAGATAGAAAAACCCGTGGTAAATGCGGACCCAAAGAACCTATTCTTGGGCTTGGTTCAGGGCGACACAAGCAAGGCCGTACGTAGCACGCTCGAACAGAAAGCGGTGGGTCTTGGCCTCGCGTTGCCCGAGAATCCGAGGAAGTTGGATGCAACACATTCTAAACTCTTCCAGGTCCTCAATGAGCGGCTGGCCCAGAAGCCATCTCTGATAATATGGCCGCTTATGAAAGAACTCGCTGGTTGCCCGTACGGCGTTCCTCCCCAGCTGTTCGCATCCCTTTTGCTCGTCTACGTCCGTTCTCGGAGCGTACCTTCACAGGTGGAAGTTCAGCTTAATCCCAACCATTCTCTCGCAAATCGCAGCGGACAACATGTCAGTATCAATCGTATTACCCGCTCCAACGTCGTTGAACTGCAATATCAGTCCGACATGGAAAGGCATTTTGAGAGCCTAAGTGTTGTCGCTGGCATCGGCTGGCCTGACATTTACCCCGTCGCAAAAGTTATTTTTCCTGAGGCCAAGATTGTTACTCAGCCATCAGAGATCGACAACCAGATAAGCGCATTCCTGGCTTACTTGAAGAACCAGCTTCTTATAATGAAATCCACCTTGGAACAACTGAATGCCCTTGCCGACAGCCTGTCTGATAGGTTATCGGATGGTGACGGGACTGTTCTTCAAAACACTATCGATTTATTCGGGGTTGAAGACCTTGAAGCATTCGAGGCTAAACGACGATCAATCGGGGGTGGTGCGGCTGAGATGCAGACGACAATGGAGAGGGCCGCAGACCTACGGCGGCTATCAAGCCGGTCAACCCAGATTGTTCAACTTTATGGGATGCTAAAGGGGGTCGACGAGGGAGGGGACCAAGATCTAGAACTGGCAAGAACTTTGCTTCTCGCACGCTACAAATTTCACTCGATGATCGGGAATGACACAGCCACCGCGGCCCTCTTGAATGATACCGAAGCCTTTCTTAAACGCGTTCAAAACGCAGAGGAGGTACACGGGCAACGAATGAAGGAGAAGCTCGTTGCGCTGAAGCTCGACCTTGAGAAGCTCGCGCCTATAGTGGAGGCTCTCGGGAGGCTGAATCAGTTGTCGTCCCTTGGAGCTCCGATCGGGCACGGGCTGGCAGACAGAGTTGATGTACTAACGGACACAATCGATAAGGAGCTATCGGGAAAGTCACAAGCTCACATGAGGCTGTCATATGAGGCGCCAGAAAAAGACGTGAGGGACCTTGATTCCCGCCTGAAGCAGGCTTTGCAAGGCCGGGCAGGCATTCTGCGCAGTCAGTTGGAAAAGGCCGTCAAGGAAAAAGGCGGTATGAATCAGTTGAAAGTTCTCCTCGATCTGCTCCAGTTGAATAAGCTGGGTGACCTCTCGCTTGCCCTAACACCGACGCTCCTCGAAACCATAGAAAACATACTGGAAGAGGCAAGAACTCATGTAATACGGTCCGCCGTGCTCGAGGAGATGGCAAGTCAGTTTCCGGCTATAGGGAAGGATGATATCGAACCCTTCCTAAAGTATTTGAGGAGCCTCCTCGAAAAGGAATTCATAGAGAAGGAACAGCAACAGCCTGGAAAGACAGTGCTTTTAGGATTGAAGTGAAACCATGAAAGTTGAAGTAAACCAAAACGACTTAGAAGTGTTTATCGCCAGCAATGGCAGGCAATACGACCCGGATGGCGATAGTTACGAAAGGCTTCCTTATGATCAGGCGGTGACGGCGGGGAAGAATACTCCTATTTACAATGCTCATTCGTATCATACGAAAGTTCCTTATCAGGGTATTTTCCCTTTCCTTGAACACTATACCGAGCCTGGAGACATCGTTTTGGATCCCTTTTGTGGTTCAGGCATGACGGGTGTTGCGGCACTCCTTTCGCCGTCTGGACCACGCCACATTATTTTGAACGATCTTTCACCTGCTGCTGTGCACATAGCAAGGAATTACTGCACTCCCTGTGATGTAGAAGCCCTAGAAACTGAGTTCACCCGGATCCAGGCGGCTGCAAAAGAGGAGTTCGACTGGCTGTATGAAACATACCATGAGGATCCAAAGACCGGGGAAAAGATACCGGCGATAATTCAGTACACTATCTGGAGCGATGTGTACGAGTGTAGGCCCAAGAAAAGAGACCCGAAGAAGCATCCCATAAACCCTGACGGTTGTGGCGGGGAGATTGTGCTATGGGATGTTGCCATCGATAAGAATACTGGGACCGTGCTGGAGAACTTCAAGTGTCCACACTGCGGAGAGAGCTGGAAGAAGTTAGATCTGGGACTCCTGAAATCGGTCCCGGTAGTCAGTAACTACAGCTATTCAGACGGAAAGGCCGAGAAGAGCCGCCGCGGAATGCATGCAGTAACGGAATTTGAGTTGCGGCGATTGGCGGAAATAGGTACAGGCCAAATCCCTTACTGGTATCCAACTGACACATTTGATTCATGTCGTGAAATGTGGAGAGGAGTACACCGTGACAAAGGTATAACAAAGGCCTGCGATTTCTATACCAAAAGAAGTTTGTGGGCCTTGGCGAAGCTGTGGGAGGAAGCCGGCAGAGTCGAGAATCCACGGGTGGCCGACATGGTTCGATTTGCAATTACGGGAACGATACAGGCAGCCTCGCGAATGAACAGACATCGTCCAAATTCTGTCGCAGGCATACTTATGGGAACGCTATACGTGGGGTCCCTCTTGGAGGAGGCCAATGTTTTAAGGCTACTTAAACCACGAATTGACAAAAGTATACAACTTGCGAGCACAATTCCATCTATCAGCAATACGTGCTTGACACTCGGGCACGCAGGTGAAATGCCACGGATTGTCGATTCGACTATTGACTATATCTTCACCGATCCTCCCTTTGGTTCCAACATCTTTTATGGCGATTGCTCGTTTCTGTGGGAATCATGGCTTGGCGCTTTCACGGACGAGTCCCAAGAGGCAGTGTGGAATAAAAGCCGAAAGCCTGCAGAAGGTGGTAAGACCCTTGAGGATTACGAGCATTTGATGTCTGAGTCGTTCCGAGAAATGTATCGTGTTCTGAAACCTAATCGATGGGCGACGGTGGTTTTTTCCAATTCTGACGATCAGGTGTGGGAGGCAATTCAAAACGCAGCTCATGAGGCGGGTTTCGTAATTTACGGTGGCAAAGAGTTTGACAAGGTCCAAAGGAGCTTCAAAGGCATCAAGGGTGAAAAGGGAAAGGAAAAGGTTATCTCCAAGGATGTGCTTCTCAATCTTCACAAACCGCGAATGCCGCTGGTTCGAAGCCGGGAATTGACCAGAATAGAGGATGTGGAAGGTTTTATCTTGCAGGAGATCAAGACCTATCTTCAGTATCTGCCGCCAGATGCTTCTTCTTCTGGGCGGACAGTCGATGCCATTACCCGGGCCGTTCAGGTTCGCGTATTGGAAAGTGGATGTTCAATGAAAGGCTTCAGTGCCGCCTATGTCTCTGATGTGCTCCACGAGGCAAGGCGTAGACTCTCGCTCGCCGAGATTAACGGTGCCTGGTATCCGTCAAATGGCTTGGCGGGAGAGATTCTCGTCAGAAACGAGTCCTCGGCGGTACTCTGGCTTACGAAACTCTTGTCCAAGCAGGGCAGAAGGTTGGATGAGATCGATCCGCTTTGGAAGCAGGAAAAGCTGAGGGGAGGCTATCATGGAACGAGAGGCCTCCAGGACCTGCTCGAGCACTTCTTTATGAAGAACGAGGCGGGCACATACCGCGTCCCCGACGATCACGAGCGACAGCTGCTACGGGGCCAGCAGGAGGAACGGCAATTAAGGGAGTGCGAGCATTACTTGCAAGGCAAACGGAGCGAGGAGCCCTCGCCGGAAGACCGGTTTGCGTGGATAGAACTTCTGGCGGCAACAAGAGCATGGCAGGTCATTCTCGACATCGAGAAGACCCTGGCTTCCTCCCTTGGATGGCAGGACCTTCCGGGTGGCAAAGAAGCTAGAGAGCGTATTAGGTTGGCGCGTGCCATGGTTTCTCAGCCATCGAAAACTTCAGGTTCCGGCAGCCAGTCAACGCTCTTTTAGGGGATATGATACAGAAGAAGCAGACATTTCTCGATGTGGTCGGGCGCAGGCTGGGTGAGTTCCCGGACGCTCCTCAGACTGCGCTTATCCTTGACCCACGTTCAATTCTCGAAGTGACCGATACATTTCTCGACGCTACAGGTCATATCTGGCGGGTGCTCGTTTATGATCGGGATGACTTGGCATTTCGCTACGCGCTTTCACAGGAGAATAGACACGAAACCCGGCTCGCCGTGGTGGTCAGGGGGCGAGAAGGCAAAGACTCCAACGATTATTTCATCGATATCTCCTTTATCCCCGATATCGTAGATGAGGCTGCGGAGATTATAGATTGCAGCCCATCAGGTCTACTTGCCACTTTGGTCACGGACAGTTTGCCTGCCGAGCTGTACGAAGAGCCTTTGCTGTCTCTCTGGTCGGGTCGACTGGATATTTTCGTGGAAACGCTATTTAAGTATAGGAAATTCACCGGTAAGTCTTACGTTCTTAACCGGTTCGACGTCATGAAAGTAGCTCTCGCCACCAGTTGTCCTTCCGTAGTGCTCGAAGCCCTCGCTGAACTGAGCGACGAGATCTCTCCGAGGATAGCCGCGTATCTACGTATCGTCCTGGAGAACGATCTGTCGGATCTTGAAAACTTTATGCTTCGGACTCTCATTGCAGGTCCCGAGCCCGACCAAGTTGTGCAGGCCTGGTGTGCAATCGAGAAACCAGTCTTATCTAGGTTCTTGTACCTAAGCCTTGCGTCCCAGCGTTATGCGGTCCCCAGTCCGGTTCATGCCCTGGAACGCCTGGGCCTTCTTGAGTTTGATTTGTCACTCGGTAGCGACACCGAAAAGGTCTTTCATCTCCTTAAGAAAGACTTGGGACTCCAGAACGCTGTGACAAAATTTGCCGAGGAAAATGCAAGCCTATCCTCTGATCTGGACAAGCTTGTCGGGTCCTTCAAGTTCGGATCGATGGATCAGATCTTTAAGTCGCTTTCGGAGGAAAGGTGCCCAGCCGTCTTCACGGCCATTTCGCGATTCGTGGCCCGGGACGTTCTCAAATCGAAGGAAGGTCGACAGGCCCTCGCCCGATGGAATTCTTCCTCGATACACTTATTGCCGGCAGAAGCCATTAACACGCCATTTACTTCAAGGGCTCGTCATTTCCTTGATCTTCTTTTTCATCTTTCATGGCTTGAAGGCACACTCGAACAGATCCCCGACCCTCCGGATAGTTTGCTCGAGCTCATAACCGTCTACCGTGATGCTGAACTCCACCTTTTTGATCTGATGGATGCCGAGACGCTGGACCTAATGCGGCTATTGAAAGAGCCC
>Ga0181527_1001818_pt1 | contig 21242 bp, 21 predicted proteins | sample PEATcosm2014_Bin_30_FD_119762 | JGI IMG/M metagenome (GOLD analysis project Ga0181527, IMG submission 119762) | Peatland microbial communities from MTU Mesocosm Facility, Houghton, MI, USA - PEATcosm2014_Bin06_60_metaG | ecosystem: Environmental > Terrestrial > Soil > Wetlands > Peat | place...
AAGAACGCTGCTAAGCTGGCTGCAATTGAAGTCTACCTGCTGAATGCGGAACGGACGGCGGTTACTGACGTTAAGCAGCTGATCGGCGATATCAAAGCCAAACTCTAATGCCGCAGTCCGCTCCACGTCCGTGCTCCCACGCGGGCTGCTCAAACGTAACACACGAACGGTTTTGCGATAAACATAAGACTGCCGAGCGCGCCAAGGATACCAGGCCCTCTTCGGCCAAGCGTGGTTACGGCTGGAGCTGGACCACGCGCATCCGTCCGCACATTCTGAGGCGTGATCCAATATGCGTGAACCCATTCAACCTGCCAAACCACATCGTCCTGAGTGAATGTGTAGACCACATCATTCCTCGCGAGGACGGCGGAACTGATGACGATGACAATTTGCAAGGTATCTGCCTCGCCTGCCACGCGCGTAAGACCGCGGCTGAGGATGGAGGCTTCGGCAATCCTCGGGGGTAAGGGGTGTCTAGAATAAAACAGGGCTCCGTCCGGGACCGTGTCTCCACCCTCAAATTCACGTCCGACGAATGAAAACCCTGGGTTATGGAAGTTATGGAGATGGTAATGCCGGGTAGACCACAACCTGTTTCGAACGTACTACCGAGTACGGTTACGCACGATCCGGGTAAGTATGCGGATCGGGTTAACGCGGCAGAGTGGGCGACGCTTGGCCAGGAGGATGCTCCCGAGGGGTTCGCGGAGGATGCGCGGCGGGTATGGGATCAGCTTCATGCTGATTTTCCCCAGGGATATTTTAAGCTTTCGGATCGTTATCCTCTCGCCAAGCTCTGCCGATTGATTGCTAAGGAGCTCGCCGGTACGATCACTTCCAAACAAGAGGATCGTCTGCTCACGCTTTTTGGTAAGTTTGGGATGATGCCGGCTGATCGCTCTCGGGTCCCGGTTCCGCCGTCTCCACAGTTAAAGCTGAATGATGAATGGTCGGAGTTTACCAATTGAGACACGGGATTATCGCGCTATCGCGGATTGCTACTGCTCAGACGTTCAGGATGGAGTTATTCTTGCGTCTAAGTGGATTCGCCTTGCCACTCGTCGATATCTTGACCATCCCGATTCCATTTTTGATGAGGCTGGGGGCAGGGCTTGCCGGTTCATTGAAAAGCTTCCCCACGTCAAAGGACGCTGGGCGGCGCGACACGAGCGGTTCCATCTACAACCCTGGCAGGTTTGGATCATCTTTTCGCTTTTCGGGACGCTCGATCCTGACGGCCTTCGGCAGTTTCGGCAGGCTTATATCTGTGTTCCGCGAAAAAACGGCAAGTCCCCGCTTGCGGCCGGAATCGGCCTCTACATGCTGTGCGCGGACAATGAGGCCGGGGCGGAGGTTTACTGTGGGGCGAATACGCAGTACCAGGCGTGGGAGGTTTTCCGACCGGCAAAGTTGATGGTCGATCGCACGCCGGCACTTCAGCATAACTTGGGGCTCAAGGTTCATGCGAAGGCCATCCGGCATCCTGCCTCGGGTTCGAGGTTCGAGGCGGTGATTGGAAAGCCGGGCGACGGCGCGGCTCCCTCGTGCGGGATCTGTGATGAGTACCACGAGGCGTCAGACTCGGTTCTTTATGACGCGTTCCAGACTGGTATGGTGGGGCGCGAACAACCCCTTCTGCTGACCATTACGACAGCGGGTACAGACCTAAGTTCGCCGTGCCGTGATCTTCAGGTGCAGGCGCAGGGAGTGCTTGAGGGCACGTTTCATGATTCAGCTCTATTCGCAGCGATCTACGGCATTGACGAGGGCGACGATTGGACCGGCGAAGCGGCGCTGGTCAAGGCAAATCCCAATTTTGGGATTAGTATTGACCCGAGGGCGCTCAAGCATGACCAGGCGATAGCCATTCAGAATGCGAGCAAGGCCAACACATTCAAGACGAAGCATCTTGATATTTGGTGCAATGCATCCACGGCTTGGATGAACATGGAGCGCTGGAACGCGGGCGCCGACCGGACGCTGAAAGAGGAAGATTTTAGATCGGATGAATGCTTTGCTGGGGTCGATCTCAGCAGTAAGATCGACATTGCGGTATCATTAAAGCTTTTCCGGCGCTGGGTGGGTGAGAAAGAGCACTATTACGTTTTCCCGCGCTTCTATCTTCCGGCTGAGCGCGTGGAATCCCCTGAATGCAAGCATTACCAGCGCTGGGTGAAAGAGGGCTTTCTGGTTGCTACGGAAGGTAATGTTATTGATTATTCCAAGATTAGAGATGATTTGAAATCTGACATTTCACATTTCAATATCATCGAGTGCGGTTTCGATCCGTACAATGCGACGCACCTCATGCAGGAGCTCGAAAAGTACGGGCTCACGCCGGTCGAGATCCCGCAAACAGTCAAATGCCTTTCTGAGCCGATGAAGGAACTTGAGGCGGCCACGCTGGATGGCCGCATGCACCACGATGGTAACCCGATAATGACCTGGTGTATTTCGAACGTAGTAGCGCACCTGGACGCTAACGATAACGTGTTTCCGCGCAAAGACAAGCCTGAAAACAAGATCGACGGCGCCGTAGCGCTGATTATCGCGCTGGCTCGCGCGCTGGCGCAAACAGATCCAATCGAGCCTCGAATCTATATCTTGTGACGTGCAAATGAATTGGCCGGGATTAAAAAGTGTTTGGCAGCGGGTATGGGAAGGCCGTACCTCGCTTGAAAATCCGCAGACGCCGCTTAGTTTTCCGGCTGAGTGGTTGATGGACATCTTTAATGGAGGCCGCACAGACGCCGGTCTTCGCGTTTCACAGCTCACTGCGTTGCAGATCCCGGATGTCCTGGCGTGCGTGACGCGGATCTCTGGCGCCATTGCCAGCCAACCTATTAGAATTTTCGAGCGTGTCGAATCTGGTATTCGACACAGCAAGCGCCTGGCTCTTGAGCATCCGCTATTTGATGTGCTGCGTTATCGTCCAAATGATGAAATGACGCGCGCGACGTTCGTGCGCACCTTTGTTTGTCATCTATTGTTGTGGGGTAATGGTTACGCGGAGATTCAGCGCGATAAGGGCGGCAGGCCGGTGGCGATCTGGCCACGCAATCCCGTTCGCACGCGCCCGCGGAGGCTCTTAAAGCCGTTTCCCGGCGAGCCTGATAATCTTTTTCCGATGGTGTATATCACCACCGAGGGTATGGAGCAGATGGACCAAAACTATGCCGAGGGGGTTACCGGCGTAGAGCGCGCGATTCGCAAGGAAGACATGCTGCATGTGCCCGGTCTGGCGCTTGATGCCCGGCTCGGTCAGGACGTGGTTTACCTTTCGCGCCAGGCTATGGGCCTTGCGCTCGCGGCGGAAAAGTACGCGGCAAAGTTTTTTGGTAATGGCACCACTCCGAGCGGCGTGCTGGAAACGCCCCAAGCGCTCAAGAAAGAAACGCGGGACGCGCTTCGCAATATGTGGATGGAGTCCCAGGGCGGAGAGAACGTCCACCGGCCGGCCGTGCTCGAAGCGGGCCTGAAATTCACCAAGATTTCGTCCACGCCTTCAGAAGCGCAGATGATTGAGGCGCGCAAACAGCAGCGCTCGGAAATCGCGGCAATTTTCGGCATGCCGGTAACGATGCTGGGGGAAATCGGGGCGGCAAGAGCGAATGCTGAGCAAGTCGCCTTGGAATTTGTTAATTACACCCTTCAACCCTGGGTGGCCGCCATTGAAGAGGAGTTGAAGGTTAAGCTCTTTACACCCGTCACGGTAGGCCGCAACGCGGGAAAGACCTACATTGCGCTAATCGACATGCGCGATCTCAAGCTGCCGGACGCTACCGCGAAAAAGAATTATTACAGCGCTGCCCGACAATGGGGTTGGTCAACTCCGAATGAGATTTTGGAAATGGAGGACGAGAACCCAATTCCCGGCGCTCTAGGAGAGAGCTACCTGGTGCCGGTTAATATGACGTGTGTGGATGCGGACGGCAAGGTGATACTTACTGGAAAAGTTAATACCAGCCCTAACGCTCCATCCAGCCCGGCCAGTATTCCCGGCCAGGGCGTGGATCAGCCCAAGAAGCCTGAGAAAGACAGTATGAAGCGCGCGGTTTGGCCGGCATTTCGTGACGCTTTCGGGCGGTTTGCGGCGCGAGAATCGCGTAATTATAAGGCTATTAACCTTATTTTCCGCTCTATTCTCATGTCTATAAACATCGCTCGGGGCGTTTCCGATGATGGAATTGAAGCCCAATTGCGCAGTTTTGAGGGTTTCCAGCCCGAGGCTTTGCGGCCTGAGAATGTAGGCCGATCGGCCCGCGAACACTTTGAGTGGCTGTGGGATCTGCGGGCGGAGGGCCAGCCACGCTTGTTTTTGGCTCGGCATGGTCAAACGGACGATGATGCGTCCGGCGTGAGTGATGATTACCGCCCGGAAGAGCCTTTAAATGCGGAGGGTGAGGGGCAGGCTAAGGCCCTGGCGGGTTACATCGCTGCCAATGTTTCTGATTTGGCGAGCGTGTTTTCAGGAACTCCCAAGCGCCACACGCAAACGGCAGAGGCGATAAGCTCCGCGTTTTATATGGACACGCGTCTTGATCCGCAGGGACAAAGCGAATCTGAAGCTGATTTTACGGCTCGCGTGACGGCGGGAATTGATGCGCTTTGGAATGCGCATGCGCGTGTGCTACTGGTCACCTCGCATCGGGCGATCAAGGCGTACGCTAGGCACGTGGGTAGTGGCGCGGAGGACATTGGTTTCTGCTCGCTGTGGGCAGTGGGCGCGGATGGCGCGGGAATGACACAGATTTTCAGGCCGGGGGCGTAACGATGGGCAAGCGCGAGACGAGAACTTTTCCAATTACGGAATTACGGGCAAGCGAGGATGGTAAGACCTTGAACGGCCACGCGGCGGTATTCAATCGCTGGACGCAGATCGGCGATGCCGATTGGGGTTTTCAGGAATGTGTCCGCGCGGGCGCGTTTAAGGCTGACATCGAATCCGGCGCCGATGTCCGCTGTCTTTTTAATCACGACAGTAATTGCCTGCTGGGGCGCACGGCTTCGAGAACGCTTCGGCTTTCCGAGGATGACAGCGGCCTCGTGTTTACCGCCGACCTGCCCAACACACAGCTTGCGAGCGACATCCGAGAGCTGGTATCGCGCGGCGATCTGTCCGGTTGCTCGTTTAGTTTTGAAGTGAATGAGCAGCGCTGGACGGAAGAAGAAACGGACGGCCAGGTTACAGTGAAGCGCGAGCTGCTTTCCGTGAAACTCTATGACGTGGGTCCGGTAACGTTTCCCGCCTACGAACAGACGGATGTTTCCATTCGAGCTTTGGCGGATGAATCCAGGCGATGCTTGCGTGTGAATTCACCCGTAGGGCCGAACGGCGTTCGGACTATAGAAGTTCTGGGTGATGTATCGCGGCAGCTTGCGGCGATCCGCATTGCCGCTGAAACCGAGTTTAGCAAGGGCCGCTAGCGGGGGCCGCTGGCGGATCGTGGACTGGCGCGCGGGGCGCGCGCGAGGGACATAGACCATTTCCAATTTGAGATTTCAAATCTCAAATTTCAAGCAGGTGAATCAATGAGCAAATTGCAAGAATTGAAAGAACGGCGCGTGGCTGTGGCCGAGCAGTTGACGGATCTGGCCAAGCGCGGCTTTAGCAATGACGAGGAGCGCACTCGCTTTGACGCTCTCCAAAAAGAGGCTAAGGGCCTTGGCGACGACGTTGGCCGCCTGGAGTCCGCTTCCAGTCTCGATTCCGAGTTGCGCCAAACCACCAGGCCGCCCAGTGGCCAGATCGAAGAGCAGCGGCAGGAAGTCTCAGTAGAACAGCGATGGAAAGAGATTAAGGCTCAGGAAAAGCTCAAGAAACACGAGCGCGTGCTGATGGACCGGCAGGAACGGGCAGCTTTCCGGTTGTGGGGCATTACGGGCGAAGCCCATCCTCTCCTGCGTGCTAATCAGCTCTCTAAGGACTCGCCGGAAATCAAGCGGCTGCGCGAGGAATTGCGTGATGTGGGCGTTACCGGCTGGGGCGGGTCCGCCATGGGCGTAGGCTCTCCCACTGCCTCGATTCCCACTTCCGTTTTTGTGCCCCAGGGTTTTATCTACGACGTTGAGATTGCCCTGAAGGCCATCGGGGATTTCATCGCAGCCTGCGATGAGATTCCGACTGCGACTGGCGCGCCTCTGCCTTATCCGACCAGCAACGATGTCACTGTTGAGGCGGAGATCGTGGGCGAGGGCCAGACGGTCAGTAACCAGGACGTGTTCATTAGCAACGTGGTTTTGCAGGCTTGGAAATATGACACGAAATTAGTGCCGGTTTCCTTGGAGCTGCTTCAGGATTCCGCGTTCGACATGGATAAATTCCTGGTCAACGCTTTTGCCATCCGCTTACAGCGTGGTTTGACGCGCGATTTCACCAACGGCAACGGTGTCAATTGCCCGCGCGGCATCCTACTGGACGCCGAACTTGGCGCTACTGCGGCGGGAGCAGCGGCCAATTCCGGCATTAACTCACAGGATGGGACTAACTCGATTGGAACTACCGATCTACTCAACTTGATCCATTCGGTTGATCCTCTCTACCGTTTCAATGGCAAGTTTGCCATGCACGATCTGACCAAGCAAACCCTGGAACAGACCCTGGATAAATTCGGGCGTCCGATCTACCTGCCCAATCCGCAAACTGGCAAGCTCGAATCTCTCTTTGGCTATCCCATCGTGCTGAATCAGTACATGCCGACGCTCGATTCCACCTCGCCGGCTACTGTGCCTGCCACCGTGCTTTATGGGGATCTCAAAAAGTACAAGATCCGCAAGGCGCGGGACTTTTACGTTTTGCGGCTGGTTGAACGTGCTGCCGAGCAGGGCCTCGTGCTCTTTATCGGCTTTGCGCGTTATGACGGCCGCCTGGTTGACGCCGGGACTCACCCGGTGAAATACCTCCAGATGGCGAGCTGAGTTAACCCACCAAAACGGGCCTGGGTTTAGGTTCACTTCCAGGCTCCGCACTTTCTATAACGATTTGTAGGGGCGACGCGCCGCGTCGCCCCTACTGAAAATTGAGAATTTACTATGGGCTCGATCCGAGTTGAAATTCCGCCCGTCTGTGAGCCGGTTGATCTCGCAACGGTCAAGGCGCACTTGCGCGTCACGATTGACGACGACGACTCGCTGATCTCCATGTACATCACGGCGGCGCGCGAGCTGTGCGAAGATTTTTGCGCGCGGTCTTTCATCAATAAGGGCTTTGCGCAGTATCTTGACACGTTCCCTTACTACGTGGATTCCAACCCGTCGCAGGTCGGCTATGGGCCAAGCTTCTACACCTGGCCTCGCTACGCGACGACGCTCTGGAATGAGGCCCAGCGCATCCGGCTGTACCGCTCTAACCTGCAATCGGTTTCGAGCATTGTCTACCTCGACGCGGTGACGATGAAATTTCTCACACTCCTGCCCTCGACGGACGTGAGCGGAGTGGGCGGAGATTTTGTGGTGGACGCCAGCTCTAAGCCTCCGCGTTTGTTTCCAAATCCCGGCCAGTTCTGGCCGGCAGCGGCCTTCACGCCCAACGCGGTCTGTGTGCATTATGTGGCCGGGGATAATAATGACGCGGCTATAGCGGGTTTTTTGCAGGCCATGAGTCCGGCCATTTCACCCGCCACTAGCGCGGCGAATTGCAGCCCGCAAGAGGCCGCGCTTCGCCAGGCCGATGTGCCCATCAAGGTTAAGCTCGCCATTATGCTGCTCGTGGGAGACATGTATGAGAATCGCGAGGCGTCTACGGATAGGCAGATGCAGGGACTGCCGAACGGCATACAAAGCATGTTGTGGTTTGAGCGTGTGCTGGATTTGGATAGCACGAGACAGTAATTGAAACGGTCTTGCCCGAATTTGGTTGTAGGCTATGACGATTTCCATTAAGATTCAGCGCTGCTACGGCTCGGGGCGGCATTATTACGTGTCGCTGCGCAAGAACCGGCATCACTGGCGATCTTCGGGGAAGCTTGATGATGTGCTTCAGGTGCGCGCCTGGCTGCGTTCGCAGCTTCGCCGCAAGCGTTTCAAAAGGCTGTTTTGTGGCGGATCGGCAAATCCTCGGTCCGGTTTTATGAGCGTGCTGGATGGCGTGTTTATCACCCTGGGGATCTCGGATCGTTGGTATTACGATGACAATAATTGAAGGATAGTGGCTAGTGGTTAGCCTCTGCTGGGGGTTGAATGTTTCGGAATTTGACGCAACGGGGACGCATGCGGCGGCTTAAAAAGTTGGGTCCGATGCGCGCTTGTGAGACTGCGGCGCTTGATATTCAGGGATCGGCGGAGCTGAGAGATAATGCCACGGCGAGACGTAATTCGAGCGGGAAAGCTGAGGCACCAGATCCAGATCATGGATCTGGCAACTCAGCAGGATCAATTCGGCGGCCCGATCACGGCTGACGCGGCGCCGTTTGCCACGGTGCGAGCTTCGATTGAGGCGCTATCCGGGCGCGAGTTATATCAAGCCCAGCAGATGGTTGCGCAGGTCACTCATCTGGTTACTATTCGTTGGATGGCCGGTCTTAAGTCGAAAATGGACGTTTGGTTTTCCGAGGGCTCGCCGGTGGTCACGCGCCAGTTTCAAATTCTCGACGTACAGAACCCGGACGAAAAACACCATGTTCTGCTTCTCTACTGCATCGAGCGTGATGATTCGGCTTATGAAATCGCCGGGCAGTAGGGGCGACGCGCCGCGTCGCCCTTACTGATTGATCTATGGCGCAGCCTGAATTTGACGTGAAGATCGACGGCCTGGATGTGCTTCAACGCAAGCTGGAAACCTTTCCGCTGGCTGTTGCTCGGCGATGTTTCCGTGAGGCTATGACGTTTGCGGTAAGGGTTTGGGTGGATGAGATGCGGGCGCGGGCGCCCAAGCTGGATAAGGTTAAGCTCTCCGAGAATCCGCGCTATGTGCGCACGCCGGGTTATCTATCGCAGCATATTGGCGTCAGGTTGACCATCAATCGGGATTTGCAGGCAAGCGCTCAGGTGGGTCCGGGAAAGTCCGCCTACTGGGGCCTGTTTCAAGAGCTGGGTCGGCGCGCCGCGGCCGCGGGATTAAAGCTTCCGGCGTGGCTCGGTGGACGCGGGAGGCGGAGCGGCGGAGCATCGGCTATGGCGGCCAGGCCCTTTGTGCGGCCATCGTTCGAAGCGCGGGCCGATGACGTGATTAACCGCTTCGCGGACAGCCTGACGAAAATTGTCGCCGAGGAGATTCAGAAACATTCTTCTCGCTAGTGGCTGGTATGTCGGCTGAAAACTGACTACTGAGAACTGAGAACTTTTTTATGTTTGAAGCTGGCTTGTACAATCTCCTCGCGAGCAATCCGGGTATCATGGCCCAGGTGGGCGGAAGCCCTTTCGCGCGCGCCGATGGCGCCAGCGGGGTTTTTCCCGTGCAACTTCCCGAGGCTAGCGTGCTTCCAGCTTGTGTTTATACCGTGCTTCACGGGCAGTCGGTTAATTCTGTGCAGGGTACTAACCGGCTGGAGTTCAAGCGCCTACAGGTGGATTGCTACGGGCGCCATTACGGGGATGCCAAGAACATGATGAAGGTGGTTATGGATTGCCTTCTTTCCTATCGCGGTCCGCTTTCCGATGGTACTTTCATGGCAGGCGCCCTGAAGGTTGCCGAGATTGATGCTTTTGAGGATGCCCCATTCCTCTATCGTGGCGTGGTTGATTTTTCCGTCCACATTACAAATCCAGCAGAGTAAGGGTTATCAGTTATGTGTAGGGGTGACGCGCCGCGTCGCCCCTACCGATAATTGCAAACCAAATTTTCTGAGGTGAACTCGCGATGTCCAACACGTATACCAAAAGCAATGCCTTTGCCGGCCTGGGCCTGATCGTGGCTATTGGCAATAACGAATCCCAGGAGGTCTTTACCACGGTGGGCGAGGTGCGGTCCTTTTCCGGTCCGGACCTCAAGAGTGAAACCGTGGACGTTACTAACGTCCAATCGCCGGGCGGGGTTAAGGAGTTCCTTGCCACGTTGACCGACCCGGGCGAGTGCGATATTCCGACCAACTATGTCCCGGATGATCCCGGTCAGCAAGCGGTGTACGCGGCCTGCATCGCAAAAACTCGGATGCCCTTCCAGATCACACTTCCTCCAAGTTCCTGCGAGGGTACTGGGTTAACGCCCGGTGTGTGGAATTTGACCGCTCTGGTTACCAACCTGAAGATCGATATTCCGTTAGACAAGGAAGCTACGTTCACGATCAAGTTGAAGGTTTCTGGGCTGCCCACTTTTACGCCGGCGTCTTGATAATTCGCGCGGTGAATTCAAAATCGGGTCATCGGGTCATCGGGCCATTAAAAAAACCTTGTGGGTTCAATGGTTCTTAAATGGCTCGATGGCCCGATGACTGAATGACCCGATCTTTGGAGGGGTTTCATGAAGCTTAAAGAAGCGCTCAAGCGTCGGATCGTGCCATCCGTCCTGCTTGCGCTTGATCTGACCGATGATGACGGCTCGCAAATGCAGCGCACGTTGCGGCTTTCGTTCGATTACAACGCCTATGCGCTGATCCAGGATCGAACCGGCCTTGATGCCACCGGGCAGGATGTTTGGAGGGACCTGAACGCTGCCACGGTCTCGATCATGTTGTGGGCCGCCGTGCTCGCCTGCCAGCCTGAATACGACGGTGAAGAGGGCTTGGGAGTGATTCGGTCTTATATGGACCGCGGTAACCAGGACCTAATCATGGAGAAGCTTTTCGAAGCGCACATCGCGGCACTGCCGGAGCGCGTGCGCAGTGCCTTAATGGAAGCCAAACAGCGCTTGAAAGAGGGTAAAGACCCTACCCGGCCTCCGACGCCTCCCGAGACGGCGGAGGGGACGAAAAACCTCTTACCTGGCTAGACCAATGGGCCATAGCGCGTTACGATTTGGGCTTGAGTGACGCCGAATTCGGGCGGCTCTGTCCTGCCACGTTTGACGCGCTACTGACGCGTAAGGGCGAAGAGCATAAGCGTAACTGCTATTACGCGGGCCTGGTGGCAGCTTCCGTTTACAATGCAAACCCTTTCCGGGAAAAGAATTCGAAGGCGGTAAGCCCGCTGGATTTCATGCCCGGCGAACGGCCGATCAAGCGCCAGACGGTGCAAGAGGCGGTGGCTGCCATGACCCGCGCATTCGGTTGTGGCCCCAAAAAGAAGTAGGGCCGAGCAGCGTTCGGCCATAAGAAATGTGAAACGATCCATGCTCACCAAGCTCATAAAATGGATTTTGATTTTACTGGCCTTGCCGCTTTGGGTGTTTCTGTGGGCGCTGAGCGGCTTTCGTAAGTTTGGTTTGTAGGGCGATTCGCCATGGCATTTTCGCTGGGTTCAATCTACGTCGAGCTGGTGGCCAATACCGCTAAATTCTTGTCTGGAATGGACGCGGCCAGCGTAGCTGCGCGCAAAACCGGCAAGGATATTCGGTCGGGATTGGGCGAGGTTGGGAACGCTCTGGCCGCGCTTGGGCCTGCTGGTCAGCAGATCGGCTCCGTGCTCGATGGTATTGGCAATAAGGCTAACGAGGCGTTCACCGTGGCCTCGCGCAACGGGCGCGGCTTCGGTACGCTGATGGCGGGATCGGTGCTGGGCGGCGTCACGGCGCTCGCGGGCGGGATGTTTGCATTGGCCGAGCACGCGGCGGACGTGGGCGCCAAGATTTACGATGCCAGCCAGAATACCGGGATTAGCGCCGAGCAGATGTCCGGCTTGATGGCGATTGCTAAAGAGACGGGAGGGAATTTCGACGGGCTGACTAACAGCCTGGCACGGGCTAGTGTGAACCTTGAGAAAACCGCTCAGGGCGGTGGCAAAACCAATAAGACCCTTTTCGATATGATGGGAGGGGCTAAGGGGGCCGCGGAGCTTGGACTTCAGCCCATGGGTGATCGCATTCAGGCTGTACTGAAGCACATTTTTGCCCTGAATGACGTTGGACAGCGCAACTTGGCGCTGAATCAGTTACTCGGCCGGGGATGGATGGGGAACGTCACGACTTTGAAGCTCCTGGCTGGGCAGGGTTACGGTCCGGCCATCCAGAAGGCGCGCGAGTTTGGAATTTATTTTGACGCGGAGCATGCGGCCCAGGCGAAGCAATTCCAAGCGTCTCTCGCCGAAATGAAAGGTGATATTGCCTCGCTTGGAATGACGATTGGTCAGTGGGTTATTCCGAAGATCCGGGACTGGATGCAGGGGCTGCAGGGCCTAAGTGCGCGCTGGGAGGCGTTCAAAAAGATATTGAGCGCTGGCGTGGCGATTATGTCCGGCGACCTTAGCGGGGCGCGGGATCGTTGGCATGAATACGAGGAAGCGAACAAAAAGGCTGACCAGGCGCAAACCGATTTCCTGGTACACCTGCAAAATGTGGCTGCGGGCGCTGGTAAAGGAGCGGACGGGGAAAATAAGTTAACGCATGGTATTAAGGCGCACGCGGACGCCCTGGCCGCGCTGATCGAACGCGAGCGCGACGAGATGGCGGAGCTTAGAATCCACGGCAATAAATCGCGCGAGATCCAGGCGGAGTATGATCGCACGGTTCGAGAGATCAATAAGGCCGTCGCGGCGGGGGGATCGTATTCCGAATCGCTGATCGCACAGGGACTGGCGCTTGATATTCTTCGCAAGAAGATCATGGATTATCTCTTAACGTTTCCCACCATGATTCCCAAACTTCCCTGGCTGCAAATGTCGAAAGCGCCGGATCTGAAAATTCCGAGCTTGCCGGGTCTGCCGGATGCTCTCGGCGTACCTCATCCCCTTAATCAAACGCTTTCCCAGCTGGCCAAGCTTACCGGCCAGGCGGATAGCACGCGGGGAGAATTCAAGGCGTTGCGGGAAGAGACTGAGCTTTCGGATGTTTCCTTCGCCAGGCTTGCGGCGGCGTTTCCGGGACTGACTGAAGCTGAGGTTGCGGCCACCGCGGCGGGCCGCAACATGATCGAACAACTGACCAAGCTCGATAAACTCGGCACGGCCTCCGAGCAATTCACGGAATTCAAAAATCGGCTGATTGTGGATGGCAACGACTTGGCCGGCCATCTGATTCATACCTTGGGCGGGGCGCTCGATCAGCTTGAAGACCAGCTCGCTCACCTCGCGATGACCGGCAAGGCGAATTTTAAGCAATTGGCCCAAGGGATCGGGGGACAGATCCTCAAGGCAGGGATGCAAAAGGGTGTCAGTTCCATTCTGGGGCATTTCGGAATCAGCGCGGGCGGCGGTAAGCCTGAGGGCACACAGGGCTCGCCTTTCTGGGTGAAGTTGATTGACAAAATTCCGGGTTCGGGTGGATTGCTTCCGGGCGGTGGCGGATCGGCGGCTCCCAGCGAAGACGCTGGGGGCGGCGGCGGATCAGCGCTGGGGCAAGCGGCGAATGGCTTGGGGAGTATTGCCTCGTCTTTGGACAGGCTCTTTGCCGGATTCCTGGCCTCGGGTGGCGACGTGAGTCCCGGCCATGCCTATGTGGTGGGTGAGCGGCATCCTGAACTGTTTGTGCCTCGGGCGGCGGGTAGTGTCGTGCCATCGCTGCGCTCGCAGGAAGTGCGGCCATTGACCTACGCGCCCACGTTCCACATCAATACGCCCAATCCTGACGCATTCAGGCGCTCGCAGAATCAGATCTTAACCGAGGGCTATCGGACTATGCTGGTGGTTCATGGTAGGAATTCGTAGGGGCGGTTCGCGAACCGGCCCTACCGCGGGATATCCCATACAAAACAGGCAACAGGCCGGTGGGCTGGCACACGGAGCGGGTCACACGATGGTTGTGGCCGTCTACAAGCCGGACCGTGAGGCCACAGCGGAGTACAGGCCGGCATAATGGAGGCAAGGGGAACGGGCTGGGCCTCAGCCAAGCGGTCGATAGAGGGGGCGGATTCCGGCCTGCCTCCTCTCGTTTTTGGTAGGGGCGACGCGCCGCGTCGCCCCTACAGGAATTACTATGTTTTTCGAATGCGAATTTCCGACCGCGATAGCCTTCCAAGCCTCGGGCGGGCAGATGTTTTCCACCCAGATCAACGAGGGCTTTTCGGGGTATGAGCAGCGCAATCAGAATTGGTCGCTACCTCGCGGCAAGTGGAAGATCGCCCTGGATCACAAACCACTCAGCTATTTTCAGCAGGTCTATGATTTCTGGCTGAATGTCAAGGGACGTGCGGACGCCTTTCGTTTTCTCGATCCCAAGGACTGCCAGGCTGTGGATCAGGTCTGCGCGCTAGTCAACGACAGTCCATTTACCGGGTGCGTTTATCAGCTCCAGCAGACCTATGTGGCCGGGCCTCGCAGTATTACCAAGCCCGTCTATAAGCCCATCACTTCCGCGGTCTTGAGATTTGACGGCACGTACTGCTCACAGGTGGTCAGGATTTACGTGGGTGGCGTGCTCGCTGTGGGTTGGGCTCTCGATCAGACTACCGGCCTCGTAACGCTGGCTGAAGATCCGGGAAGTTCGCCGGTAACGTGGAGTGGCCAATATCATCTGCCGGTTCGCTTCGATACAGATGAGTGCAACGCGGTGATCGAAGAAAGTGATGTGGCAGACGGTTATGCGTTGATTACCTGGCCGGGCGTCGAACTGTACGAAGTGCGGCTGTTGCAGGTGGGGGCCGGTAATTTGGGATCGTGACTATTGATGATTTGCGATTGGTGATTGGTGATTAACGAGGCGCCTTTTCCTTGGCATTTCTTTCTGCTGCTTCTTTTCACTTGGAGCGTGCTGCGTGCGTTCGGGTCATAATCCATTTGTGTCGTGCGTCATGCCCACGGCGGACCGGGCTCCGTATGTCCCTCAGGCGATCCGCTGCTTTCTCGCACAGACCTATGGGAATCGCGAGTTGGTGATTGTGGATGATGGCAAGAAGAGCGTGGAGGGTTTAATTCCCTCCGACCTGCGCATTCGCTACTTTCGGCTTACCGAAAAACACGTCCTGGGGGCCAAGCGAAATATGGTTTGCGATATCGCTCAGGGCGAGGTTATCGCGCATTGGGATGATGATGATTGGAGCGCGGCGGGCCGACTGGGAGATCAGATCAAGCGCTTGCTGGAATCGAAAAAAGGCGTGACCGGCTACCATCGCTTTTTCTACTGGGATGATGTGGGACGCCGGGCTTACCAGTATCAATTCACGGGCGCCGGGTTCTACGCTGCCGGGTCCACGCAATGTTATCTCAAAAGCTATTGGCAGGCCCACCCGTTTGCTTCGAAACAGCGCGCGGAAGATTCGGATTTCAGCTTTACGGCCGCGAAACTGGGGCAGCTTACCAGTGTGGTAAGCACATTGCTTGTGGCCCGCGCGCACGCTGGTCAGGGTTGGAAGGTGCCGCTAGGATCGCACGGTTTTCCGGCTGTTGACCTTAAGGATCTGCCGGCAGAATTTCTTGAATTTGTAGGGGTGACGCGCCGCGGCGCCCCTACCATACTATGAAAACCATCTCCACCGCGCTGCAAGAACATTTCGGTCAGGACTGCACTACGCTGGCTGTGCTTTGGAAAGTGGTGCGTCAGGATGGCACGGTCCTGGGTTTCACCACGCACGATCAGGACATAACTTACCGGGCCCTGGGCGCGCTGCCCGAGACGGGGCCCTTCACTTACGAGGCGATTACCGGCCTTACGAACTCCGCCAGCGAGTCGGGGTCAGACCTGTCGGTTGATAACGTCGAGGTTACCTCGTTTCTGGATTCCAGCTCAATCAGCGAGCAGGATATCCGGGCGGCGAAGTACGATAACGCTGTGGTGGTCCAGCGCGTGGTAAATTGGGCGGATCTGACCCAGGGAGACATGATTCAGCGCGTGGGGTGGATGGGCGCCGTCAAGATGGTAAACGGCGTGGCGTTCTCCGAGCTGCGCGGCCTGACGCAGCGATTGACCACGGCGATAGGGTCCACCTATGGCCCGAACTGCCGGGCGGAATTATTCTCGAATGCGGTCAATGATGACGGTTCGTGGCGACCGTGGTATTGCAATGTGGATGAGTCGCTTTATATCCAGGATGGTGTGCTAGCTTCCTCGCCGGACGCCATGACGCTCGTGCCGGAATCGGGGCTTTTGGAAATTGGCTCGTCTTCGCCAGTGGCGGCCGCGGGCGCGGGCTGGTTTGATAACGGTCTTGTTACGTTCACCAGCGGTGCGCTGAAGGGTTATAGCTTCGAAATTAAGACCTGGGATGGCACGAACCTGGCCATGTTCCTGCCCATGTCGATTCAGCCACAGACGGGCGATACGTTCCAGATTACGCCGGGTTGTGACCATACCGCGGGATCGGGCGGCTGCCTCAAGTTCAACAATATCGTCAATTTTCGCGGCGAGCCCTTTATTCCGTGCGCCGACCAGGTGCTGAATTACGGATCTGGGGCGGCCGCCACGTAATGTGGTGGTGAACTGTGAGCATGGCAATATCACGCCCGCAAATCGTGGCGGAAGCGCGCCAGTGGATCGGCACGCCCTTTCAGCATCAAGGCCGGCTGCGGGGCGTGGGCGTGGATTGCGTGGGCCTGGTGCTTTGCGTGATGCGAGATTTGGGCCTGGGTGATTGGCTGGAGGACTTCACGAATTATCCACGCCAGCCTGTGGGGGATCAGGTCTTGCTCGCGTGCAGGGATAGGCTACAAGAGATACCGTTTAGTGTAGTGAGGCCGGGCGACGTGATGGTGTTTCGCCTGCCGCGCTCGGCCTGCCACGCGGCGATTGCCACGGATAACGGGATGATCCACGCCTATAGCCCGCAAGCTCCGCATCGCCAGCCGGGCCGGGTGGCGGAAATCGGCCTGACCGACCAATGGAAGCGCCGGATCGTGGGTTGCTTCTCTATTCCCGGCGTGGGAGAATGAATTATGCGTGATCTTCTGATTTGGCTTTTCGGATTCGCTATTGCCGAAGTTCAAATCTTCACTTTCCTATATCGCATGGAGCGCGAACGCGATTCGTTCTTGCGCGCTTTCGAAAAGCATTTGCGGCTGTACCGTAACATTTACGGCAAGCCGGGGCGGCCTCAGATTAACGCAGATTCTCGCAGATCCTTTCTTAGTGAAAACTACAACTGAAAACTGAGAACTTCTTGTATGGCTCGAATTGCACTGACGGTTGCGGGTATGGCGGCGGGCGCGGTAATTGGCTACTTCTTTCCGCCCGCTGGTTTGGCGGCATGGGAAGCCGTTGTGGGCGGAGCCATGGCCGGCGCGAGCGTGGGCCGCATTGCCGGAGCTATTGTTGACCCGCTGCATACGCAAGGCCCGAGGCTGGCAGACCTTCAGGTATCGAGCAGCGCCAACGGCACGGTCATACCTTTCGGGTATGGCACGTTTCGGGTTTCAGGAAACATCATCTGGGCGCCGGGCCTCATAGTGAATGCGCAAGGTCCGGGCGTCATGGGCAAAGTTGCGGGCCAGTCTGACACCTATAATTATTACGCTTCCTTTGCGGCGGCTTTCTGCCAGGGTCCGGCCACCATCATTAGGATCTGGGGAGACAGCACGATCATTTTTGACGCGGGCTGCCCGTCTTACTTCCCATCCAAATATTTTGCGCCTGGCCAGCCTCCGGGTAATCTGTGCGGGGTGTGCGCCGCCTTCACCGATCTGGAAGGAAATCTGATCGAGGCGTCCTGGATTGGCCATGGCACAACGCTGGTCGTTCCTACTGGCGCCACGATTTTGCAGCTTGGCATTAATAACAATTACCAGGCCACCACGGCGGGCGGCTTCACCATGCAGGCGTCGGTGGGAGATAACCTGCCTACCACTGTTTATGTGCCATCCACGGCGATTCCCTGGGAGGTGGTGGGAAGTCAGAATGCGGACTATCCGTTTGGCGACGTGGGTGGTACGGCGCCGGTGATCGTGTTTCAGAACCTTGTGGCCGGGCAGACTGTGACCATTGCTGCTATGGCCAATCCCAATGTGCAGGGCGATGGCACGAATTACACGAATGGTGGCGGCACTTATCTGGGCCAGATCACGCCCGATTCCACGGTAAGCACGACGGCGGAGGGACACCCAACTGGAAATAACATTCAATGGTATGGCCCGGATGGCGATACGAACGAGCAAACGGGAAGCTCTGAGACCACACCGCCTTCCTCGATTTATCCCGCTCCCAACATCTCTCCCGGCACGGACGATCAGGAACCCAACAGCCTGATCCAGCAGTACGAGGGGATTGAGAATACGCCCGCCTTTCGTGGCCTCTGCTATGCGGGCTGGGAAAACCTGCCCTTGGGGAACTTCGGCAATCGCGTTCCGAACATCCGTGCGGAGATCAGCTTTGGCGGTACGGCGGAGCTTGAGAGTGTGCCCAATGTTGTGCAATACGCCAATGCGGTGGGCGCTAATGGCAGCATCACGGTGACCCTTCCAGATATTCCTGGCGTCAATAACACCCTGATTGCTGTGGCGCTTTTCACGGCTCCGGTCGCGGTTAGTGCGGCGCTGCCCAGCGGTTTTACGTCTTTGGCTCCGGTGGTAGATGCGGGTCCGTACGGCGGCGGCTGCATGGTGGGAGTGGCGACGGTTGCGGCCGTGGGCAATTCCAGGAGCTGGGTGTTTCCCTGCGCGGCTTTTCCCTGGCCTTACAACATGGGCGGGTATGGCGCTATTTCCTGCACCATTATCGAAATTCTCGGCACTCCGAATGTGGCGGCCACGATGGGCACGGCTGGAACGCAGACGCTGAGCAGTCCTACGTCTCCTCTAGTGGGTGGCTCGGTTGATGTCCAGGGGCCATCCCTGGTAATTAGCGGATTTGCGAGTTATTTTAATGGCATTATCGAGGCTGGCAGTTATGCGCCTGCCGCGTTCAATTCTCCCACGATTAATTTCCGCGCGGCCTTTAGCGGATTTCTGTCTTTGCGGGCAGTCAGTGGATCGGACCCGCTTTCGGGCGAGATCACGGCCACTCTCTCCAATGCAGGCGACGCGGGTGATGGGACCAGCCAGGTTGTCTACCTCACGATTACCGCCACGTTTAATAATGCCGGCATGTATGTGGCGGGTAATGCGCCTACCGATTTATCGGACGTGGTAAAGGATATCTGCCTCCGGTCCGGCCTGGATGCGGATCAGATTGATACCAGCCGATTAGCGGGCCAGCAGGTGATCGGCTATGTGGTGGGCCGGGTAACTAGCGGACAGCAAGCCTTACAGCCCCTGGCGGCGGCCTATTTCTTTGACGCTGCGGAAATTGACGGCGTGCTGGCCTTTATTCCGCGCGGCCAGCCAAGCTGCATGTCGATCCCGGAAGAGGACCTCGGCCTACTGGAGGACAAACGCCAGTACGAGGAGACGATGGGGCAGGAGTGGGATCTGCCCAGGTCAATCCAGATTAATTTTGCTGATCCGGCCATTAATTACCAGCAGAATAAGCAGGAAAAACTAAGGTCTGCGAAAGTCGTCAAGACGCGCAATAAAACCGTCATTGAATATCCCATGGCGCTGGAGCCTGACCAGGCCATGCAGATCGCGGAGAAAAGTCTCTTTCTGGCTTACCTCGAACGGCGTGGCTTCAATCTCAATCTGTGGAAGATGTTGTATAACCAGCTAACGCCCTGCGATGTGATCCAATTTACCGGGCGCGGTGTTGTTCAGCAGGTGCGCATCGTGAAGACCTCCCAGGGCGCGGGGGGCGTGCTGGCGATTACGGCCGTTAGTGAAATGCCGCAGATCTATCTTTCGAGCGCGGTGGGTGCGGGCAACACCAGAGGCGGGGGCACGCCGGCGCCCACTATGCCGACGATCACGCTGCTGCTTTTCGATATTCCTCTCCTCCGGGACGTGGACTCCAATGCGGCCGGCAGCGGCTATTATTTCGCCATCGAAACATCCTCTGATTTTCAGTCCGCGCAACTATATGCCTGCACCGACAATGCCGACTTCGCCGCGGAGGGCGCGGTGGATGCCACGGCGGTAGCCTACGGCACGGCGCTGGACACGCTGGGCTGCGAGGGCAACGGCTCGCCCGCGGCCGCCTTTTCGCCCTGGGTCCTCGATACGGCCAACACGCTACAGATCCGCCTGGTGGCTTCCGGCAGCCTCGCCAATGCCACGCTGGCGCAGTTGATTAACCAGGGAGCTAACGCGCTGCTGGTGGGCGGCGAGGTGATTCAATTCGAGACGGCGGTGCAGCAGCTGGATGGCTCCTGGATTGTGAGTAATCTGCTGCGTGGACGGCGCGGGACGGATGCCGCCTGCTACACGCATGGCGCTTCAGAAACCGTTGTCGTGCTCAATGCGGGCGGAATGGTGCGCGTGTTTGCGCCTGCCGCGCTGTTGAATGTGGCTCGGTATTACCGTGCCGTGCCCAGTGGCGCCACGCTGGACGCTGTGGCTTCGCAAGAGTGGACTTTTACCGGCAAGGATCTAAAGCCCTGGAGCCCGGTGGCTATCGGCGGCTCGCAGGACGGCTCCGGCAATTGGACGATTTGTTGGTTGCGGCGTGCGCGCTTTGGCGGCTCCTACGGCAGCGGCAATGAGGCCCTGGTGGACGGCCTGAACGGCCCGCTGAATGAAGCGAGCGAGCAATACCAGATCGACATCCTGGGCGGAACTCCGTTGACCGTGAAGCGCACGTTGACCGTTACTTCGCCCACGGCGATCTATCCGGCCGCCATGCAGGTGACGGACTTTGGCTCGACGCAAAGCACGCTTTTGGTGAACGTCTATCAGATGAGCGCGGCCGTGGGGCGCGGGTTTGCGGGCACGGCGGATCTGCCCGCCGCAACTGACGCCACGCCGGTTTTGCCCAGCGGCGGGCAATTTTACATCAATTAATGGTAGGGCCGAACAGCGTTCGGTCATTGTAGGGACGACGCGTCGCGTCGCCCCTACCGGGAGATGTATGCCGGTAGCAGGACAAACACCGACCGAGGTGCACCTGAATTCGATCACGCCCGCAACGCCTGCGGGCGATGCCACCGTGGAATTTCAGGCGGCCTCGCCTTATCCTGACCCGAATAATCCGACACTCGAAGTTCGCGATACGTCGGCCTACGTCGAGCCGTTTACCGGGGATTCCGGCAGCGGCGGAGCGGCGGGCGCGGTACCGGCACCAGGCGCGGGAGACGCGGCGGCTGGGAAGTATCTCAAGGCGAGTGGCGGTTGGACTGTGCCTCCCACGAACACTGGCGCGCGGGGATCGCTTTGGTACACCGGCAGCGGCGCGCCTGGCACGATCAGCGGCCAGGCGAATGGCGATTGGTATCTGGATACGTCCGCCGGCAACGTGTGGGAGTTGATCTCCGGGACCTGGG
>Ga0181527_1001819_pt1 | contig 21236 bp, 21 predicted proteins | sample PEATcosm2014_Bin_30_FD_119762 | JGI IMG/M metagenome (GOLD analysis project Ga0181527, IMG submission 119762) | Peatland microbial communities from MTU Mesocosm Facility, Houghton, MI, USA - PEATcosm2014_Bin06_60_metaG | ecosystem: Environmental > Terrestrial > Soil > Wetlands > Peat | place...
GACTATGTTGTATCGCTCGACGCACCGCCTCTGTCGTGCGGGCGCTCCCGTGGAGAACCTGGCCCATAGCGCATCCTTCCATTCACTGGACAAGATTGCACCATCAAACCCCGGGATCAAACAGCTAGGTTCCAGAGAGCTGCCGTCATATGCGAGTTGATAACGAAGCCGGGCTGGTTACCTGATATACTGAGGCTGACCGCGTTGAACCCCAAAGTACCCTTAGTGATGCTATAGCCCGGCTTGTTGCATTGAAGGCGTGTAATGCGGTAGCCGCCTTGCCTAGGAGAGACTGAACTTCGGACCGTGGAAACTGGTGTGACGGGTCCAGTCACCTGGAAAGCGACAGCCGTGCGCGGGATGCCCAGTCTCCCTAGCTGCTCGACAACTCGGCTTTTAACCATGCGGGTCTTTATGCCGATTCCTAATTGGTTTTTCGCCTCGTCGATATCGGTGTAGGTAACGCCTGGAATGCTCAAAACGGGACCGACCATTCGATCGTGCCATTCCTTGAGTTGCAAGAATCCATACCGACCTTGCCGTGGCTTAATCCGATGTTCCGGGATGATTTCATTACCGAAGACGGCCGCTATGGCCATTTTAACGGTAGCCACAGTGCTAGGGCTGACATCGGTGAGATAGACTTGAAGTGTCTGCTCATTCTTACCGAAAAACATTCCACCAAACTCTGGAACCTGTTTTGCCACGGTAGCGAAGAGATCATCAAGCGTTTGAGGCCGGTTAAACGCAAGCTGAGCATGCGCTGTCCCGAACCCAAGAATAACAAACAACTTGAAGCACACCGTTACAACACGGTGCACATATTTGTAGAAATTTGATTTCGCAATCACGATCTTGCCTTCGCTTAGCGTCTCCTTTGGCTGAGGGAGTACGCGGAGATGCTTTTGTGGTTGCCAAGCCATTTTTTCTCGGAAGCCATTCGGCAAAGCCCTCGGCCCAAAGCTAATGCGTGGACATCCGAAAGTCCACATAGAGCTCTAACCCGGGATTCGCCGGATGGACCCCGGTCCGGATGCAACCATCTTCCCACTTGGCGTTTCTGACAAGGCCGAACCTTCGCGGTTGAACGCGCTGGAGCGCAAAAAGTGGGCGCACCGACTGCAACCCCAGATGAGACAAGGGATATGACCGAATTGCTCGGCATCTGGACGCACTTCTCCCGTGGTTTGGCTCGAACTCATGACGCGCGAACGCTCTACGCCGTGGACGCCAAGGGCGGCGGCCGCAGGTCGGCGATCATCCGCAGGATGTCGGCGAAGAGATTTCTTGGAATGGCGACCTCGGCCATCTGGAGAGCGACCTAACGGCCATCAGCGAGCATCCCGCCCGCCGTCGCGGTCAGCCCAAGCGCATCGTCGAGTTCCTGATAGGCCAGCAATTCCGCATCCGAAGTCACCAGCGATCCGCGAAACTGGAGCATCAGCCGGGTTCGTCATTACGGTCGATCAACGAGCGCAATCCGCTGATAATTATGCCTGACCCCGCGAATTTGTACAGCAAACTCATATGTGATCCGGCGAATGCGGGTTGATAGCTAATGATAGCGTTCATTTTGAATTTCGCGACCAATATGCGCACGCGCGCGCGAGGCTTAGTTATTGCTTTCAATGAAGTTTCAACTGCGCGCGCGAGGGCGGGATTGAAAAAACAATCAATCGGAAAATCAAAGGCCGGGTTCAACCCGGCTGCGGACAAGCCCGAAAGCCGGTCAAACTGCGCAAGGATTTCGCCACCAAGCGCACGCGCGCGAGGGAGTTTCGAGAGGCGCTCCCCTAAGCGCCATCCGGCATTATTAGCCGGAAATTGCCGGAATTGGTTGATATTTGATTTTTCCGCACCTGTATCGCCCAAGCGCGCATGAAGGCATTTGAGGGGGGTGTCGCTCCCTAAAAAGGCCAGCGATGTTAAGTTATGGTAAGGTCGATCCGGTCTTTTGAGGGAATTTTGTCAGTCCAACGCGCGCGCGCGCGAGGGCGGAATTGAAAAACAATCAACGCAATTCAAAGCTCGGCATGAAGGGTTTTGAGGGAATTTCTGCACAAGTATCGCGCAGGCGCGCGCGCGAGGGAATTTTGTCAGTCCAAAAAAGCAAAGCAAATGAAAACATTTGAAATCAATCAAAGGAAATCAAAGCCGGGGTTCAGCCAGTGAGGGAGGGTCGGACGGTTCAGACATTATTCGTGAGCGCGGGCCGATTTTGTCAGCCACTAAAGGCCGCGCCGTCCGCCTTCGTCCGCAAAAATCCACCGCAAGCGCCGTCGAATTATAAGACTAATTGTAAGACCGCAAGCGCCGCCTGATTTATATCCAAATAAAATCAAGTAGTTGCGGAATGCATTGGCGGAAGGGGTGGGATTCGAACCCACGGTGGAGTTTCCCCCACGGCGGTTTTCAAGACCGCTGCCTTAAACCACTCGGCCACCCTTCCCTGGCGATTATGCGTTATATCACCTTCGCCATTCGCGCCAGAGCCGAAGTTTACGCCGCCGGCGTCAGCCGATAGAAGTTTGCTCCCATGCCGCTATACTTCGCCTATGGAGCCAATATGGACTTAGCCGGCATGGCCGAGCGTTGTCCGCTCTCGCGCCCGCTCGGGCGCGCGCGCCTCGTGCGGCATCGCGTCCTCGTCATGGCCGAAGGCTTCGCCAGCGTCGCGCCGGACCCGCGCGCGAGCGTGCATGGCGTGCTGTGGGATCTCGCCCTTCGCGACGTTCGCGCGCTCGACCAATTCGAGGATATTTCGCGCGGACTGTATAAAAAGGTTCAGCTGCCCGTGCTGCGCGAGCCGTCCGGCTCCGCGCGGGCGCTCGTCTATGTCGGCCATTGGACGCGCCCCGGCGCCCCGGCTCCCGAATATCTCGCCGGCGTGATCGCGGCCGCCCGCCATTGGGCCCTGCCCGCCGCCTATGTCGCTTTTCTCGAAAACCTTGGCCGCGCCGCGCGCGAAGGAGAAGTAAAATCATGACAGCGAATGTTCCCGTCGTTCACACGATCGAGGCGCTGCGCGCGCGGGTCGCCGCCTGGCGCGCGAACGGCGAGCAAATCGGGCTTGTCCCGACCATGGGCGCCTTGCACGCGGGGCATCTTTCGCTCGTCGAGGCGGCGCGGCGCCACGCCCGGCGGGTCGTCGTCACCGTCTTCGTCAATCCGGCGCAATTTGGTCCCTCCGAGGACTTCGCGAAATATCCGCGCACGCTGCCGGCGGACCTCGAAAAGCTCGAAAGCGTGACGGCGGATCTGTGCTTCGCGCCGGCCGTCGAGGAGATGTATCCGCAGGGATTCGCCACCCGCGTCGAGATGGACGGACCCGCGCGAGCCGAGCTCGAAGACCGCTTCCGTCCAACGCATTTTTCCGGCGTCGCCACGGTGGTCGCCAAGCTGCTGAACCAGGCCGGCGCCGATGTCGCCGTATTCGGCGAGAAGGACTATCAGCAATTTCTGGTCATCCGCCAACTGGCGCGCGATCTCGACATCGCGACGCGAATACTCTCCGCGCCGACTTTGCGCGAAGCTGACGGTCTCGCCATGTCCTCGCGCAATGTCTATCTCTCCGCCGCCGAGCGCCAGGCGGCGCCGGCGCTGTTTCTGGCGATGCAAGAGGCCGCCCGCAGCATCGCCGCTGGCGGGCCGATCGAGGCTTCTCTCGAAATCGCGCGAAAAAGCGTTGGCGAAGCGGGCTTCGCGATCGATTATCTGGAGGCGCGGCAGGCCGAGACGCTGGCGCGCGTCGCCCGCCGGCGCGAAGGGCCGATCAGGCTGCTGGCGGCGGCGCGGCTCGGCTCGACGCGGCTTATCGACAATCTGGCGGTGTAAGCGAGACCGTTCGCGTCATTTCGACGACGCCGCCGTGCGCGCCCGCGCCCAACTGCGGTAAGCGCCGGGCGTCATGCCGGAATAGCGGTGAAAGGCGCGGCGAAAGCTGGTTTCGTCGGAATAGCCAGAACTCGCCGCCAATTGCTTGATCGACTGCGCGGTGGTTTCGAGCAGCATGCGCGTGGTCTCGAAACGCACGCGATCGATGAAGCCCTTAGGCGTCTCGCCCGAAGCCTGTTTCAAGCGCCGATGCAGCGTGCGCTCCGAGGCGCCGAGCGCCTGTGCGAGCTGTTGCGCGGAAAGCGGCGTATCGCCCGCGTCGCGCACGATGCGCTCGGCTTCCAGCAGAAAAGGGTTGGAGGCCGCCAGATGGCCCTGCGGCACATAGACGGTTTGCGTCGTCGGAACCGTGTCGACGACCGTGAAATCGGCCGCGGTTTTCGCCGCCGCGGCGCCGACAAGCCTGCGGATCACATGCAGCGAAAGGTCGATCCACGACAGCGGCCCGCCGGCGGTCACGACGCGCCCGTCCTCCATCAACGAGGCGCCCCAGGCCGCGTCGGCGCGCGGGTAGCGGTTTTTCAATTCGTCGTGCCGCCACCATGTCGTCGTGCAGCGCCTTCCATCGAGCAGGCCCGCCTCGCCCAGCAGGAACACGCCATTGCACGAGCCGCAGACGATCGCCCCGAGCGCATGTTGATGTCTGAGCCACGCCGCCGCCGCGCCGATCGCCGGCGTCGCGGGAAAGGAATGACCGAGTTCGCAGAAATAGCCGGGAACGAGAATCGCGGCGCATTCGCCAATCTCCTCGAAACTCGCGTTGACATCCAGCCGCCGGCCCGTGCCGTCCTTGATGGGGCGACCATCGAAGCTCACCGTCGACACGCTGTAAGGTTCAGGCTGCCCGCGCTTCGAAATCATCTTGCTGGCGAGCGTCAGCAGATCCACCGGCCCCAGCACGGCAGAACCTAGACAACCATCGAAGGCGAGAACGGCAATCTCCATGAGGCGCTCCTGCATGCACGTCGGTCGCGGCGGGCGCCTCCGAGGACGCTCTATCGGGGTGGCGAGTTTTGTCTGTATCTTGGCTTACTCGCTGTCCAATTTCGCAACAATAATGTCAAGTCCGCCATGCTGCAAGAGAGTTCGGCGCGGTCCAGAGTGCAGCGGACGGATGAGACTCGTCTTCGTCCGGACGTCATGGAGGAAAAAAAATGAGCTTAGCAACAGACACCGCCGCCAGAACGGATAGAGGCGCCGCGGCGGTCGGCGCCGACGTCATCGTCGACTTGAAGCCGTTGTGGATCGGTCTTGCCGTTCTCAACGTTTTCTATCTGATCGTGCGGGTCTATGAACAAATCTTCGGCTGGCGCGCGGGACTCGACTCCTTCGCGCCGGAGTTCCAGACCTATTGGCTCAGCATCCTGTGGACCGAGATTCCGCTGGAGCTGGTCTCGGGCGTGGCGCTGGCGGGATATCTGTGGAAAACCCGCATCCGCGACATGTCGGCCGTGACGCCGCGTCAGGAGATGCGCGCCATCGTCGACAACGCCAAATGGCTGACCGCCTACGCCGTCGCCATCTATTGGGGCGCGAGCTTCTTCACGGAGCAGGACGGCACCTGGCACATGACGGTGATTCGCGACACCGACTTCACGCCGTCGCATATCATCGAGTTCTACATGAGCTACCCAATCTACTCGATCATCGCGGTCGGCTGCTTCTTCCATGCGAAGACGCGCATCCCCTATTTCTCGAAGGGGTATTCGCTGGCCTATCTGATCGTGGCGATTGGTCCGTTCATGATCATTCCGAACGTCGGCCTGAACGAGTGGGGTCACACCTTCTGGTTCATGGAAGAACTGTTCGTCGCTCCGCTGCATTGGGGCTTCGTGTTCTTCGGCTGGATGGCGCTCGGCGTGTTCGGCGTCGTCCTGCAACTGCTGCTGAACATCCACCGGCTGATCGGCAAGGAAGGCGTCGCGCTCTTGACCTAACCGCTCGATGCCGGCGGACTCGACAAGCGCCCGCTTATGCGCCCGCCGGCCGAATTCATGCTTAAAACTCCCAATGCTCCCAAAGGCGCCCGCTCCTGATCTCTTCAGGAGCGGGCTGCTGCTTCATCCCTTCACGATGACAGGCCCCGCGCGGCGGGTTTGCGTCTCCAGCAGGGTTTTCACCTTGGCCGCGAGATTGAGATAGATCGCCGCATGCGCGCCCTGCGGATCGGCGCCGACGACGGGACGCCCCGCGTCCGAGGTCTCGCGGATCGCGGCGTCGAGCGGAACCTCGCCAAGGAAGGGCACGCCCAGTTTTTCGGCGTCATGACGGGCGCCGCCGTGCGAGAACACATCGGTGCGGCCGCCGCAATGCGGGCAAAGAAAATAGCTCATATTCTCGATGATCCCGAGAATCGGCGTCTCCACCTTCTGGAACATGCCGACCGCGCGGCGCGCGTCGATCAGCGCCAGATCCTGCGGCGTCGAGACAATGACCGCGCCGCTGAGCGGAACCTGCTGCGCCAGCGTGAGTTGCACGTCGCCGGTGCCAGGCGGCATGTCGATGACAAGCGCGTCAAGTTCGCACCAGGCGACTTCGCCCAGCATCTGCGTCAGCGCCTGCGACACCATCGGCCCGCGCCAGACCATCGGGACGTTCTCGTCGACGAGAAAGCCGATCGACATCACCTTGACGCCGTAAGCCTCCAGCGGAACCATCTTGCCCTCGGCCACTTCCGGCTTGCCATGCAGCCCGAACAGCCGCGGCGCCGACGGCCCGTAAATGTCGGCGTCGAGCAGGCCGACGCGCCAGCCTTGCGCGGAGAGCCCCAGCGCGAGATTGGCGGCTGTCGTCGACTTGCCGACGCCGCCCTTGCCCGACGCCACGGCGATAATGAAGCGGATGCGCTCGACCGCGGCGATAATGCCCCGGCGCGGCGCGGCGGGCGCGGGGCCGTGGTCGTGACGACGGCCATGCGCGTGATCATGCGCCGGTTCGGGTCGCGGCGCGCGCTCGGCGGTGAGCGTGACGATCGCCCGCTCGACGCCGGCGATTTCGCCAACGGCCCGCTCCGCCGCGAGCCGGATGGCCTCCCATTCCTTCGCCCGCGCGGGATCGCCGGATATCGACACGAAGGCCTTTCCGCCCGCGACATTGATTCCACTGACCGCGCCGCTCGCCGCCAGCGCCGCGCCGCCGGGACCGGGAACCTTCTCCAACGCCTTCAAGACATCCGCTTCATTCGCCACGGCCGCTGCTCCTCGCCGATTGCATTCGCCTGCGTTTTGCGCCCAAAGGACGAGATAATCCAGCGGATGAGAGATGCAATTGCGACGCCAGCCCTATTCGACGCTTATCCGGGCGAGGCCGCCCTGGATACGAAGCCTTGGAAATCGGCGCTGCTCGGCACCGTGATCGCCGGCGCCGAGTCCAGACCGAGCAGTCGCTCGCGATAACGCAGCAGATAGGCGCGCCGCTCGTCCTCGTCGATCCTGTTGGGACCATAAACGACAAAGGGTTCGACAACCGTAAAGCCGGTGAATTGGAACACGCCGCGATGGATGGGAAACAAGATCGCCTCGATCGAAGCGTAAGCGCCCGCTTCGGAATAGACCTCCGCCGGGCCGCCGACCGTGAGCGAACACATTGCGCGCTTGCCGACAAAACGACCGCGGTCGAAAAAGCGCCCGCCGCCATAGGCGCGACCCACCGCGAAAACACGATCGACCCACCCCTTGAGGATCGCCGGAAGGCCAAGCCACCAGATCGGAAACTGGAAAATCATCGCGTCGCACCAAGCGACCTTGTCCATCTCGGCCTGAAGTTCCGGCGCGAACCCGTCGCTTGCGCTCGCCAGCGCTTCTTCCGCCTGCTGCTTCAGTCGCTCGGGATCGGCCACCGTGGTGAAGTTGCGCCGATCCGAGACCGGATCGAATCCCATCGCATAGAGGTCGGAAACCACCGTCTCATGCCCGGCGGCGGTCAGAACCTCGACGGCATGGCGCGTCAGCGCGCCGTTGAAGCTCGTGGGTTCGTGGTGGGCATGGACGATCAATACGCGCAACGACTCCTCGACGAATCCTTCGTCGCGACAAGTCGACCAAGGGCGGCGTCACCGCGAACGCGCGCTCGCCCCGTCGCAACACTCTCGGCTCTCCTGCACGGGCGGACAGGCAACATCGCCATAGGAACAAAAGACGCAACAGTCGCCGGGCTTGGGCTTCATCTCGGCGCCGCAAGCCGCGCAGTCGTGGCGGATTTGGCAGGAATCCACCGCCATCGTCAGCGCTTCCGCATGACCGCAGACGGGACAAGTCAGCGTCGACGACAGCTTTAGCCGCTCGCCCATCGGCTAAGCCTCCACGTCCGCGTCAACGATGCCCGGCTCGGCATGTTCAATCTTCGGCGTGCGCTTGAACGGCGATCTGCGCCCGCGCATCGTCTGGACGATCTTCGCGCCGTTGGAAAAGGCGAGATAGATCATCAGCGGCGGCACCGAGGCCATCGTCTTGAGATAATCGACCAGCGAGCCGCGCTTTAACGCCAGATAGGGCGGCAGCGTGATGCCGAGCACGACGATCGTCGTCATCACGGCGATGACCTCGAGCAGAGGCAGATAAGGCGCGGGGGTGCCGTGCAAAATGGAGCCGAGGAGTATCGCGAGAACGCCGATGGCGGCCGCGGGAAAGAAAATCTGATGCGCCACCAGCGCGATCGCGGCGACGCGCTGCACCAGGGTCCAGGGCGCTCGCCAAATCGGAACGATGGTCCTCTGCGCGACCTGCACGAATCCGTTCGACCAGCGCCGCTGCTGGCGCCGGAAATCGCGCAGCCCCTCCGGCACCTGTCCCGGAATCGCCGGTTCGGAAAGAAAAATTCCATGCCAGCCGTCGAGCGCGGCGCGCACGGTGAGATCGAGGTCTTCGGCCAGAGAGTAATCCGACCAGCCGCCGGCGCGCTCGATGGTCTCGCGCCGCCAGACGCCGCCGGTGCCGTTGAACTGGAACAGCCAACCGGCATGGGCGCGGCTGCGCTGCTCGACCAGGAAATGCCCGTCCTGGACGAGCCCCTGCGCGCGGGTGAGCCAGTTCTTCTCGAAATTGGAGAATTCGCAGCGCGATTGCGCGAAGCCAGCCTTCGGGTCCTTCACCAGCAGCGGCACGCCGCGCTTCAGCCAATTGGCCGGCGGACGAAAATCCGCGTCCAGCATGGCGATGAAGGGCGCGGTCGAAATGGTCAGTCCATAGGCGCACGCGCCGGCCTTGAAGCCTATCCGGTCGGGACGCCGCACATGCGCGATGTCCGCGCCCTCGGCGCGCAATTCGATCGCCACGGCCTCGGCCCGCGCGGTGGTCTCGTCGTTCGAATCGTCGAGCAATTGGATATGCAATTTGTCCTTGGGCCAATCGAGCTGCGCGACGCATCGCAGCGACTGCTCCGTCACCAAGGGTTCGTTATAGACGGGGATTTGCAACAGCACATGGGGCAATTCATGGTCTGGAAGCTCCACGGGCTCGGGGTCGCGCAAGCCGCGCGCTTCGTCCCATAAAAAACGCGCGATGACCGCGACATAGCCGAGCCCGATGGCGATAAGCGTCAGTCCGCTGACCGCGGCGATGGCGTCGATGACGAAACGCAGGAGGTCAAAAACCAAGCGTCTATCCTTTTTTTCGTGTCGCAAGCGGCGCGCCCGGCGTGGTCGTCGGCGCGCCCTTCGTAACATCGGCGCGCGCGTCAAACCGCTCTCTCGCCCACACCACGCGATTGGTGGTCCAGGCGCGAAGCCACACCGCGAGCATCACCGCCTCCCGAAGAAGAAAGATTACGGGAGCATCCCATGATACGCGCCAACCCTTCATAAAGGAAAGCCACGTTTCGAGCGCGAACCAGGCCAACAATGTCGCGCCGGCGGCCGCGAATGGCGTCAGCTTGACCAGCGGCGCGGCGACGCTCGCGGCGATAAGCGCCGGAAACGCTTGGCAGAAGGGCTCCGCCAGGAACGAGAGCAAGGCGTCGCCTCGGCGAATCACGCTCCAGCGAAGTTGGCGCTGATATACGTCGGTCATGGAGCGACGCCCAAGCTCCTGCCGCACCGGCCGGTGCGAAAAAACCGTGCGCAAACCGATTCGCGCCAGGGCCTTCGCCATGGCGTTGTCCTCGCCGACCGTGTGTGAAATCGCGTTGAACCCGCCCGCGCGCAAGAAATCGCCGCGACGGAACAGCATGATCTTGCCGACGCCAAATCCGTGTCCCAGAGCCGACGCCAGATATAACATGCGCGCATGCGGGCCGTTCAGTATCGACGCCTCGACGTGGGCGGCGAGATTTTCCGAATTGGCCCCGTAGGGAATGGCGCAGACGAGCCCGACATCCTCGTTCAATTGCCGCATGTGCTCGGCGAGATCGTCGGGCTCCAGAATGGCGTTCGCGTCCTTCATCAGGATCGTGTCGCGGGTCGCTTGCGTGAAGGGCGCGACGAGATTGTCCACCTTGGGGCTTTTGGCGATTTTCGCGGTCGAGCGCAAAAACCGCGTCGCGACCTCCGGATGACGCGCGAAAACATTCCGCATCGATCGCGCCGCTTCGCCGTCCGGGTCGACGGCCGACGCGAGCACGTCGAAATTGGCGTAATTCTGGGCGAATATCGACTCCTGCGCCCGATCGAAATTGTCTTCCAGCATCTTGACCGGCACGACGACCGAGACCGGCGGCTGTTCGCGGTTCCTCGCGCGACGCGCCGTGATCCGAGGCTGCGCGATGGTCGCCAGGGTCGACGCCGCCATCGTCGCGACGGAAATGGCCCAGAAGGCCGCGCTCCCCCAAATCAGCACGTCGCGCAGGCCGTCCCCCACCCACATCAGACCGCTTCTTTCTCTTCCGTGCGCGGCACGTCGGCGGAAAAGCGCAGCATCACGGCGTCGACCCAGCGCGGCGGCAAAAAGGTCATGAAGCGCAGCGCGCACCACATGAACAGCGGGAAGGCGATCACCGGCTTGCGGCACTCCAGCCCGCGCGCGACGATGTCCGCCGCCTCCGTGTCGGAGATGAGGCCGGGCTGCCAGCTTTTGGTGGCCGCCGCCATTGGCGTCGCGACGAAGCCGGGCACGATCATGCAGACATCGACGCCATGCGGCGACAGCACGCCCCGCAGCGACTCTGCGTAGGAATAGACCGCCGCCTTGCTCGCGCAATAGGCGGGCGAGAACGGCAGGCCGCGCACGCCGGCCATTGAGCCGACGATGGCGATCGTCCCGGAGCCCCTCTTCGTCATCGCCGAAATCGCCGGCTCGACCGTGTTGAGGACGCCGATCACATTGATCGCCAGCGTCGCGCGCACGGCCTCCGGGTCTTCCAGGATTTGCCCGGTGGAGAGGCCCGTCGCGACGCCGGCGTTGGCGTACACGATATCGAGCGGCGCGAGCGCCAGCGCGTCCGCCACGGCCGTCGCCATGCCGGCGCGGTTCTGCACGTCGACGACGAAGGTCGCGACATCGGCGCCCTTGTCGCGACAGGCTTGCGCCGCGGCTTCGAGCCGCGCGGCGTCGCGCCCGAACAGCGAAAGCCGCGCGCCCTCTTGCGCATGGCGCAGCGCCAGCGCGCGGCCGATGCCGCTGGAGCCCCCGGTGATGAGAACATGCTTGCCGCTCAACTTAAACCTCCTGCTTGGAAGGCCGCAGCGTCGCCTCGGCGATGATCGCCGGCGCGCGCGCCGAGCCATGCGCATAGAGCCGCACGAACACGCTTTCTTGCGACGACCTTAGCACGCGGCCGGTCAAAACAAGTTTTTCGCCGCGGGGCGCCGGTTGCACGAAGGTTCCGCCGAGCCCGACCAATTCGAGATCCGCGCGCCACGCCCGCAGCATCGGCTCGAAGGTCGCGAGCAGCTTCATGCCGTGCACGGGCGGCGCCGAGAAGCCGATCGAGGCGGCGAGCGCGTCGTCGAGATGCAGCGGATTGTCGTCGCCGGAAACTTCCGCATATCTTCGCAGCGCCTCGGCGTCGAAAGGTCCGATCTCCTTCTCGGGCAGGCGCTCGCCGACGGCTGGCGGCGCTTTGGCGCTCATGCCGCCGCGTCCCGACGCAGCGCGGCGCGCGGCACGAGTCGCAACCGCGTTTCGAACCGCCCCACCGGCGCGCCGGAGAGCGTCGCCAGTAGCGCCTCGACGACGAGCCGCAGCGGCTTTTCCTCGCGGCGCATGGAGACGGAAAGATCATAGTCCTCGCCGACGCGCAGCGGCGTCTCATAGGCGAAATGCTGCGACTCATGCACCGGCACGCTGTCCGCTTGCGCGCAGACTTGCGCGATCGCGCCATGTATCGTCGGCGTCGTCAACCACACAGCCGGATAGCACGAAGGCGCGCCGTCGAAGGCCCCGTCGAACCCGGTCTCGCGCGCGAACTCCGCCGCGCGCGCCGCGTCCACCCGCACGCGCAAAGAGGGAAATTCAAGCGCGCCGTCAGTCGTCATGATCGAGCGCCCGCACGATCAGCACGGCGTTGATGCCGCCGAAGGCGAAGGAATTGGACATGGCCGCCTTGATCGATATCTTGCGCGCGACATTGGGCACGGCGTCGATCGGACAGCGTGGGTCCGCTTCTAAAAAATTGATCGTCGGCGGCGCGATCTGTTCGCGCAGCGCGGAAATCGTGATCGAAAGCTCCAACCCGCCGCCGGCGCCGAGCGCATGGCCATGCACGGGCTTGGTCGAGGAAACAGGAACCGCGCGGCCGTGCTCGTCGCCGAAGACCGCGATGATCGCCTCGGATTCGGTCATGTCGTTGGCGTGCGTCGCGGTGCCGTGAGCATTGACGTAATGGATGTCCCCCGGCGACATGCCGGCGTCGGCCAGCGCCAGGGCGATGGCGCTCGACGCGCCGGCGACATCCGGCCGCACGGGATCCTTGGCGTCGCTGCTGGTGCCGTAGCCGACTAGTTCGCACAATGGCGCGTGTCCGCGCGCCAGCGCCGACTCCAAGGTCTCCAGAATGAACACCGCCGCGCCCTCGCCGAGCGACATGCCGTTGCGGCCTTTCGAAAAAGGCCGGCAGAAATCCGGCGTTAGGACGCGCAAGGCTTCCCACGCGCGCATGCAACCATTGACGACGCAAGCCTCGCTGCCGCCAACGATCGCTCTGTCGGCAAGACCGAAGCGGATCATCTGCAAGCCGAGCCCGATCGACTGGCTGGCCGAGGCGCAGGCGCTTCCAATCGCGAAGGTTGGGCCAAGGCAGGAATATCGCATGCCGAGCGTCGTCGCCGCCGTGCTCGGAATAATCCGCGGCACGGTCAAAGGCTCGGGGCGAATGGACTGCACGTAATAGCGGTAAAGCCCCCTATCGACGGTGGTCATGCCGCCGATGCCGGTGCCGATGATGACCGCGGTGCGGGGCCCGGCGATATCGTCGCGGCCGAGGCCGGCCTGCGCCATCGCCTCGTCGGCGGCGATCACGGCGTATTGGGTGAACGGATCGCAGAACGGCAGCACGGCTGCTTCGATGTGAGCGGAAGGTTCGTAGAGCGGAACCTGCGCCGCGATCTTGATGCGCCCGTCATAAGGAATTTCAGTGCGCAATTCGCGTACTTGCGAAGCGCCGTCCCTCGCCGCGCGCCAAAGCTCTTGCGCGCCTATCCCCGCGGCTGAAACCGCGCCCATGCCCGAAACGACGACGCGGCCCGATCCTGCGGGGCGACCGGAAGGCGCGCCCGCCGCCGCCCGGGCCTCGCCTTCTCGCAAATCGGCCATGTCAGCTTTTCTCTCTTTCTTTCGTAATGTGCTCGGCGATGGCTTCGATAAGGCTCTTCACATCCTTGGCTTCCTGCAGCGAGCCGTCCATCGGAATATAGACATTGAATTTTTCTTCGAGCGCCGTGAGAATCATCACGATGTCCACGGATTTCAAATCGAGGCTTTCTATCGTCGCATCGGGCGTGACCTTGGCGCGGTCGATCATGCCCTCCGAGGCGATGACCTCGGTGATTTCATCGACCAGCTTGGCCTTGTCCTGCGGATTATCCGTCACGTCCACCTCCGTTGGGGGTTCTGCCGGCCTCGAGGCGCGATGCGCCGGTCGAAGCGGTTCGCCGCCGCCTTCGCGTCCACTGCCCCGGACAACGCACCCTCGTTAAGGCGTTTGGCGGCGAAAATAAAGCCCACTCTCTTGTGGCGGGCGGTTTGGACAGTGGGTCGGGTTAAATTTCAGCTGAGCGCCATGACCGGTCATTCGCCGGTGAATGGAGAAAACTTGGACTTACCGCGACACTGGAGCCGCCCAAATCTTTTCGGGCTGACGGGGCGCGTCTAGATCTCGCATGATGAAGAGAAGCGTGGGCGACGAAAGCTTGGGCGCATTAAATTTGACCGAACCGGCTTGGGAGTCCGAACCTCAATGAATCAGCTCCGCACCAAATACCGCTCCTTGACGCCTTGGCGCTTCCCTTCGGGGGCATGAAGCAATGGATGAACCGAGTTGAACCGACCTTCCCCGAACATCGGATTAAAACATATATACTATAGGTAACAATGTGCTAGGCGTATGCGTCCAAATTTTCGGGCCAATCCCCGGCCGCGGTTCGCCCCCGTGGAGTCTGATTGTATTTTCGCCGAGAATCGCTGGTGGTCGCGGGCGACTCTTGATCATCGAAGCCGGCCGCGCTATTATCTATTTTCCTTATAGATTTGTTAGGGATAGCCCAAATCAACGCGCTAAATCAACGCGAATGTCAGAAAATTCGCGCCGGCGAGCGCTGACGACGGCTCGGCGCAAACCGCGACGATAATCGCAATAGCCGCGACACCGCCTTATTGCACGTCGATTTCGGCTAGGACGGAACTTCGATAGACCCTAGCCTATGGTGGGCGCAATCGGACATGCGGAAGGTTCGCCGATGATGCGGAAAACTGCGCTGATCGTAACCGGCATCGCTATTGGCGCCGGATGTGCGGGGCTGGGCCAGCAAGCGCGCACGTTCCTTGGCAGCCCGGCTCGGGCGGCTCCCGTGGACACTTATAGAAGTCTCAGCCTCCTCGGCGACATCTACGACAGAGTCCGCGCCGACTATGTCGAAAAGCCCGACGAGCAGAAGATGGTCGAGGCCGCGATCAACGGCATGCTCGCTTCGCTCGATCCGCATTCCAGCTACCTCGACGCCAAGGGCTTCAAGGATATGGGGACCGAGATCGAGGGCAAATACGGCGGCCTCGGCTTCGAGGTCACGCAAGAGGACGGCATCGTCAAGGTTGTGGCGCCGATCGACGACACCCCGGCCTCGCGCGCGGGAATTATAGCAGGCGATCTTATCACCGGCGTTGACGATCGGAGCGTGCGGGGTCTGACCCTGGAGCAGGCCGTTGAGAAAATGCGAGGCGCGATCAACACCACGGTCAAGCTGACAATTCTGCGCGGCAAGGACAAGCAGAAGATCGACGTCAAGCTCACCCGCGCCGAAATCCATATCAAATCCGTGAAGTCGCATAAGCAGGACGAGGACATCGGCTATATCCGCATCTCGCAGTTCAACGAGGACACGGCGGACGGACTGAAGTCCGCGATGCTTAAATTCCAGCAGGAGATTCCCGCCGACAAGTTCAAGGGCTATATCCTCGACTTGCGCAACAATCCGGGCGGCCTGCTTGACCAGTCGATCCAGGTGGTCAACGCCTTCGTCGACCATGGCGAGATCGTCTCGACGCGCGGTCGCAACGCCGACGAAACGCAACGCTACAACGCGCGTCCGGGCGATCTTTCCAAGGGCAAGCCCGTTGTCGTGCTGGTTAACGGCGGTTCGGCCTCGGCCTCGGAGATCGTGGCCGGCGCCTTGCAGGATCATAAGCGCGCCACGCTGATTGGCACGCGCTCCTTCGGCAAGGGCTCCGTCCAGACCATTATCCCGCTGGGCGGCGCCAATGGCGCGCTGCGCCTGACCATTGCGCGTTACTACACCCCGTCGGGCCGCTCGATCCAGGCCAAGGGCATCGAACCCGACATCGTGTTGTCGCAGGATGTGCCGGACGAACTGAAAGGCAAGGACGACACCAAGGGCGAAGCCTCGCTGAGAGGCCATCTGAAGAATGGCGACGATGAAAAAACCGGTTCGCAGGCTTATGTTCCGCCGGACGAGAAGAAAGACAAGCAGCTGACCGCCGCCGTCGACCTTCTGCACGGCAAGCCGCTCGCGCAGATCGTTCGGGCCGCGGGCGAGACCGATAAGTCAGCTAATTAACTTATCCTATTCACCGCGGGCCCTGATTTTTCGGGCTTCGGGCGCTTTGTGAAGCGAGGCGCGCGACTGGCTGTCTCGACGACGCGTCATCACTAAATGGCGGCTTTGGGGCTGAAGCGGAAATTCAAACTGACCCATCGCCTCGGAGTGGGGTGGCTAGAGCGCGCGCTTCATGCCAAATAGCCGCGGAAGCGGACCGCAAGTTCGAGCGAGGACCATGACGTTACAGGATGAAGCCCTGGCGGGAAGTTTTCCCCAGGCCAGCGAAGACCAATGGCGCAAAGCCGTCGAACGCGCCCTGAAGGGCGGAGCTATCGAGAAGCTCGTCGCCAAGACCTACGACGGCGCGGCCATCAATCCGCTCTACCAGCGGGCCGAGTCGCCCAGCCCACGCTCGTTGCGCGTAAACCCCGGCCGCTGGGCGATCCTCGCCCGCGTCGACATCGCCGACGTGGACGCAGCCAACGCCCAGGCGCTCGAGGATCTCGAAGGCGGCGCCGACGGCCTGCACCTCGTTTTCGCCGGGGCTCAGGGGGCTTACGGCGCGGCGCTCAAGGGCGACGGCGACGCCGCCCTGGCGCATGTCCTCGACAAAGTGCGCCTCGATTACGGCATTCCCCTCATGGTCGAGGATTCGCCGCGCGCGCCAAACGCCGCCGAGGCGATCATGCGGCTCTTGGACAAGAACCATATCGAGCCCTCGATCACCCGCGTTTCCTTCGGCTTCGATCCCTTGGGCGCGCGGCTTCGGCACGGATTCGCGCCGGCGCCCTGGAGCGAGGGCGCCAAAAGCTTCGCCGATCGCGCCAAGCGCGCCGCCAAGGCCGGCTTCATCAGGGGAACCGTCGCGGCGGATGCCCGCGTCGTCCAAGCGGCGGGCGGAACGGAGGCGCAAGAGCTCGGCTACGCGCTCGCGGCCGGCCTCGCCTATCTGCGCGCCCTGGGCGACGCCGGGCTCGACCTCGACGCCGCGCGAAAGCTGCTGGTGTTCCGCCTCGCGGCGGACGCCGACGAATTCGCCGGCGTGGCCAAGTTCCGCGCGCTGCGCGCCTTGTGGGCGCGCGTCGAGGAGTCCTGCGGCCTGGCTCCCGCGCCGGCGCTGGTCCACGCCGAAACCGCCTGGCGCATGATGACCGCGAGCGATCCTTGGACGAATCTGCTGCGCGCCACCATCGCGGTCTTTTCGGCGGCGGTCGGTGGCGCCGACGCGATCACCACCCTGCCCTTCACCCAGGCGCTCGGCGCGCCGAACGCCTTCGCCCGCCGCCTCGCGCGCGACACGCAGCTCGTGCTGCAGGACGAATCCTATCTCCACATCGTCGACGATCCTGCCGCCGGCGCCGGCGGCTTCGAAGCGCTGACCAAGGGCCTGTGCGAACGCGCCTGGAGCGAGTTCCAGGCCATCGAGGCGGAAGGCGGGCTCGCCAAGGCGCTGGGCGCCGGACGTTTCCAGGCGAAGGTCGCCGAGATCGCCGGCGAACGCGCCAAGAATGTCGCGCGGGGCAAGGATAAGATCACCGGCTCCAACGAGTTTCCCGACATCGGCGAGACCGCGCTCGATGTGCTCGCCCCCTTCGACGCGCGAATCGCCGAAGTCGAGGCGCCGCGAGGAGCGCTCAAGACCCCGATGCTGGCGCCGCGGCGCCTCTCCGAGCCGTTCGAAGCGCTACGCGCCCGCTCGGACGCGCATCTTGCTTCAAGCGGCGCGCGGCCGCGCGTGTTTCTCGCCAACTTGGGTTCCGTGGCGACATTCACGCCGCGCGCGAATTTCGCCAAGAATTTTTTCGAGGCGGGCGGCGTCGAGGCGGTGTTCGGGCCGCAAGCGGAAGACATGGCGGAAATCGTCGCGGCCTTCCGCGACTGCGGCGCGAAACTGGCTTGTCTTTGCTCTACGGACAAGATTTATTGCGATGCGGCAATTCCTGTCGCGATCGCGCTTAAAGACGCGGGCGCGATCCTGTATCTCGCCGGGCGTCCGGGCGAGATGGAGGAAGAGTTGCGCAAGGCGGGCGTGGCGCGATTCATTTTCGCTGGCTGCGACATGCACGACATGCTGCGGCGCGCTCTCGAGGAGGCCATATGAAGTTAAGAATCCTGCTGCTCGCGGCCGCGATGGCGGCGACGGGCGCGGCGCGGGCGCAACCGGCCAAGACCAGCGAAAATCCATCGGCGCTGGGAACGGGCTACGACGGCGCCTGGAGTTTCGAGTCGACGACCACGGCCGGCAATTGCCCGACGCTGGTTCCGGTCAATGTCGTCGTCCAGGGCGGGCGCGTGATCTCCGCCAATAGCGGCGCGTCGAGCCCGTGGGGCTATGTGGAAAGCGACGGCACTTTCGCCGCGAAGTTCACCGACGCGAACGGCCACGTCTCGCGCGCCACCGGCCACCTCGCGGGAACGAGCGGAGCGGGCGCCTGGTCTTCCGGCAGCGACTACTGCGGCGGCGCCTGGCGCGCGCATCGCGGCGCGGGCGGGAAAGCGGCGCGGTAGGGGTGGCGCGGGCGAGGGAGGCGCGGAGCGCCCACGGGCCACGTCGCCGCGCTCTCGGGGAAGCGGCAAGTTTTGACGGAAGCCGTGCTGCGGCGCACAAGCGCGGTCATGGTGCTTTCAGACGATCTGGCCTGTCGTCTCAAATCAAATCCGCGAAACCACGCGTCCTCCGGTGGATGCCCTCAAACGAAGGCGTCACCAAAGCCATTGAACTTATTTGATAAAATTTCTCGCCTTATAAAGGTCACGCGAGAAATTATAAACTTTTCCTCGGTTCATTTTCGATTCACTCACGCGATTGAAAATGAGCCCGCTATCTAGAGCGCCTTGCCAAAGGGCGCGATGCCCTCGGAGACGTCCATGAAGAAAATGCTTGCCGCCGTTCTCGCCTCTGTCACGCTTGGCGTCGCCTCTCTCGGCCCAACGGCTCCGGCTCACGCGGACGACGCTGGCGCGGCGCTCGCAGCCGGAATCGGCGGTTTTGCGCTTGGCGCGATGACCGGCGGCGCTCTGGCCCGCCCCGCGCCGCCCGTCTATTACAGCGCTCCCGCGCCGGTCTATGTCGAACCTCCCCATTGCTGGCGCGAACGCCGTCCGGTGTTCGATGAATATGGCGACGTGATCGGCTACCGCCCTCGCCGTGTTTGCGAGTGACATCCTTACCCGTTGAGTCTTGGTTTGGCTTGATCTAGACGAGAGCGCTATTGTCTCGGACGGCTTGCGCCAATTTGTTTAAGAGGTCTCGCGCGTCGGTCGAATGCGCGGCCGCCATGGACTCAATATGAGCCGATGACGTGGGCTATTTTCACGCCAGCTACGAACTAGCATGCCAATTTTGATGGAGAAAAAAATGGACAAGAAGATCGTAGGTCTTGTAGGCGCGATCTCCGCGCTTGCGCCGATGGGCGCGATGGACCCGGCGGCGGCGAAAAGCGTCGCCGAAGTCTTGAGCCCGGCCTCCTACGCCGAGTTGCTGCGGCCGATCCCAAACGCGGTCGCGCTCCTCAAAACCGCCGATGAGTTGGAGGCGGCGGCGCGCGCCAATAAAGCGGGCGAGCCAGACGCCCAAACGCAACTGGCTCAATATTGGCCCCACCATCATCATCACCATCACCATCACAATAACTATTGGCGGCGGCGCCATTATCATCACCATCACCACCACCAGCAGCAGTGGCGTTATCACCACCACCAACATCATCACAATTATTACCCCTATTAATCCTTCGCGGATCATAAGGAAGGCGCTGACGCGGACCGCGTCAGCGGGGCGGCGATTTGCGCGCGGCGCCGTGGATGCGCCTATAGGTGGCGTCAAAGACCGTGTTCGATGCCGAGACCCATTGCGAATCGGCGCCGAGCGTGGCGCGGCTTTCGTAGATGCGCCGCGACTGCAATTCGCGTTCGGCGGCTTCCTCTTCATTCATTTGAACGAGTTCGAAATCGCACTCCTCCGGGATGATCGTGAACTGCGCGAAGGGCTCGCCCGGGCGAAAGACATGCGCGCGGCCTTCCGGCGGTGATTTGAAAACGACAAAAAACAGCATTGGCCACCAGTTCCGGATAAGCGCCGGCACCGCGATCGGCACGCTGTCGGTCGGGTCGGTGTAAAATCTCGGATGCGGTTCGATCTTAACCGCGAAACCCGCGTCGACCTTCAAATCGAGTAGAATTTGATAAGTGTAGAACTGCTCCCCGAAGGAGCGAAACGGCGGCCAATTGCGCTCCTCGTCTGGAGGCGGGCCGAAATCGCCGTCAAACACGAGCCGCCCTTCCGTCGTCGTGACGCGCAACTCGTTGGCGTAAGGGTAAAAGACCTCGACGCCATATTGCGCGCCCTCCGAGAAGGGAACGCAGTGCCAGGCGTATTCGCGCGAGCCGTCGACGCGCGGCTCGGGCTGGCCGGCCCATCCGGGAATTTCGAGTTTGGTGCGGCGCGGACGCAGGTTCTCGCCGGTCATCCGATATTTGAGGGTATGCACTGGAACTCCTCGCGCTTTCGCCCTGCCCGCTTCACTATAAGCACGGCGGTCCATGGCCGTCGAACATAGTTCCATCCCCAATAAACGACCGCTCTGGAGACCGTCGACGCGAGGGAGACTTTCATCCGCGTAAAATGTCTTCTTCAATTTCAAAACGCATCTCGGAACAGCGCGCGCCAGATCGGGAACGCGAGCCCATGGCGCGAATGCGCCGGAACGAATCAGCTTTCCGTCGAGTTACGGGCTCTGCTCGGACAAGCATCTGGAACGAACGTAAAATAACCACGACCCTCGCCGCGCGCTTGAGTGCGCGACCGCTCGACACACGAAGGCCCCGCAACGTCATTAACGCTACGGGGCCAACGAGATAGACTTCGCCTTGCGAAACATCTCTGGGAATACCCAGCTATTGACAGACATGCGCCGCGCTTGGCCTTCGCGTGCCGCTTCCTGCTCGAAGATGTGTGATCGATATTGGCGTGTCTTGAATATCAGTGTTGAATTCTTCGAGACGTTCGCGACCTTAGGCAGGCCGCCCAATTGTACCCGGTGGAGTCATGCACACCTCGCTTCTTCCCGCTCGATAGGATTAGATGTTTAGTCCCGGCATTTGGTGGAGTGGATCGAGTGTGAATCTGTCAGGCTCTTTTGTCCAGAGCTTGCAGATGAATTCGTATGGGGTGAGGCCTTTGAGGGTCTTGAGGCGGCGA